>OGRG01001591.1_pt1 | contig 15260 bp, 9 predicted proteins | sample 1553501 | NCBI WGS metagenome assembly OGRG01 (sample SAMEA2580018, study PRJEB22360) | human gut metagenome | biome: human gut; feature: human-associated habitat; material: faeces | place: Denmark | collected 2008/2010 | reverse complement strand
GAAATAGTTGAGACTGCGTTCGGCGCCCCGGCGGCCCTCGTAGCCGCGTTCAAGGTCGGCAAGCAGCCCGCCGTCCTCGGCCCTGCGCGCCGAATCGGCTTCGATCCAGCGTTGCAGACGCTCCTCTTCGGCCTTACGGATCGACACCACGTCGAAACGGCGCAGGCACTTGTTTTCCCACTTGGCGTAATCGGCATAGTTGCTCAGCCCGAAATAGGAGTCGGAATACTTCATGCGCACCTTCGGATCGCGCTCCATATGGCGCTTGAGAATATCCATCCGGTCGTGGCGGTTGGCCACGACGACGGGATTCTTGACACGCTGTTTCTCGGCCACGGCAAACGACGAAGCGTAACGGTTCGTATGGCCCGGAAATCCGATCACCATCGCAAAGTCGCCGTCGTGCACGCCGCCCGTCGCAATACGCAGTACGCGGCGGGGCTTGAGCGGCACGTTGCCGGCGGAATACTCCGCAGGACGTCCCTCCGCGTCGGCATACACCCGGTAGAGCGTAAAGTCACCCTTGTGCTGGGGCCAGCCCCAGTTGTCGTGATCGCCGCCGAAAGCGCCCAGCGTAATGGGCGGAGTTCCGACCAGCCGCACGTCCTTATAAACGTCGTAATAGAACATCAGGTACATTTTGCCGCCCCACATCGAGTAGCACGACACTTCGTGTTCGGTCTGCGCGGCATAACGGTCCTCGATCTCCTTGTACACGCGGCGCATGCCCATTATGCCCCATTTTCCTTCGGCCATCATGCCGTTGCGGATCGCCTCGACCTCCTCGGTCACATCGACCACCTTGCGCAGGAACCACACGGTCTTGCCGGCCACGGGAATCTCTTCTCCGCGCGTACGGGCCCAGAAACCCGTTTCGAGGTAGTTGTGTTCGGGCGTCGAAAGGGCGCAGATGTCGCTGAACGCGACGTGGTGGTTGGTTATCATCAGCCCTTCGTCGGAGATCATGCTTCCCGTTCCCATACCGCCGTCCACGGCGACTACGGCGTCGGCGAGCGCCGAAGTCTGCTCGTTGTAAATCTCCTTGTCCTTTATCTTCAACCCCTTGGACTTCATCTGAGGGTAAATCTCCCCCAGCCGGTTGATCAGCCACATGCCTTCGTCGGCCACGGCGGTCTGCATGCAGAGCAGCACGACGGCCAGACAGGCTATCCATCTTCTCATATCTTTCATCTTCATAAAACGGGAGGAAACCGTCAGCCGATCCCCTCCCGGTCATTTTATTCGGTTACGGTCTTGCCCGGATTGGTGAACTTCAGCCGCGGATCGGCCTCCTTGAAGGTCCCGTCGGCCATGCGGAGCGTCCACTTCTCGGCTTGGAAAATCTCCTTCCAGAGCTTCTCGTCGTTCCACATCGACTTCACATAGTGAATACGCATGACGGGCGTCAGGTCGCGCAGCACGAAATCTACGGAGACAATGCCCTCGGAGCACGAAAGGAAGCTCTTGAAATAGGGGAACGCATTGCGGATCGGCATCTTCTCGATACCGGGGAACGCCATTTCGTAGACAGCCTTCGGGAACTGTTCGTCGTCGCCCCACTTCTCGATGTTGGCAATGAACCTGCCCGCCTGCTTCTCCACGTCGCGGAACATGATCTGCGCGAACTCCTCGCGCGAAACCTGCCCGGCGACCGCATAGCTCTTGAGCACGGTGTGCATCGGAATCACCTTTTCGCCCTCCTTGGCCGGAATCACCAGTTCTTCGGCGTCGATCGCCTCCTCGAACATCTTTTCGGTAATGCCGGCGGCGGGATCGGCGTAGACCGTCACATCCACGGGGCAGGCGAATTCGGAGGTGAAGCCGTATACGCCCTCGATCTTCTGCAGCACCATGCCGAAGTAGATCATATCCATCCGGTCGTGGAGTCCCTCGACGCCGAGTTTCACCACGTCAAGCATCGGCACGTTCTCGCCCGGCATGGCGTATTTACGCAGCGTCGGAGCGAAAATCGCGGCCTGAATCTTCAGCGTGTCGGTCTTGGCGGGGTCGAACAGCACCTCGACGCCGTGACGGCGGACGAACGTCTTCACGCCGTAAACGCCCGGCACGGTCTGCATTTTGGCCGAGAAGGCCTTCGAAGAGCCGAAGCACTTGATCGTCTGCAATCCCTCCATCTCGAAGGTCTGCAGATTCTCGACCTGCTCGTAATCGCCCCATTTCTCGTCGATCGTGGGCAGCTCCATCGTGGAACCCATCCACACGGCGATGAAGAAAAGCACGACGGCCAGCAGTCCCGGCACCCAGCGCAGCGAACGGCGGCCGTTGACCTGCAGGGCGTCCTTCGTACAGGAGCCGATACAGTTGCCGCAAAGCGTACAATCGACGTGCTTCACCTTCACGTAGTCGTGGATCGGCAGCTGATAGGGGCACTTTTTCTCGCAGAGACCGCAGTTGTTGCAGGTGCGGATGTCACGCTCGATGTACATCAGCGGGAAGACGCAGCTGCGCATCTTGACAATCTCGACGACATATGCGGCCAGACATGCGCCGCCGATGGTCCAGACCCATGCGTTCGCAACGCCCAACATGCCGAGAATCCAGCCGCCGAGGGCCGCGATGACGAACAGCAGCGTGAATTTGAAAATGTTGCTGGCCGCCCCCAGCGGACAGATATACTTGCACCAGAACATCTTCACCACGAAGCCGCCCAGCAGCAACAGCGTAAGGCTCGTGAGCGACATCCAGAGCACGATCTCGCCCTTGAATCCCGTAGCCACGGCATAGAACGGATCGAGTTTCTTGCAGAACAGCTCGCTCGACGAAAGCGTAAAATAGAGGATCGTGAAGAGCAGCACGTATTTCACCACGCGCAGCAGTTTGTCTACGATGCTGCCCGACGGAACCTCGACCTGCAGATGCAGTTTCTTTCCGGCGCGGCCCATCCATTCGCCGACGGTGCCCAGCGGACAGAGGTAGCCGCAGAAAAGTTTGCTGAACAGGATCACTCCCACGGCGAGCACGAGGCCCATCATGATCTGAAGCATAGACATCGAGCAGGCCAGCGAGTTGTTCACCAGATAGGTTCCGAAAGCCTGCAGACCGCCGAAGGGACAGTAAGCCTCGACATCGACGGGTTTTTCGCTGAAGTTGGCCCAGAGCACCGTGCCTGCAATGGCGGCCAGTACGCCCCACTGCAGGATGTGCTTCAGGTAATTGGGTTTGCGTTTCATGTATCGTTAAGTATTGTGTTTGTGTGTGCGGAGCGGGTTATTCCCTGTCCTTGATACAGCGGACGGGAGCGGCGCAGTAACCGCCTTGGTATGCGACCGTTATACGGTTGAAACTCTTGTTGTAGGTGATCATGCCGGCATAATACTGAATGTTCTTAATGCCGCTGGCCGGGTCGTCGGCCGTATTGTAGGTAACCTTATAGCCGGTCGAACTGGGGAAATACCCCATGCCGAACGCCGAGGCGTCGGCAGCCGAGGCTGTCGCCATATAGGCCGGAGTCGCCGTGACATTTGCCGCATTGACATAACCGCAGCCTGCGATGTTAAACCCGTCTTTATTGAGCTTAACGATCGAACCGCCGCTCTGCGTCTGTTCGAAATAGGGCGACGTCGGATCGGTGAGGTTGCCGCTGCCGACACCCGCCAGTTTGAGCCATTCGGCCATCGTCGGGATATGCCATCCTTCGGGGCAAATACCCCGCGCCCCTTCATACTGGTCGAAATTGTCACCCGTCATGTCGCCGGTCATCCCCAGCATCACCGGATAGCTATACAGCAGACCGTTGCTTTCGACGAGCGACGGATCGGCCGCTTTAGACAGATTGCACGGATACCATACGCCGCTGCCATCCTTCGGGTCGCTCGATATGGTTTTGCCTTCGGGCACGTAGCGCAGGTTTTCGGCCATCCACGTACGGCCGTCCTTCAGGGTCACGATCTCGTACTTCACGCCGCCCCATTCGACGGTCGGGGTCTCGACCTCGCCTTCGCCGTCCGGCAGCAGGTCGTCGCCGTCCACCCAGCCCGTAATCGGACCGCTGAACTTCAACTCGATGTCGGCCGGCTGCACGTTGCACTCCATGCGGCGGTTCTCACCCGACTTGAAGTCGGCCGTACCGAGCGTCTGCGTGCGTTTCTTGCCGTCGGCCGTGGTGACGGTAACCATCAGTTTGACACCGTTCTGCGGCACCAGAAGCGCATAGTAGACTTTGTTCGCAGTCGCCGTATTGGCGATCAGGTCGGAAGCCTCCGCGTCCGCTTTGGCCGTAAAGTTGCCCGTCGCTGGATCGAGTACGCCCGTCCCCACGGCGCCCTTGATGACGATATTCGTAATATCGAAACCCGATTCGTTCGTCACGTCGATAACGATGCGCGACATCTTGTGCTTGAAAGTCATCTGCGTGGACGACAGCGTCGGCTTGACGCCCGCCTTCACGGCCACGATCAGGTCCGAAGCCGTGTAGTTGTCGCCGCTCTGATCGGCCTTGACCGAGAATTCCGCGGGAATATCCCCGCCCTCCTGCCAAGGATAATAGGCGAAGAGCGTCGAGGTCGCATTGATGTCCTCATACCAGAGGAATCCCTCGGTCTTGAAATCGGTGCCGTCGAAAGTCATCGGTTTGTTCGACACGAAATCCTTGCCGTCGGCGGTCATCGTAACCTTCAGGCCGACCTTGTCGCCCAGTTCGAAATCGGTATCCGTGGCGCGCGTAGAGGCGGTCATGGCTGCCGGCGTCAGCGAAGGATTGCCGATCGTCGGAGTGATACGCAGCGTCCGGTCGCCCGGAACCCCGCCTTCGTTCTTCGAGCAGGCGGCCAAGCACACTGCCGCGGCTGCCGCGATCATCAAAATCTTTTTCATAGCTCTATCCGTTTAAGTTAAAAATTATATCCCGCACTCACCGTCGCCCGCACCCGGTTGGGCTGCGCGACGTATTGCAGATCGAACCCGTGTTCGTAGCGCGCGTACAGTTCGACGTAGAACCGCTTGATGTTGCGCCGCACGCCCAGTCCGGCACCCAACCGTTTGGCCGTCAGGTATTCGGTTTCATAATTGTAGTATCCGGTCAGTTGTCCGGGATACTCGCCCGGCTGCTCGCCGGAGGTCTCGAACTGTTTTTCGCACTCCTCGAAGCCGCCCTGACGGTAGTCGGCGGCGAGGGTCAGTTCCCAGAACCCGAAGGCGCGGATCAGCTCGGCATAGACTTTCGTAAAGTGCAGCTTCTGCCCCTTGACATAGGGATACATCAGCGTCGATTCGCGGTTGAGCTGCGAATAGGCCACGCCGGCGCGCAGGTCCGTATGGCGGTTCGCAAATTCGTACTCGCCCCCCAGATCGAGTCCCTTGCGCCCGAAGATGGGCGTCGAGCCGTGAATGTAGGGCTTCGTCACACCGTTGACGGTCTCCGTCGTGATGATGTTCTCGTCGGTCTGGAGCGACCGCCAGTCGAGGTTCAGCCGCACGAAGTGCCTGCGCTGCAGGTTTCCGAGCGAAAGGGCGGCGTTCGCCGTCACCTGATGCGTCCCGAACTCATGCCAGATCATACCGCGCTCGCCCGTCTCGCCCTGCCGGTTGCGATATGCGGCAGCGGCATAGACCGGTCCGTACTGCAGCTGCACGCCCGCGCCCTGCGTATTCTCCCGGACGGGAAATCCCGTGACGCCGCTGGTCGTGAGGTGCATGTCGCTGCTCTCCCAGAGCTGCAGCGAGCCGTAACCCAGACCGCGGTCGAAGAAAGCCTGATACGATTCGGGTGTGGAGCCGATCTCCTCGGCTTCGAGTTTTTCGCTGTTCGTGCCCACGATATAGACCGCGCCCGCGGCGAAACGGCCCGCATGGTACATCACGCCGGGCGAGAATTCGAAGTCGAGCCGCGTGTTCTTATGACGCAGGTCCTTGCGCTTGGCATAGTTCTGCGCTTCGAACTCCACGCGCAGGCCGCCCGTCCAGCGCCTCCCCAGCACGGCCGAAACGCCGCCCGTGAAGGTATAGTCCTCGCGGATTTTGCGGCCCGGCGTAAATTCGAGAATATCCACGGGATAATAGCCCGGTTCGGTGAACATCGAACCGCACATGTTGCGGCCGTCGAAATAGTCGTATCCGAAGCCGCCCGCGAAAGAGACCTTTTTCAGATGGCGCACCGACTCGGTCCGCGCGCCGGCGTTCCAGCTGTCATCCGACGACGAATGGCCGGTCATCCCGCCGTTCTCCTTGGTGAAATAGATTTCGGCATAGGAGCGGCTCAGGCTGTCCTGCCGGATGCCCGCGGCATTCGGGCCGCCGTTCCACGGATTGCGGCGAAAAACATAATCGAAACGCTCCTGTGCCGCGGCGCCTGAGACGGCAATTATCATCAGCAGTGTTAAAATCCGTCTCATAGGCTATTCACGCAAAGATTGTGTCTCACGCTCGTAAAAATCGTTCGACGAATTATTGGTATCCACATATCGGTCGAATCCGGCGCTCGCAGTGGCCTCTTCGTCCAGCCTGCGGTAGAGGCTGTGTCCCTGCGCCTTGGCCGAGAATCCGACGTATCCGGCGTCCACATCGGTATGCAGACGCTTGTTTCTGGTCGCCTCCGACAGGTTGCAAACCTCGACGCCGTCTACGATCCACTCCCACGGAATTTTCGAATAGACGACGCTGCCGCTGGCGATCGCCGATTCGAGATCATTGGCCAGATAGGCGTCCAGATCGAAATCGCCGGGCGCCCGGAAAAGGATCACGGCAGGCGAATTCTGCGATATCACATAGACCACGGCCGTATTCGTTCCGGTTTTTTTCAGCACTTTCATATAGTGCGACTCGTCGATCTGATCGCCCGGAGTAGGCGTGGGGTGCAGCCGGTTGCCGGGATAATGCACCATGTCGTAAAGCACGAAGTAGCCTTTCCGGTTGAGATTCACCGACTGGGAGTAGGTCTGCGTGTGATCCACGCCGTAATAGGCCACGACGGCCTCTTCGCCCGGCTCCAACGGGAAATCCGTGCCCGTGCCGGGGAACATCCAGATACAGTCCGGCATGGCGGCGTAGTCGCGGAAAACGATGTTGCCCGAAGGGTCCGTACTCGTCCACGGATTGTTGGCGTTCGAGTTGTAGGGCGCGACCATACCCAGACAAAGGCCGTCGAGGTAGTAGGTGTCGAAACTGTTGTTGTGCAGGACGATATACTTGTCGTCGGCATACGAACCGGTCGCAGGCGGGTCCTGCGGACAGCCGCCCGAATAGATCTCCTTGATGAGGATCGTGCCCGGCTTGGCGTACTTCAACTCTACGCTCACATTCCGGTCCGCGCCGGCGAGGTCCACCTGTTCGACGGCGCCGTTGAAGACCGACGACGCATCGGGGCGGTCGAGCACCGAAAGCCGGTAATGCCCGGCGGCCACGTCGAAGGCCGCCACGCCGCGCGCATCGGTCAGCGCGGTGTAGACGTTGCTCGAATTGCGGTCGGTGAGTTTCACCGGAACGCCCTCCCGCAGGAAGGAGGCGTACTCTTCGGGGTAAACGACCTGCACGCTGAGCGACCGCAGCGTATCGCCGTAGGGATTGCCTTCGAACGACGTGCAGCCGGCGGCCAGCAGGCAGGATAATATGCAAAATAGCTTTTTCATCGTTTTCAGAATTTAAGACGCACCGTCAGGCCGTAATAGAAATCGGGCGTAAAGACGACCTTGACTCCCGAAGCGTACGACGCGACGAAAGGCCGGGAATTGGTGAAGTTATTGGCATAAAACGAGATGGATACATGATCCCCGATCTCCTTGGTGATGCTCAGGTTGGCCGAGAAATAGGGATCGTACCCGTCGCCGTTGAACGAGTAGGCATTGCCCGAACGAAGCAGCAGAGAGGAGAAGGCCGGATCGTTTTTCTGGGCGTCGGTGAAGGGATGGCGGTTGCCGTCGAGGTCGAGGTAGGCCACGGGCCAGATCGCCGTATAGCTGTTGCCGTCGTATATGCTGCCGCCCATGGGATTGCGGTCCTCGTCCGCGTTGAAGGCGTATTCGCGGCCGTCGTACTCCGAAAGGTTCTGCGAACGCTTCACCAGCGAAGCTTCGAGTCGGAGGGTGACGATCATGCGGATCGCGGGCACATGCGTCGTAGCCGTAAGGTTCGCGTCCAGCGCATGGGTCTTACGGCCGTTGTAGGTCACGACGGAGCTGCCCCCGTTGTCGGCGTAAATACCCACGTAGGGGAAGAATTCGCCGCCCGTCGTGGTCGAAGGATAATAGGACGCCTCGCCCTTATTGACGTATTTGGTATAGCCGTAGGCGCCGTCCAGCCGCAGCTGCGTGCGGATAGGATTGATCTGCGGGAAATCAACGACGAACTCCAGACCCATGCGGTCCACGGGCGAGCCGTTGTCTTGGTAGGTATTTTTGACGAAGGTGCGCTTGGTGGAAGTCGTCTCCATGGCGATCCATCCGGCCGAGGGGTCGTCCTTGTCGCGGACGAAAATCTCACCCGTCTGGCTGTCCACCCTGAAGAGCGGATTCGACGGCATCTGGAACGAGGAGCCGTCGGGCATCTTCGAGGGCAGCCCCATCACCTTGTAGGAGAACGGCTCGTAGGAGGCGCTCAGTTCATAGGGGTATTTGGTACGGTTGAAATAGCCGACCAGCGAAACCGAAGTGCCGCCGATACGCAGATCGACGCCGACCTCGGCGTTGCGGTTGCGCTGCCAGCGGAGGTTGTCGTTGTAGAGTATCTGGTAAGGCTGCGTGTGATAGACGTACACGCTCCGGTTCGGGCTGTAGGTGTTGCTGAACACCCGCGTATCGCGGTATTCGGGCAGCGGATAGAGGACGTTGAAGGACGGCAGTTTCTCGGTGATGCCCCAGCCGCCGCGGACGGTCACATGGTCGTTGATGCGGAACTTCAGGTTCAGGCGCGGCGAAAGACTCGACGTATTCTCATACTGCGTATTCTTGATAAAGGTCTTTTCGGCGCGCACACCCGCCATCAGCTGCAGCGAGGTCGTTCCCAGCGGCACGGTCAGCGTCTCTTCGAGGTAGGCCGCGAGGTTGTGCATGTAGGGAATATCGGTATAGGGGCGGGGGCGGTACCCGTCGGGTGCAAGGGGGGGGGCTGCGTAATACTCTCCCTCCCCGACGTTGCCGTTGGCGCGCCACGACGCGCCGATCTTGGCATTGCTATGCACGTCGCCCCAGCTGCGGACCCAAGTAGCCTTCAGATTCGCCGCATAGTCGAGCTGCTTGGAGTCGATATTGCGCGTCGTATAGAAAGTCGCCGGAAGCATTTCGGCGATATAATAGCCCTCGCTTTCGGCATGGACGGCCGGGGTCTCCGTGGCCGACGACTGGTAGGTGTGCCTGCGTGCGAGCTTGTCGGCATAGCTGAGCGAAGCATCGAAATCGACGCACGTGATCCACGGTTTGTTGAGCAGCCATTTGAGCGACGTATTGGCCCGCAGGGCGTTGTCGCGCACCTTCTCCCACTCGCCCACCTGCGCGTCGGGGTCGTCTTCGGTATTCATGCCGCCGATGTTGGCCGTCACGCCGAAGTTGAAACGCAGAACCTTGGCGAAGGTGTTCTGGTAATTGAGCGCAATGCCCGTGCGCGAATAGGAGCTGTAGGGCGACGTGGGGTTCTTCATGGCCCGCGTGTACTCCACGCTGCTGTTCAGCACGCCGCGGTCGGTACCCAGATCGAAACCCTTCGAGGCGGAGATTTGTTTGGTGCGGGGATTGGTCGAGAGCACCAGCGTATAGGGCGTCTTGCCCTTGCGGGTCGAAATCTTCACCACGCCCGACGAGATATCGCCGTACTCGGCCGAAGGCACGCCCGTCACCACCTCGACCGACTCGATATTCGTCGAAGCGATGTTGCGGGTGCTCGCGCCCGACATTTCGCCCAGCGAAGCGTTGGTCGAGATGCGCACGCCGTCCACCTCGACGGCCGTGCCGAACGAGGCGTTTCCGGCCGCGGAACCGCCGCTGCGCAGCGAAAAGACATTGTCTTTGGTCAGATCGGGATTTATCGTCTTGCCGCCCGGCAGCAGCGACGAAATATCCGAAGCGTTCACCATTTGCAGGTGGTCGATGGCGTTGCCGCCGATCGTCCGCGAGGTGGCCATGGCATTGGGCGCCTCCTTGGCCGTGACGACGACGCTTTCCAGTTTCAGATTGTCCTCAGGCGCATAGAGCAAGATACGCCCCATGCCGGCGCGGACGTCGAGTTCGGTTTCCGTGGTCGCATATCCCAGACACGACACCACGAAACGGGTCGCGCCTTTGGGCACGCCCTTCACGGTAAAATTGCCGTCGCCGTCGGCCACGGCCCACAGTCCGGCCTGCGGCAGCTCGACGACAGCCTGAGCGATCGGTTTGTCGGTGCCCTTGACCAGCACCCGCCCCGATAAATCGTAACGCTGCGCCCAAACTACGGCCGGAATTAGCGTGAATAACAGTAGCAGAAGTTTCCTCATATGATTGACCTAACGCAACAAATATAACTAAAATGAATATTTTTTGTGCATTTTCAAGCGTTTTTTTAACCATTTCAACAATTTTTACGGGCAGGAGATTCGATTCCGTCCGGCTCGGCAAAGACCGTTTCGCCAAATCCCCCATGCGTTCCGCACGGAAATACCTGCATTACAGCGAAAACGGACGGCTTATAAACATAGGTCCCAAAGATTAATTTTATTTTTGCAGTACTATGTCGCACAAAGTATAAATATTTTACCTATATTTGCGCTTATCAACCGACGGTTTATTGGTGTTTAGTAATTTTTTATTGATTTTCGATAAAAATAAATTGTTTTTCAAGAATATTTTAATACCTTTGTTCCCGACGCCATTTCCCTCGGCTTACAGATCGTAACTACGCAACTTTACAAAACCGCTTTACAACGGCAGACAGAATATGATAAAGCTGGAAAACATCAACAAGACCTACGACAACGGGTCGCCCCTGCATGTGCTCAAGGGTATCGACCTCACGGTGGAAAAGGGCGAACTGGTCTCCATCATGGGCGCATCCGGATCGGGCAAATCGACGCTGCTCAACATCCTCGGCATCCTCGACGACTATGACAGCGGCAGCTACTATCTGGCCGGCCGCCTGATCAAGGATCTCAGCGAGACGCAGGCCGCCGCGGCCCGCAACAACATGATCGGCTATATTTTCCAGTCCTTCAACCTGATCAACTACAAGAACGCCGTCGAAAACGTCGCCCTGCCACTCTACTATCAGGGCGTCTCCCGCCGCAAGCGCAACGCCCTCGCCCTCGAATACCTCGACATGCTGGGCCTGAAGGAGTGGGCCGAACACATGCCCAACGAGATGTCGGGCGGTCAGAAACAGCGCGTGGCCATCGCGCGGGCGCTGATCAACAAACCGCAGATCATCCTCGCAGACGAACCCACGGGCGCACTGGACAGCGTCACCTCGCAGGAGGTGATGAACCTGCTGCGCAGCGTGAACGTCGACATGGGCATGACCATCATCTGCGTCACCCACGAACAGTCGATCGCCGACCAAACGGACAAAATCATCCGCCTGACGGACGGCGTCATCAGCAGTATCACCGAAACCGGACTGGCAACGCGATGAGAGAGCTGCTGCTGGAGATATGGACTTCGGTGCGCCGCAACAAACTGCGCACGTTCCTCACGGGATTTTCAGTCGCGTGGGGCATCTTCATGCTCGTCATCCTGCTGGGATCGGGCAACGGACTCAAGAACGGCGTGCTGTCGAATTTCGGCAACTACGCCACCAACTCGATCACCATCTCCGGCGGCTGGACCTCGAAGGCCTACGCCGGCTACAACAAATGGCGCAGCATCGACCTGAAAAACCGGGACCTCGAAATTCTGGTCAATGAATTCCCCGAAGTGGACGACGTCGCCGCCAAAGCGTGGTACCGCGGCTCCACGGCCACCTACCTCGACCGCTTCGCCGACATCAGCCTGCGCGGCTCGCTGCCCAAGATCCAGCAGATCGAAGGCGTCGAGATCGTCAAGGGACGTTTCATCAATCAGGCCGACATCCACAACTACCGCAAGGTGATCGTCATCGACGAGGCGCTCGAAAGAATACTCTTCCGCGGCGACGACCCGCTGGGCAAGCCGGTCAAAATCCACAACAACATCTACCGCGTGGCCGGCGTCTACAGAGGCGACGCCCAGCAGCGCAATTCGATGGGCTACATCCCGCTGACGACCGGCCAGCTGATCTTCAAGGCCAACGATCCGGTCGTGGACAACGCGATCATCACCGTACACGGACTCGACACCGACGCGCAGATGGAGGCGTTCGAACAGCGCATCCGCAAACGGCTGGCCGCCGAACACCACTACGATCCCGAAGACCAGAGCGCCCTGTGGATACGCAACACGATGGAGCAGTACAAGAGCATGATGATCGTCTTCGGCGGCATCAACCTCTTCGTCTGGATCATCGGTCTGGGCACCCTGCTGGCGGGCATCGTCGGCGTGAGCAACATCATGCTGGTGACCGTCACGGAGCGCACCTCCGAATTCGGCATCCGCAAGGCCCTCGGCGCCAAACCCGTGTCGATCATCCGCCTGATCCTGACCGAATCGGTGATGATAACGGCCATGTTCGGCTATATCGGCATGGTGCTGGGCGTTGCCGTCATGGAGGCGGTCAACTATGTCATCAACCAGACGCCGGCCCAGACCGGAAACTTCGGCGGCAGCATCTTCCTCAATCCGACGCTCGATCTGGGCGTGGCCGTCAGCGCCACGGTCGTACTGGTCATTGCGGGCCTGATCGCAGGATACGTCCCCGCCTACCGGGCGGCACAACTGAAAACGATCGACGCCCTGCGTTATAATAAATAAGGAGCCATGAGATTTTTCGATACGGACCGCTGGAACGAAATCTGGCAGACAATCAGCCGGAACCGCAAGCGCAGCATCATGACGGCGCTGGGCGTATTCTGGGGTATCTTCATGCTCATCGTACTGCTGGGAGCCGGCATGGGGCTGGGACGCCTGTTCCGCGCCCAGCTGGGCGGCATGTCCACCAACACGGTGCTGCTGCAAAGCAGCCGCACCTCGGTCCCCTACAAGGGCATGCCCACGGGACGCTGGTGGAGAATGGACAACGACGATCTGGAAGCCGTCAGCAAACTCGAAGAGGTGGAGTACACCTCAGGCGTCATCTGGGGCAACGAACTCCACTGCAGCTACAAAGAGCGCAAGGGCGACTATCAGATGATGGGATACACGCCCGACTACCAGAAGATCAACCCGCAGAAGATCATCGCAGGCCGTTACATCAACGAGGTAGACATGGTGCACAAGCGCAAGGTCTGCGTCATCGGCACGCAGGTGCAGAAAGACCTCTTTCCGGGCGAACCCGACCCGACGGGCAAAGTCATCAAGGTCGGAGGAAGCTACTTCACCATCATCGGCGTCATGCGCCGCGAATCGTCGGCCATGTCGTTCAGCGACGTCGAACGCACGGTTGTCGTCCCGATCTCGCTGGCGCAGCAGATGTTCGGCTACGGCCGCACGATACACCTGCTGGCGCTGGCCGGCTACAAGGACGTTCCGAGCAAACAGGTCGAGAAAGCGGCCCGCGAAGCCGTCTTCGCCCGGCACATGATCTCGCCGGACGACGAAAAGGCCGCTTGGACCATGTCCGCCGGAGAGATGTTCGACAAGGTGATGAGCCTGTTCTGGGGCATCGGCCTGCTGACGTGGATCGTGGGACTGGGCACGCTGCTGGCAGGTATCGTCGGCGTGAGCAACATCATGCTGGTGCTCGTGAAGGAGCGCACGCAGGAGATCGGCATCCGCCGCGCGCTGGGCGCCCCGCCTACGGCCATCATCTCGCAGATACTTTCCGAGAGCTTCATCCTCACCTTCATCGCCGGAATACTGGGGCTCACGGCCGCCGTCGGCGTGCTGTCGGTCGTGGATTCGGTCTACTATCAGGCGGTCACCGTGGCGCAGGAAGGATTCGAAGTGTCGTGGCAGATCTCCTTCGGGACGGGCATGCTGGCCCTCTTCATCCTGATCGCAGGCAGCCTGCTGGCGGGCGTCATCCCCGCATACCGGGCCTTGAGCATCAAGGCGGTGGATGCAATACGCGAAGAATAAACGATTAAACAAACAGATTACGGCTATGAAAAAATTTCTGAAAATCTTTCTGGGAGTGCTCTTTGCGGCGCTGTTTCTCGGAACGTTCTGGTTCCTGTGGCAGAAGACCCGCCCCGTAAAGGTCGTCTACACGATCGTGCAGCCCAAACTCGACACGCTCAAACAGTACGTGGTCGCCACGGGCAAGGTCGAGCCGCGCGACGAGGTGCTCATCAAGCCCCAGATTTCGGGCATCGTCTCCGACGTCTACAAGGAGGCCGGGCAGATGGTCCGCAAGGGCGAGGTGATCGCCACGGTGAAGGTCGTCCCCGAAATGGGTCAGCTGTCGAGCGCCGAATCGCGCGTCTCGGTGGCCGAAATATCGCTGGACCAGACCCGCCGCGAATTCGACCGCACGGAAGCCCTGCACAAGAAGGGCGTGGTGTCGGACGAGGAGTACGAGCAGGGCCGCACCGCGCTTCGGAAAGCGCAGGAGGAGCTGCAGAACGCCAAGGAGAACATGGAGATCGTCAAGAACGGCATCACCAGCCGTTACAAGGAGCTGAGCAACACCCAGATCCGTTCGACGATCGACGGCATGATCCTCGACGTCCCGGTCAAGGTCGGAAACTCGGTGATCCAGTCCAACACCTTCAACGACGGCACGACCATCGCCACGGTTGCCGACATGTCGAACATGCTCTTCCGGGGCAACGTCGACGAGACCGACGTGGGCAAGCTCCACGAGACGATGCCCGTCAAGCTGACCATCGGCGCCCTGCAGAACGTCGAGCTGGACGCCCTGCTGGAGTACGTTTCACCCAAAGCGACCGAAGACAACGGCGTCATCATGTTCGAAGTGAAGGCGGCCGTGAAGATTCCCGAAAACGTCTTCGTGCGCGCCGGATACAGCGCCAACGCCAGCATCGTGATCCAGAGCCGCGAAGGGGTGCTGACCCTGCCGGAAAGCACCGTCGAATTCGAGGGCGACAAAACCTACGTCTACCTGCTCACCAGCGCCGACGGGGCCGAGGAGCAGACCTTCGACAAGCACGAGGTCAAGATCGGGCTGTCGGACGGTATCAACATCGAACTGACCGAGGGCGTGACCGCCGAGAGCAAAGTCCGCGGCGCACGGGAAGAGAAGAAGAAATAACCACAAATGCATCGTAGCATGAAAACCAGCACCCTATTCGCCGCCCTCAGCGCGGCTGC
>OGRG01001567.1_pt1 | contig 15472 bp, 15 predicted proteins | sample 1553501 | NCBI WGS metagenome assembly OGRG01 (sample SAMEA2580018, study PRJEB22360) | human gut metagenome | biome: human gut; feature: human-associated habitat; material: faeces | place: Denmark | collected 2008/2010 | reverse complement strand
TGTATTCTTTATTATATTTGCTTCAGTTAATACAATTTTTCCATCTTCATCAACATAATCAATGCAATCATATGTAATTATATCTTCTTTAAGCTGCTTCTTAAGTGCTTTTAAATTATCCATTTCCTTAACTCCTTTGTAAATATTATTATATAAATTATATTATATTCCTTAAGTTATTGCCATTATTTTACCTGTATCTTTAGTATCATATCCGCCTAACCCATCAATTTCCTTTTTAAACTGGCTACTCTTTACTATTTCAAGGATTCTTGCATATTTTTCATCTGCCAATTTTTCTTTTTTTATAACTAAATCATATCTTTCCTTTTGCATAGGTATAAAATCAACTGCCCCAACCTGAAGAGCCACCTTTTCAGTGCCTATACCTACATCTGCGTCACCTCTAGCTACAGCACTGGCAATAGATAGATGTGAAGTTTCTTCATTATCATAGCCTGCTATCATCTTTACACTAATGCCTAACTTTTTTATCTTCTCATCTAATAGTACTCTAGTTCCAGCACCTTTTTCTCTATTAATAAGTCTAATTCCATCCTTTGCTATATCTTCCCACTTAGTAATTTTTTTAGGATTTCCCTTTTTAACATAAAAACCTTGAATTCTATAAGCTAAATTTATTATTACACAAGCTGTTCCTGGTACAATCCTCTTTACATAAGGTTCATTATAAGTATCACTATCACCATCCCACATATGACTTGTGCATAATGTAACTTCATCCATATAAAGGCTATGTAATCCCCTATAGCTTCCCATATTTGATCTTAATACTCTATAACCTTCTGTCTGAATTAAATTTGCCAAAATATCTAAAATTATATCTTGTCCTGTTATTACTATAGAATCATCTTTATCATCAGTTTCTGCTTCATTTATCTTTTTTACTTTGCTTTTACTAACTAATTTTTTATATTAACATTTTTATTAAATTTCTTTGCATATTTTTTTGCCGTCTCTTCTATATACTCTTTTCCAACCCTCTGCCTTTCACCTGCTTTACGAAGAAGTTCTATATACTCTTTTAATTTTTCTTCAAAAACATCATCTTCCTTGCTATCTTGCTCCATCTTTTCACCCAGTTTACAGTATCTATTATATATATCTTCATTTGCTTCGAGTATAACCTCTGGTATTGTTATTTTTAGTTCTGAAATATCTAAATTTTTATTTATTTGCGCACTGCTATACCTCACATCATATATACTCCACATTTTTTCAATATATTCTATTTTATTTATAATTCTTCGAGCATAATCAATCCCATTTTTATCTTCATCTAGCCAATTTAAATATCTATCCAAGCCAGCTTCGAAGTATCTATCTTCCTCTGTAATTATTTCTCTCTCATCTGTTTCTTCTCTAAGTCTTTCTTCTCTAAATAAACCACACCGTAACTGTTGTATTTTCGCTATTTTTTTATTTACTCTCTGAATAAAGCTCATCTCTGTTGCTCTGCTATCTAATATAGATAAATACCTATCTAAATCTTGTTCAAATTCTTTTTCTTCATCTATCAATTTATCTTTATTTAATTCTGAATATTGAAGCATTTCTCCTTTTAATTCTATTAATTTACTTTTAATTCTATACATATGTGGAAAAAATAACTTTGCTTCTAACTCATCTTCTTTGCATTGATATTTACCACCAGCCCATTGATTACATAAATCCCAGTTACCAAAACTAAGCGGAAACCAATATCCATTATTTTCCAGCATATCTACTGTAATATTAAATAATTCTAATCTATCCTCTATGTCAAATTCCTCCCATTTATCCTCTTCTATTAACGTCAATTTTTCACTGGTAGGAAACATTTCAAATATCTTTCTAAAAAATTTCTGTTCTTCCTCTCCAAATTCTATATCTTCATCTAAATGTTTGCGTCCCCTTTTTGCCTCTTCTTCCTTCTTGCTATTATTCCTGCTATCCTTATTTTCTTGAAACATACCTTCATACGATTGTTCAGAGTGCCTAGCTGTTCCAAGTACACAATTTATTCTATTATCAAAAAACTCCCATTGCTTTTTGGGTGAATCATATTGTTGATTTTGTAACTCTCCGTATATATCCTTTTGTTTTTTTATCCACATATTAAATGTCATTCTCATGTACCCCCATTACTTTTCTTTATTAAATCACATAATCCTAATCATGTCTAATTTTTTTTGCAACATGGGAGAATCGCCCATATTCCGAACAAAATAAAAAAATTCTTTTTGCATTTTAATAAAAACAAATTATTCTCCAAACACCTTCCTAATTAATTTAAAGGAAGGAGTTTTTATTTATGGATATTAAAATATCTTTCGATAAAACAGCATTTCAATGTAAACCAACCAATAGGCAAACCGCTTTTATGAAAAAAAGGTTGCCCAAAGAAGAAGATTATTACGATATTAAAACCATTGCTGAACGCATAGGGAATCATGGACACTCATTTCTCCCTGCAACATTTGAAGGACTAGCAAGTAAACAAGAAAATTTTGAACAATGTCAATTATTCGGAATAGATTTTGACGACGAACCAGATTATGAAAAAATTAAAAAGAAATTAATGGAATATCATCTTCCTATCGTTTTTTCTTATCATACATTCAGTTCTACTCCAGAACATCCAAAGTATAGGATTATCTTATGTCATATCGTTCCAATTACAGAAAAATGGTTAGCCGATATGATTTTAAAAATGTTGAAAAAGATGTTTCCGGAAGCAGATAAACACTGTTTTGAAACTGCTAGATTATTTTACGGTGGAAAAGGATTAATAGAATTTCACGAAGTCATAGAAGAAACTGGAGAAAATACATTCAATGTGTATAATTTAATACAAGAATTTGAAAAGTTCCTTTATATACATGATTCAAGGAATTTTTCCAGAAACTTAAAATTATTTGCTCGTAATTATAAACTTAATATACATAACAATCATTTTGATATTTACGAATACAATACTCAAAGAGGGTGTATTTCAACAGACCCTAATACAAATGAAGAAAAAATAGGAAGCAATATTAAATATGAATTATACATTCCAAATACTTCTTCAAAAATCATATTTTATGAATTACAAGAAGGAGCAGTAAAAAAAGAGTCTTCTTCACAGCGTATACGCAAAAAATCAGCCATTACTATAATGAAAAAAGTATCCAATGATAAAATTTGTAATTGCTGTAGACTATGGAGAGATTTTATTAATGGGGAACCACTGGACCACAATACACGATTTTCATTAGCTACAAATATTCGCTTTTTAACTGGATACCAAAAGAAATTCTTTGATACGTTGAACAAGTATTATCCTGATACCGATATATCCAAATGGAAAGGCTATTTTAATTATATGAAAAGACAAAATTATAATCCCACTGGATGTAACGATTGTAAATATAAGGATACCTGTAATCATAAAACAAATTTATTAGAAACATTGTGTGGAAGAAAACAAATTACATATTTCAATAAACAAAGCTTTATTTCTGTAGATGAAAGCGTAGCACAGGTATCTTCTGAACTAAATGCTGCACTCAAAAAAAATACCACAAATATACATTTAATTCCGGGGCAAACCGGAATAGGCAAAACGACAATCTATGTTAAGTTAATAAAATCAAGACCCCGCAAAAAGCCATTTTTGATTGCAGTACCTACAAACAATCTAAAGAGCGAACTCGTACAAAAAATTGGTCGAGATAAAGTACTTGAAATTCCCTCTTTTGAGGATTTACCTTTACCACCAGAACTTCGTCAAACTATTGAAAAGAACTATAGTATGGGATTCATTAATGATGCCTTAGAAAGCATAAAAACATATGCTCATAATTCAAAAGATAATTCCATATTTATGAATTATCTCCATCCAGAGACAGTATTAGCTCATTCTCCAAAATGCGTTATTATGACCCATGCCCGTTTTTTAACACTCCCTAATCGAGTATTAAAAAATTTTGAAGTATTAATAGATGAAGATATTTTATATACTATGCTTACTCGTACTGGCTCTGTTCAAATTTCTTCTCTCAAAAAAGCTTTAAAAGCAAACGTATTTTCTCCAGAAAAACAAATAGAGATTGAAGAACTATTAAAATTAAAAGATAATAAATGCTGCCGTAACAGAAATCTCTATTCACTAAAACTTGATATGGGAACACTCAAGAATTGTAAAACCACAGATAACCTCATTGATTTTGCAAAAGCTGACTGCTATATAAAACAGAAAGATTGTATTAAATATCTTGCTCCGGTTCAACTTCCTAAATGTAAGATGATTATTCTATCCGCAACATTAGATGAAACAATCTATAACTTGTTTTTTCCTGAAAGAAAAATAGTTTATCATGAAATTGAACAAGCTGCCTATAAAGGAAACTTAATTCAATATCCTTGTTATTCTATGAGCAGAAAAACGATAAACGACTTTATAGAAAAAAACACGCTACATTGTCCTACTGTTTCTGCGTTATTCAAAAAAATAATAACCAACACAGACAATGTATATTATGGTATCACTTTCAAGAAATATGAAAATGATATTCCTCTGGAACACACCTTACATTTTGGAAACCTTACTGGTACAGATTATTATTCTGGAAAAAATGGAGTAATTATTGGAACTCCACATTTTCCTTCCTATCTATATCAGTTGATTGCCTTTTCTATCGGTATATCAGAACACGGTTCCCTAAAAAATCGAAAAGTTAGTTATAAAGGATACCAATTTTTAATGATGGAATGCTCATCTTTATTTGTTACTTTTACAACTTTATACTGATCAAATTCGTCTTCCTTAACATCCAGAAGTTCCAACACTTTTCTCTTTTGAGTAGCCGTTAAATCTGCTCCAAGTGACAGATATGGCTTCTCCTCTATAGCATCTGCTGATACATTGGCCTGAAATACCAGTAAATCCGCTATCAGCATAGCGGATAAAGCAATCAATTTCTTTCTAAACATCATCATTTCCTCCTTTTCTTTTTCCAGAGTGTGTTTGAAAAATCATTCCTGCAATCTACACACTCGTGGGAAATTTTGCAGAAAGCATTTTTCAAACGTGTTCTAGTTTACCATATCTTTAGGTGAAAAATATTTCCAAAATCTATCTTTATTCTTTCTTTTTTATATCAGATTTATATCGAGATTTTACAAAACAGCTACCCAAAAAGATTACTATTGCTAAAGAACTGATTTTCCATCCTGCAGAGGCTCCTGGTGACGTATAACTTAACGAAACGGTATGTTCGCCGGCAGAAACATCTATTCCAAGAAAAGCATTTCCTACCGCCCACATATCTGCTGGTTTTCCATCTACCTCTACGTACCATCCCTCATCATATGGGATTGAGAAAAATAAAGTTTGGTCTGTTTTAGCATTTACATTACCTTCTATATAATTGCTTGAATAATCTCTGACTATAAATGCTCTGTCTGCTGTTTCTTCTTTAAGGTTATTGTATTCCTTCTGGTCAAAATCTGCTGCTGAAAGACGCACATATCCTGTCTCTGTCTCTCCCTTTAGCTGGAAAGTTACTTTTACTTCAGATCCAGCAGATACTTTTCCTATTGGTAGCATATATCCATCTAAGTCTCCAGACTTTACGTTTGTTCCATCTATTGTAATCTGTGCATTTTCTACCTGTGTTCCATCATAAAAAAGATACAAATCATCTATTGTTTTTGTGACAGGAATCGTAAAGACCATATTATCTGCCTGTGTGCTTTTGTATTCAAAATAATATTCTCCATCATTCGTTTTCGATGCCGTACAGCCATTCGTTGCCGGATCAGCAATCTCAACATTATGAAATAGCTCCGAAACACCAAATGCCTGCTTTCCAAGACTGTTCTGTACACGGAATGGATAAGCACTTTCAGAATCCCAGTCTTCTACAGAAAGATTCATAAGATATCCCATTGACATTTCTCTTGCTGGGTTCTTATAAATATTAAACGCGCCTTCCCTCTTTACATATTCAAAGTCCGTATTCAGAGTATCTTCCTGATGGTAATAAAGATATTTTACATTTAAAAGAAGATTCGTTACCGGAGTCGCGCCTTTATAGAGATATTCATTACAACCTGTATAAAATCCCAGATTGTCCATCAGATTAACCATACTATCTGAAGCGGTAGAACCAAATAACCCTACACCATTGATTGGATATAATGCATTTTCATCAACAATCAGAGAACTGGCAAGTTCACTTCTATAAAATGTTTTATCTTCTAGTGAAGCTACCGCCTTTTCCATATCATTTACACCATAGAAAAACTTCGGAACAGCAATCTGTCCATTTTCATTAAATCCCATAAATGCTGTCGCTACAATTTCAATAAGTGCTACTATGCAAAAAACATTTTTATACCAGCCTTTTCTCTTACGAGACAATGTATACAAGAATAATAACATTCCATATAAGATAAAAAGCATTCCTGCCACACCATAGACTTCATCATCAAGTGGATTCGTTCCTTTCGCTCTGGCATATACTAAAAGTCCGACTCCTGCCATACAGGCTAAGGCTATATGCCATCCTTTTGTCCCCTCTAAGTTTTCAAAGACTTCCCAAAGCATATACAGCAGCACAAATCCAAATAAAAATGAAAAACGATTTGGTATTCCATACTGATCATGGAATCCGTGCCAGATAAAATTCAAAATCATCTCACTGAAGCTTAAATAGAAAAATCCAATCAACAATACTTTTTTTATTTTTTCACTAATTTTAATCTTACTATTTAGTAGATACAGCACCACTGCTAAAACTGTAAAAATACCAATATAAAGATTCGCATTTCCATCGAAGTTATCATAAGTGATTGGTGTCCACATTGCAAACTGCCGATTAAGTAAATCTGCTGCGTTCGTTAAAAAGCTATGCTCTGGCAAACTCATGGATTCCCCGGATGCTGTTTGCTTAATTCCAAGATATGCCGGAATAAGCATAAGCGCCGCCATTCCTGCTGCCAGAAATGAATAGAATGTAAATGCTATTCCCCGGAAGAAGAACTGCTTTACACTTTTAAATGAGTATAAAATATACCAGATTACTACAAAAATACAAATCATAAAAGCAATATAGTAATTGCAATATAAAGCGTAGAATAAGGCAAAGCAGTATAATCTTCCGTCTTTCCTATCTATCAGATCTTCTAATCCCATCATGACAATCGGAAAAATCATAATCGCATCAAGCCACATAACATTCCAACAGTAACCAACCATATAACTCGATAAAGCATATGCCATAGAAATCATTAAAACAGGGAGCCCTGGTTTCTTGCTCTTTGACGAAAAGTAAATTCCTGCTGTCAGTCCGCTGATTGCAACCTTTAACACAATAATCAAACTAACTGCCATATTTAACTGACTCTTTTTAAAAAATAAAATTAAAAGGTTCAAAGGGCTGGATAAATAGTACGCATATAATGATAAAAAATTAATTCCAAGTCCAGCACGGAAACTATAGAAAAGACTTCCTCCACTTTTTAATTTATCATATAAAATAGAATAAAATGGCATATACTGATGCAACCCATCAATAATTAAAAGTGAATTATCTCCAAATGGCTGTACTCCAAATGCAATACAGCAGCCAATCATAACGATTAATGGCATGAAAAAAGAAAGAATAATAATATGTTTTCTATTTATTTTCTTTCTTATCTGCCATATCTTCTTTCCCTCTTCTTTTATGTTCATATATTTATTTACCTGCCTTTTCTCCTTGCTTTTTACTGTTTTTATCTCTAATATTTATTATCCTATTTCCCTTACACGCTTTTTCAATAAACCAAGGCAACGTATAATATCAATCCTCTTTTTTACCATAAAGTCAATACTTCCATGTGTCATCTGTGTCACATTAGAAGAATGCCTACGATATCCAATGAGCTTGTCTTTTAAAAAGCAAACCTGTCCCATATATTCTGCCGCTGTTCCAATCCAGTAGTCATGCATATACATTTCTTTAGGAATCGGGCAAATAACTGGAATAAGCTCTTTTCGAAATGCCATACAACACCCAACGTAACTGTTTTTGATAAGATTTTTTAAAATACCTGGCTTACTTTTCCTTAAAGCAAAAAGACTTTCTGCTCCTGTTGCCTTTCCATTCTCATCTATAATCTCTGCATCATGAAGAATTGCTTTTACTTCTAAATTATCAAAGGCTGCATTCACCTTTTTCACCTTATCGGGCTTCCATATATCATCCTGATCGGATAAATAAATAATATCCCCTGTACAATGCCGAATCGCATTTTCAAAATTCTTCACTACTCCTTTACCTGGACCCTTTATAACTTGAATTCGGCAATCCTTTTTTTCCATATTCAATAGAATGGGCTCTGAACCATCACTCGCCCCATCTACAGATACAATCACCTCATCCTGATTTCCAAGCTGTGATAAGATAGAGTCCATCTGTTCTTCTATATATGTACCGCCATTATAATATGCCATTGCTACTGAAATCTTCATAAAATGATATCCTCTTCCTGTTTTTTCTTCTCTGCTGCTAGAATACGCTGTTTTTCCTCTTCTGACAAGCTCTCATCTTTCAAGATTTTAGCATAATTTTTTGTACTTCTTGTTAAATTGTTACCCAAAAATATCTTTTCAACCTGCCCGTCCATTCTTCCGATTACAACACCCATGGCTGTCTCCTCCTCTTATTTTGTTCCATTTTCCAGAAAAATTTTCTTAAAGATTTCCTTAAGATCTCTTTTTTAGGCTATATGTATCTATATTTTTCAATGTGTTTCACTTTTTGTTCAATTTTTTTCTTTCTCTTCTGCTTCTGTATTATCTTCTTCATCGTCTTCTTTGAATAGTTCTGGAAAAAAACATTTTCTCTCGTTATCCCTATTAATTTGAAATATTCGTTCGTAACTTCTTTTAGGTGACAAATTTTTGAGAGGTATATCACGTGTGTTTAAAATACATCTAATTCTATCATTAAAAAATTTACGAATGTCATTCTTTTCTTCGTATCCTTGCTCTCTTAGTTTACTACATATATCCTCTTGTGTATTTATCCATTCTGTAAATGTCATTTTTATGCCTCCCCTTTTATTAAATCACATAAAATTTATTCTGTCTAATTTTTTTCTACAATATGGGAAAATCGCCCATACTCCAAAGAAAATATAAAAATAAAAATTAGAATCCGCAAATTATAATTCCAATCACATCCATAAATTCCATTAATTGTTGTGATGTAGATGGTTATACAAGATGCCCCGTATAACCATCTACATCCTTTTCCCATGTTGAAAAAATACATAAAACAAGCCTTTTCTCCCATTTCTAATAAAAAATAATTAAATCTATAACACTTTTTAAATATTAAAAAGAAAGAAGGCAAGAAAAATGAAAATTAAAGCAACAGTTGATAAGTACTGCTATACAAGCAAGCCAACAGACAGTGATGCAAAAAAAATGAGAATGCGTTTACCACAAGAAGAAAATTATTATGATATAAAAACTATCGCAGATTGCGTAGGCGAACAAGGTCAAGCTTTTCTCCCTGCAACCTTTAAAGGAATGGCAAGTAAACAAGAAAATTTTGAGCAATGCCAATTATTTGGTATAGATTTTGATGAAGAACCAGACTATGAAAAAATTAAAAGAAAATTTGCAGACTATCATTTGCCGATTGTATTTTCTTATCATACGTTTAGTTCTACTCCAGAACACCCAAAATATAGAATTATCTTATGTCATATCGTTCCAATTACAGAAAGATGGTTAGCTGATATGATTTTAAAAATGTTAAAAAAAATGTTTCCAGAGGCAGATAGTCACTGTTTTGAAACTGCTAGATTATTTTACGGTGGAAAAGGATTAATCGACTTCAATGATGTTGTAGCGGAGACAGGGGAAAATACATTTAATGTATATAATCTAGTAATGCAATTTGAAAAATTTTTATATACAAATGATAAAAAAAATTTTTCAAGAAATATAAGAGTATTTGCTCACAAATATCAAATTGGATTGAGTAATAATCATTTTAATATTTTTTATATAAAAATCCCGCACACCCCCACAAGGAGGGTGTTCCTATCCACCCCCCCAATCAAAAATGAAGAAATTATTGGAAGTAATATTAAATATAAATTAGATATTCCAATCATATCTTCAAAAATTATTTTTTATGAACCCAATGAAGAGGAAGAAAAGTCTGAAAAGTATGTATGCAAAAAGAGTAGACCTAAGAGACTTGAAAAAGTCTCTTACGAAAAAATGTGCTCTTGCAGATTATGGAAAGAGTTTGTATCTGGTGATGGTAATATTTTATCTCATCGGGATAAATTTTTATTAGCCACAAACATCCTATACATAGTTGGCTTTGAAAAAGATTTTTTAGATGCATTAAAAAGAAATTATCCTGACTCAGACAGAAATAAATGGCGTTATAATCTTAACTGGATGAGAGACCGAGAATATAAACCAGCAAGCTGCTCTAATTGTAAATATTGTAATTCATGTAATCATAGAAGTAATATTGTCGAAACACTAAAAGGGAAAAAACTAATCACATTCAATGGAAATCATGATTTTGTTTCTGTAGATGAAAGTTTTAAGCAAATATCTTATGAATTAAAAGAAGCATTAAAATCAAAAAAAGATCAAATTCATCTAATTTCCGGTCAAACAGGAATTGGGAAAACCTCACTATATATTGATGCAATCAATTCAGGAAAATATAAAAAGCCATTATTAATCGCCGTTCCTACAAGTGATTTAAAATCAGAACTTATACAAAGAATAGGAAAAGAAAATATATTTGATATTCCATCTTTTGATGATTTACCATTGATAGGAAGGAGATTTGATATTCAGCAATATTATAATCAGGGAGATTTTGAAAAAGCTAGACAATGTATCATTGAATGTGCACGCGATGTTTGTGAACCAGAAGAACTCAACAAATTCAGAGTATACTTAAATCCCCAGATTTATTTGGAACAAACATCCTCTTGTGTTATCATGACTCATGCTCGACTTCTTTCACTTCCAGATAAGATTTTAAAAAGATTTGAAATAATAATAGATGAAGATATTTTATATAATAGTATTCTTGTACGGGTTGGGTCAATTAAAATTTCTACTCTCAAAAAAATTCTGGAAAAAAATTATCTATCATACGCAAAAAGAGAAATGATTCAAGACTTATTGGCATTAAAAGAAAAGAAATGTTGTATTAATCGTGATTATATTCCTAACGAAATTGATACTCGTATAATAAAAAGATGTAAAACAAATGATAATATTGCTGAATTTCTAAAAGCCGGATGTTATATGAAGTTGGATGACTATATTAAATATCTTCCTCCTATCAAACTTCCCAAATGCAAGATGATTATATTATCTGCGACATTAGACCAAACAATTTATGAGATTTTCTTTCCTACAAGAAATATTATTTATCATGAAGTTAAGCAAGCTGCTTATACTGGAAATTTAATTCAATATCCTGCATACTCTATGAGTAGAACTGCAATTAAAAACATTGTATTGGATGAGAACTCCGATTATCCAACACTTTCTATGCTATTTGAGAAAATTATATCTCACACAAATAACGTAGTTTATGGCATTACTTTTAAAAGATATGAAGAAGCACTTCCCTTAGGGTATACACTCCATTTTGGAAATCTTACGGGTACTGATTATTTATCTGGGAAAAATGGGATAATTATTGGAACACCCCATTTTCCTACATATCTTTATGAATTGATTGCTTATTCTGTTGGCATATCGGAAAAAAGCAAAAATTCATATAAAAATAGACAAGTTAGCTATAAGGGATATGATTTTATAATGATGTCTTACAAAAATAAGATTTTACAAAAAATTCAACTATATCTAATTTCGTCTGAATTAGAACAGGCTGTTGGTCGCTCACGATTATTGCGTACAAACAGTACTGTCTATGTGTTTTCTAACTTCCCTTGCAATCAAGCTACATTTTGTAATATTGATTATTTAAAAGATGCCGATGACCCAGAAGGGAACATCGACAATTACTTGATTAATACTATGTTCTTTTAAATAAAAGGAATACCGTCAGATTTTTATGTTATGATGGTATTCCTTTTATAAAATATCTTAATAACATTTACTGCAAGGTGTATACCCTCTGCTAATGGCTTCCGATTTCTTCACCTTGCTCGGACTTCTCATATTACTGCATGAAGAACGAGAATGATATTTACTTCCTGTGCGTGGAATCCACACATAAGAAGATGAAGATGTCTGTTTACTGCTATTCTTCTTTGTATTAGAAACTTTTTTTGTTGTAGTTTTCTTCGTAGTCTTCTTATTAGAAGAACTCTTACTATCTGGAAAAGCTGCCTTATAATTTTTCCAAATTCCCAACTTCTTTCGCTTGGCAATCTTTTCAGAAGCTCTTAACTTATTAGTATACTTATATTTGCCATATACCTAGTAAACACGCGCATAGCCTTTCTTAACAAGTTTATTACATTTTGGAAATGTAGCAGGAATTGATTATTACGCAGGAAAAGATGGAATTATTGTTGGAACATATCATCTTCCCGAAAGTGTATATAAACTAGCTGCCTGTTACATACATGGAACTGGAAAAAATTTGCACAAACAAATTCTACGACGCAGGACAGTCTCTTTTAATGGGTACTGTTTTCCAATGATGTCATATGAAGATAAATTACTGTGTAACATCCAGTTTTACCTCATATCAACAGAATTGGAACAAGCCATAGGACGTTCAAGATTACTCCGCACAAACAGCACAATCTATTTATTTTCTAATTTTCCTTGTCCACAAGCAAAACTATCTAAAATAGATTATTTAAAAAAAGGAAATGCCGATGCTCTTAGCTAAGAACACCGACAAATATTGTAATTAAACATATGTTTTTAAAATAAAATATTGCCAGAAGCTAATTCCAAAAAGTTTCCGGCAGTATTTTATTTTGAACTATACAAAAATTTTTATTAAGTAATTACTAAATTTTCTATTCATATATTTATAATCTTTGAATCTATGATTAATGGCTTTTTTGAAAAAAATTTGGCATTAATTACTTCTCTAGTCAATTTCATTATATATGCATATTCATCTCCACTTATTGTCACCTTCTCTGCATGTGCAATTTTATTTCTTATTACAACAAGTTTTGATATTATGTTACAATCAACACTTATATTATATTTTTGACAGAACCACATTATCCTATAATAATTATCACCAAATACAATATTAAAAATGTAATTACTAATCTCCCCACTGAATTTAGTTAATCTTTCCTCTGTTATTTGAATATTATATGTTTGACTTAATATTCTTTCTAAGCACTCTTTTGTTTCTTCTTTTCCTCTATCAATTCCCTCTTTTTCAATATCAAATTCATCTGATACTATTTTCTCAATTATTTTGAAAAATGTAAAAAATGCATCCTCACAATTTTCATCACCAAATAAAAAATTTAATCTTATCCCTAGGTTATAAAGTTGTAATGTACTTTCTAACAATTTTCTCTTTTGCCTAATTCTTTGATATGCAGTTTCTGTTTCCTGTATTTTTAATAACTTCCTCTTGCTTTTGTTAATATCAATAATCGGACGTGCATCAACAATTGACTTTGTCATTCCACCTTCACTGTTATATGGATTTCCCGTTAAATAAACAAAAAACTCTAATGCTACCCTGATTTTTCTCATAGCCTCATTCTGATTGTCTCTTTCCGAATAATAACTAATCTGTAAACTATCAGAAATATAGCAAACTTGATTATGGTATTTCTTAACCACAAAATAACAGTCTCCTAATATAAAAGGCATATTTTCTCGCAAAACAATTTGAAAATAGAATTCACCCAAATTATCAATCGCATCTAAAATCCTACTACTTACCTCATATTTATAATACATCTAACCCACCCTTTAAAAATTTTTATTTTACTTTTTTTAAATAAATTTTCTATTTTTCTTATAAGTAAGCATCCAACTCTATTTTTTGTGCCAAAATTGTTTCTTCTACAACCTGTATACACTCTTCCGGATGCTTCAATATATCTTTCCCCAAAAAATGCAATACTGTCCAACCTAAAAAAAGCAATTTCTTATCTGTTTCCATATCTCTTTCCATATTGCGAGTTATTTTAGGAATCCAGTAATCTGGATTGTTTCCCTTTTCTAAGCGAGGTTTTAAAACTTCCCAATCTTTTCCATGAAAAAACTCTGAGTCACAAAATATCGCTATTTTATATTTTATAAGGACAATATCTGGCTTTCCCGGCAACTCACTCCAATTTTTTCGATACCTATAACCCTTTGCCCACAAAGCTTTTCTAAGCACAACTTCAATCTTAGTATCTTTAGAATGAATATGTTGCATATTCTTCCGCCTTTGCTTTGGAGTCAGATTATCCATTAGCTTTGAATATCAGAAAGTCTGACTTCACGATTCACTGAAAAAATTCTTTTAATTGTATCATGATTATAGCCTCTTTCCGCATAATCCTGAGCAAAATTAATCAGTAAATCTACAGGCATTGCTGAACCGTTTACGTTTGTATCTCTAGTTATTCTGCCAAGCCAGCTATTCATGTTTGCTCCAAAAGAATCCGCTATATATGTATAAAAAGCTAACAGCTTGTCTGTATTACCATAGTATGGATACTTTATTAATTCACTATGCCATTCTGATATATAATATCCATCATGAAATAAATCATATATATCCCTTCTTGTAATTTCTGTAATCTGACTCATTTATCTGCCCCTTTTAAGCACAATTTTTCTATTTCAATAATTACGAATTTAGCTAATTTTATACTCATTATAACATAAAAAAAATACTGCCAAAGCTCTTTTTAACTTTGACAGTATTTTTTATTTTTTCAAACTACTTACTCTCTATAATAGCCTTTATTTTTTCAATATTCATATCCAGCAGATCACTAATCTGTTCTATTGAATAACCTTTTTTATATATTCTAAGAACGGCTTCGGCTAATCCTTTTTCAATACCTCTTTCTTCTACTCCTTGACTTAAATTACACATTTGCTCTCATCCTGTATCTATATAATTCTGTATAGCTATATATTATCACAAGAAAAAATAATAACATAGACTTATCTGTATCGAATAAACTCAATTACAGACTGTTTTGCTATTTTCCAACGGTTCCCTATTTTGAATGCTGATATTTGTCCGCTGTGTATTAAATCAAGCAAAGTATTTTTTCCGACTTTTAACAATTCTTTACATTCTTTGAATGTCATTACCTCTGGAATGTACTCATACATAAGTTATCACCTCGTTCATTTCTTTTTAAAAATGTGTTCATTGCTGTTCAAAACGGTTTATTCCTATCCGTTGCAGACTAATTTTAAAATTTTATTTGATAAATATTTTTACATAAAAAACAGGAAGAAACATCATGCTTCTTCCTG
>OGRG01001564.1_pt1 | contig 15481 bp, 9 predicted proteins | sample 1553501 | NCBI WGS metagenome assembly OGRG01 (sample SAMEA2580018, study PRJEB22360) | human gut metagenome | biome: human gut; feature: human-associated habitat; material: faeces | place: Denmark | collected 2008/2010 | reverse complement strand
AGCTTTGCCCGCGTTACTGTGCAAGAGTTGTAAAAAATGTCAAGATCGGTCCGTCCCCGAAGTGGATGCAGAGATGTCTGGCTTCCAATGGAATCCGCCCGATCAACAACCTGGTTGATATCACAAACTATGTAATGGAAGAGTTTGGACAGCCAATGCATGCATATGATCTGGATACCATCGCAAATAAGGAGATCGTTGTACGCCGTGCAGGAAAAGATGAGAAATTCGTCACACTGGATGGCCAGGAGCGTATCATGGATGAGAACGTTCTGATGATCTGTGACGGTGAGAAGGCTGTCGGCATCGCAGGTATCATGGGTGGAGAGAATTCCATGATCACAGACGATGTAAAAACGGTTCTTTTTGAGGCGGCGTGCTTTGATGGAACCAGCATCCGTCTTTCTTCCAAGAGGATCGGACTTCGTACAGATGCATCCGGTAAATTTGAGAAGGGTCTTGACCCGAACAATGCACAGGCTGCAATTGACCGTGCATGCCAGCTGATGGAAGAACTTGGTGCAGGTGAGGTTGTAGGCGGAATGGTTGATGTCTGCAGCGAGACAAGAGAGCCATCCAGAGTAAAATTTGAGCCTGAGAAGATCAACAAGCTTCTTGGAACCAGCCTTACAAAAGAAGAGATGATCGATTATCTTGGACGTGTAGAACTGGCTTATGATGAAAAAACAGACGAGATCGTTGCACCGACATTCCGTCAGGATATCCACTGTAATGCAGATGTTGCAGAGGAGGTTGCAAGATTCTATGGCTATGATAAGATCCCGATGACACTTCCTACAGGAGAGGCTACTACAGGTAAGCTGCCATTTAAGCTTCGTATCCAGGAGGTTGCAAGAGATATCGCAGAATACTGCGGATTCTCAGAGGGAATGTCCTATTCTTTCGAAAGCCCGAAGGTATTTGACAAGCTTTGTATTCCTGAGGACAGTGATCTTCGTAAAGTCATCACCATCAGCAATCCTCTTGGAGAGGACTACAGTATCATGCGTACAAGCACACTGAACGGTATGCTGGCATCCCTTTCCACAAACTATAACAGACGTAATAAAGATGTTCGTCTTTACGAGCTTGGAAATATCTATCTTCCGAAGTCCCTTCCGGTTACAGAGCTTCCGGATGAGCGTACCATGTTTACACTCGGAATGTACGGAAAAGGCGATTTCTTTGATATGAAGGGTGTATGCGAGGAGTTCTTCGAGAAGATCGGAATGAAGAAAAAGGTTACCTACGATCCAAACAGCGGAAAACCATTCCTTCATCCAGGAAGACAGGCTAACATGATCTACGAGGGTAAGGTAGTTGGATACTTAGGTGAGGTTCATCCGGCTGTTGCAGATAATTACTCTATCGGAGAAAAGGCATATATCGCAGTGATCGACATTCTGGATGTTCTGGAATTTGCTGGTTTCAACCACAAATATACAGGAATTGCCAAATATCCGGCTGTAACTCGTGACCTGAGCCTTGTAGTTCCCCATGCAGTTCTCGCAGGACAGATCGAGGAGATTTTTGATCAGAGAGGCGGATATATTCTTGAGAGTTATCAGCTGTTCGATATCTACGAGGGCGCACAGATTGAGAAAGGTTTCAAATCCATGGCTTATTCTCTGGTATTCCGTGCCCATGACAAGACTCTTGGTGAAAACGAGATCTCCGCAGCAATGAAAAAGATCATGAATGGTCTTAACGGACTTGGAATCGAGCTGAGAAGCTGATGCTGATCTACATTGTAAGACATGGCCTGACTGAGTGGAATAAATTAAAAAAGCTTCAGGGTGCAGCGGATGTACCTCTTGCGAAGGAAGGGATCCTTCTTGCGGAAAAAACCGGAGAAGCTCTCCGTAATGTGAGGTTTGATATCTGTTTTACAAGTCCGCTCTCAAGGGCAAAACAGACAGCAGAATGTGTTCTGGGGAAACGTGACGTTCCGATCATACCGGATAAGCGGATCCAGGAGATCGATTTTGGCGTGCTGGAGGGTGATCAGGTAAGAGATGCAGATGGCAATTATATCGATCCGCAGATCGAGACTTTTTTCCGTGATCCGGTAAATTTTAAACGACCGGAAAAGGGCGAGGATATTTTTGATGTGATCGCCAGGACAAAGGATTTCTGGGATGAAAAAACATCAGATCCGACTCTTGCGGATAAAACAATTCTTGTTGCCTCTCATGGATGTGCAGTCCGTGCTCTTCTTCAGAATGTAGATCCTGATCCGGAGAATTTCTGGAGAGGCTCCGTTCCGCCAAACTGCTGTGTTAATCTTGTGGAAGTAAAGAATGGAAAGACAACGCTTCTGGAAGAAGATAGAGTTTATGCATAGAAAATAATGAGAAACGCAGAATAACTGTAATGGCTGTTCTGCGTTTCTTTTTTTTGCTTGTTTTTATTGGTGGAATTTCACAGGTTATGATTGACTAATTGAGATAAAATGAGATAAAATATATAAAAACATAAATAATTCAGAAAAATAAAAGTTAAACTTTACTAATTATATAAAGATGCAGAATTGTGTTGGAATTATATGAAATCATTTAACCAAGTGCGGATTGAGAATATCCGCCTACGGATAGAGGATAATTACTGATAGTGATGTGATATATGGAATGGGGTGAGTATATGCAGTCATTAAATGAGACAAAAGCAGGGGAAAGCTACACGATCAAGTGGATGACCGGAATGCCGGAGACTATGGAACAGATCAGGCAATATGATGTCAGTGAAGGAAAGACCGTACAGATCATAAGCAGGATACTTGGCGGAGTGATCGTAGGTGTTTGCGGACGCAGGATCCTGATCAGCGATGATGCAGCCTGCCGTATAAAAGTATAAATAAAAGTATAAAATAGAAAAAAGACGAAAGGACAATTCTTTTGGCGAAGGAATTGTCCTTTCTGGTTGTTTTAGGGAAGATGTTATGATAGTATGGGAACAAAAGAGTAACTTTTTTCAAAAATAAAGACAGGGGAGGCATATTATGGGAAAAAAGTTTATGAATACAGTGCTGTTTCTGGCAGTAACAGTGGCCGCGGCAACCCTGACTGCTTATGTTGGAAAAGGCTCCGGGAATGTGTTGCTTTATAATTTTACATTTCTGGGACTTATGCTGATCATATACGCAGTGGGGCTTTTTGCAGGTTTATATCGGATGGATAACCTGTCAAGAGCACTGAAGCATGGCGCTGGTGAGATCACAGAAGTGTTTCAGCTTCCGGGAAGAGCCAGAAAAGAAGAGATTGGGCAGCTGCGAGGGATTTTCGGTGACCGCTATCTCGACAAAAAGATGGATGATTTTGTTGACAGTATCAGCAGAACGGAAGAAGGGATCGCTGAAGTAGAGGATTTTGTGAATATTGAGGATGTAGATGTACATATCCACAAGAGACTCCTTGAGATGGCTCCGGACATTTTTACAAGCCTTGGTATCCTTGGAACATTTATCGGTCTTGTGTGGGGACTTAAGAATTTCCAGCCCACAGATTATGAAGTGATGACAAGCTCTGTATCCGCTCTTGTAGATGGCATCAAAGTTGCGTTTCTGACTTCCATTTATGGAGTTGCACTTTCTGTTGTGTACACATTTGGGATGAAAAGCGGATATTCTGCGATGTCCCAGGCGATGCAGGATTTTCTGGATCGTTTTCACGCACTGGTGCTTCCTACTGCGGAGAATGAGTCCTGGAATCTCCTTGTTTCCAGCCAGAAGACACAGACAGAAGCCATGAAACAGATGGCGGAACAGTTTTCTGTGCAGATGGCAGATAGCTTTGAGAAAGTGATCACACCTACTTTTCAGAAGATGAATGATTCTCTGGATGTTCTTACCGCATCTGTGACAAAAGGGCAGCAGGATGCGATCCGGGAGATCCTGGATACGTTTTTAAGCGAGATGCATGGTTCCTTTCAGATGCAGTTTGAAGATTTTAATGATGCTCTGGCAGAACTTAAGAAGGTGCAGAAGGAGAATACAGAATATACATCAGAATTGTACAAGACCATGAGCAGTCAGCTGAGTGAAACTTTTACGAAGCAGGAACGTGCCATGAAGGATGCCATTAAGGAAATCGATGAGATGCAGAGCAGTTATATGAAGACTGCAGACCGTATTATCCGGGATAATCAGATGATCCAGCAGCTGCAGAAACAGGATTACGAAAAGTTTGCCCGGCATATGCATGAAAATGAAAAAGAATCCGCAGATCTCTGGAAAAACTGCAATGCATCTATGCGCCAGTATGTGGACAGTGCTGCAGAAGGGATGAAAGCAGTTGCGGATTCCAATAGGATCAGCGAGGAGCTTCTTCGTGAAGATAAGAAGATGATCGAAGATTTTGAAGCCAGAGTGAAAGAATTTACCGAGAGCCAGAAGATGGTCAACAGTGTTCTGGATGAGGTGCGCAGGCTTCTTTCTGAGATCAAGACGGCAAAAAATAACCGTGATATCCATCTGATCGCCGGACAACCCTGGGGCTATGGAAGCAATGCCGGTATCCAGGAACTTAAGGATAAGCTGACGGGTCTGGAGGATCTTCTGGAAGGACAGGGTGCAAGACAGGAAGCGCTGCTGGATGAGATCGAGCGCAGTATCCGTGAGGCAACGAAGGCAGCACAGAAAAGCCGTTTTGGTTTATTTAAATAAGAGAGGAATTGTCAATGCGCAAAAAAAGAAAGCCGGAGGAGCATGGGTTTAATGTCTGGCGTTCTTATTCGGATATGATGGCAGGAGTTTTGCTGCTTTTTGTTCTGATCATGTGTGTGACACTTTTTCAGGCACAGAAGAGCTATCAGGACAGTCTGAAGGAACGGGATGAAAAAATCGCTCTTCAGGAAAAATATACAGAAGAGCTTCTGGAAAAACAGAATGCGCTGGATGAGCAGGCAGGAACATTAAAAAGCCAGGATGAGCAGATCAAGTCCAAGGACAAGCAGATCAAATCTCAGGATGAAGAATTGTCTTCTCTGGCGGAGAAGCTTGCCAAACAGCAGGAAACACTGGAGGCGCAGCAGAAGAAGCTGAAAGAACAGCAGAAAAAGCTGTCCTCTCAGAAAAAGAAGCTTTCCAGCCAGCAGGATACACTGAAAGAGCAGCAGTCTGCGCTGGATGAAAAAACAGAGCTTCTGGAAGAACAGCAGGAGAAGATCGACAAGATCATCGGCGTGAAAGCGGAGGTTGTGGAAGCTTTGCAGAAGGAATTTGAGAAAAAGAACCTCAATGTGGATATTGATCCACAGACAGGTGCGCTGACGTTGAATGCCAATGTTATGTTTGATTATGATCAGGCAGAGCTTACCGATTCCGGTAAGATGACATTGTCTATGGTACTGCCGACATATTGTAAGGTATTGCTGGATGATTCCTATAAGAAATATCTTGGCGAGATCATTATTGATGGTTATACGGATACAGACGGAGATTACAGTTATAACCTGGAGCTGTCACAGAAGAGGTCTCTGGCGGTAGCGCAGTATCTTTTGGATATTAAGAGCGATTTTCTGAAGGATTCACAGGTTCAGGAACTGAAGGATTGTCTGACAGTGAATGGACATTCCATGTCAGATCCGGTTCTGGATGCAGATGGAAATGTAGATAAGGATGCGTCCAGACGTGTAGAGGTAAAATTCCGTTTGAAGGATGAAGAGATGATCCAGGAACTGAATAAGATCATGCAGGGAGATTCTGCAGAGTCCGACAGTACTGCTCAGAAAAAAGAAAAGAATCAGAAAGAAAATCAGGATAATAAGCAGTAATAAAATATGGCTGTTTTATATTTTATTAGGGAGGATTGGGTATGAAAAGAAAACTGGCATTGATGCTGACAATGACGCTTCTGGCTGGCAGCCTGGATTCGGGAATGCTGGTCAGTGCAGCTGATTTTTCAGCAGAAGAGAGTGTGGAACAGGCAGTGGAAGAGGAACCGCAGCCAACCGAGGAAAACGGTGCTGAGGAATTGACGGATGCAGAGGAGGAGCTGCCATCTGATGAGGCAGCTGCTTCTGAGACAGAGCAGGTTGATGATCCCGGAGAAGACGGATCAGAAATGACAGAGTCCGGTGTGGATGAAGCGGATATTTCTACGGAACTGGAAACAGAACCGGAAACAGATCCGGAATTGGAAGAGGAACCGGAGCTGGAAGAGGAGCCGGAAAGTCTGGCAGAAGATCCTGGATATGCGGAAGTGGAAGAAGCTCAGCTTGAGGATGGCAGTGAAGATGCATTATCTGGAGGTGCGGATAATGCAGGATTTGAATGGAACGGACTGCGATGTATTTCTAACGAAAAAGGTGAGGTTACGATCAAAGCGGTCATTAACGATGACCATTATGATAAGAATAACAATAAGATAAAAAGTGACAGATGCGCTTATGTGAATGGAAACATTCCATCTTCGATCAATGGCAAGCCGGTTGTTCGAATCGATACCGGAGCATTTTCAGACTGTATTAATATGACAAGTCTGAATATTCCGGATTCTGTAAAAGAGATCGGACGAGGAGCTTTTTCCGGTTGTACATCCCTTTCTTCCATCCGCATTCCTGATAATGGGGTGGTGGTAGAAGCAGGTGCATTCGAGCGATGTACAAGTCTTACCCGTATCCATATCCCTGCATCGATGGTCACACATGGTTATGTGGGTGAGAGTCCGGCGTATCCGGGAATTTTTGCGGGAGATGCAGGTCTGACGACGGTCACCTTTGGAAAAGGGATCACAAAGATTGCCAAAGGCTTGTTTTTGCAGTGTTCCGGTGTGAGAAAGATCGTTGTTCCGGATACTGTAAAAAATATCGAGGCATATGCGTTTCGGAGTTGTTCTGCACTTACGGAAGTGATTCTTCCGGAAGGCCTGGAAAATATTTATAATGGAGCGTTTTCCTACAGTAAGAGTTTGACTTCCGTGAAGCTTCCATCTACGCTGAAATTTCTGGATGTAGGAGTTTTCGGAGATTGTACAGGTCTTACGACGATCAACATCCCACCAAAAATGAAGACCCATGATACCACAGCGGCGAACCGGCAGTGGCCAGGTCCCTTTTATGGCTGTAAAAATCTGAAAAATGTGACTTTGGACAACGGAATGGAGGAAGTTCCAAGAGGGATTTTTTATGCACCCTCCGGTGATATAGGGCTGGAGGAAATTGTGATTCCGGATAGTGTGAAATGGATCGGGTACAGTGCGTTTTTTGGCTGTAAAAATCTCAAAAAGGTGACTCTTTCCAAAAAGCTGGAGGGTATTGATTCAGAAGCTTTTCAGAACTGCAAAAATATGAAATTATCAGAACGCGACCTTCCGAAAACGCTGAAAACGATCCGTGATAATGTTTTTGCTAACTGTACAAGCCTGGAAAATGTTGTACTTCCAGATTCCCTGGAGTATCTTGGGATAAGTGTGTTCTATAACTGCCAGAGTCTGACAGAAGTAAATATTCCGGCTGGTGTGGAGACAAATGGAGCTACAGGAAATTACTATGATATGGGCGGCCCTTTTGCAGATTGCGTGAATCTGAAAAAGGTAACCTTTGGAAAAGGAATCAAGAAAATTGCACAGGGACTGTTTTACCGATGTACGGGAATCGAATTCATAGAGATTCCTTCAACGGTTACAGAAGTTGATTATATCGCATTCGGAAGATGTGTAAATCTGCAGAAAGTTGTGATCAACAGCGGACTTAAAGTTTTGTGGAAAGAGGCGTTTTACAAGTGTGAGAAGCTGGAAAACCTTACATTACCTTCCTCTGTGGAGGATATCAAGGAGTATGTTTTTAAGGATTGTAAATCACTGAAATGGGTTATGATCCCGCCAAGTGTAAAAACAATGGCGTGGTATAATGATATCACATATTTGAATGAAGATACGATTTTTGTTAATGTTTCATCTGACTTTGCAATAAAAGGTTCTACAGGTTCTTTTGCGGAAGCTTACGCAAAAAAATTCTCCATACCCTTCGTTTCAGTGGGAATCATAGAGAAAACAACTTTTAAGATCACATTTGATAAAAATGCGAAGGATGCGAAGCTTGCGTCAAAGTATAAGAAAAAGACGGTTACAAATAAATGTGCGTACGGAAAACTTCCGACGCCGTCCAGAAAGAATTATTATTTTCTGGGGTGGTATACAACACCGAAGGAAGGCGGAAAAAGGGTTACTGCAGGTACAAAGGTCAATTTGAAACGCGATCAGAAGCTTTATGCTCACTGGGCAAAAGCAGATTTGACGAAGGCAAAGATTTCTGTAGGAAACTGTACCTGGAATGGAAAACCGAAAACACCGAAGGTTACAGTGAAGTTCTATGGACAGACTTTAAAAGAGAAAACGCATTATACGGTTTCTTATCCTTCCAAAAAGAATATAGAACCTGGTAAAGTGATCGTCACGATCAAGGGTAAGGGCGTTTTTGCAAAATCCAAAAGTAAAAAGGCAAGCTTTAATATTGTAAAGGCAAAACAGACAATCAAGACAAAGAATGTCATTTTTAATGTGACAGAGACTGGAAAAACAAAGAATTTAAGTGTTTCTGCAAGGGAAAATCCAAAGATTAGTCTGTCCAGTGATTTTTCAGGAATTACAATAGTTAAAGGGAAAAAGCAGGTAACGTTGAAAAAACCAGGCGTTGCAACTATTACAGTACGAGCAGCGGAAACAAAACATTATAAAGCAGCATCTCAAAAAATGAAGGTTGTTTTGCAGGGGCGTCAGAATATTAAGCTTGTTTCCAAGGCTTTAAAGAATGATGGAAAGAACAGTTATACGATATCCAGTGATAACTTCAATCAGCCGATCAAGATATCAGTTCTCGGAGGAGCAAAATATTCCTGCGCAGTATCAAATTCCGGAAAAACAGCGGCGTGGTATGAAAGCGGCAAAGGTCTGATGGTGAGAGGCCAGGGCAAAGTTGTTGTGACGGTTACTACGAAGACAAGTGCAGATCAGGTATACCTGGCTTCTAAGAGAGTATTTACGATCAATCTGACAGGAAAAGTCCAGAATAGTGATTGGGTATTTAAACAGGATAGTGATGGAAAAGTGATCCTGATGAAATATACCGGAAAGGCTGTGAATGTTACAGTTCCTACGACGATCACGATCGGAATGAAAATGGTTCGGGTAAAAGGACTTGGGGACAGTGTTTTTGAAGGACAGAAGATCCAGAAGGTTGTGATCACAGAAGAGGGTGTTCTTACTATTGGTAAAAAGGCGTTTAAGAATTGTACTGCACTGAAATCGGTTTCTCTTAACCGTAAGACCGTATCTATTGGTGCGGAGGCTTTTTCCGGCTGTAAATCGCTGACTTCTATTGATCTGCCGGATGGTCTGAAAGAGATTTCCGCAAGTCTGATGAAGGGATGCAGCTCGCTTTCAGGCTCTGTCTATATTTCGAAAAATGCCAAGAAGATCGGAAGCGGTGCATTCGATGGCTGTGCTAAGATCCGTACGGTAATGGTGTATTCCAATGTGACCAGTGTTGAGGCAAATGCATTCAGAGGCTGCAATAATATTAATAAGGTTTATTATGCGGGGCCGAAATATAAATGGGCTCAGATTAAAATCGCAGGTGGCAATGAGAAACTGACAGCGAATGTGGTCTTTAATGCAGGTGGTGGTGTTGATTCCAGCGTGGATACGAAGCTTTCAACGGATGATCTTTTCAGAAAGTATCCGGAGTTTCTGAACAATACCGGTTTTGACAAGGTTACAGGTGATCTTCAGGGTGAGATGTTTGATGCGTTAAGTGCGGATACCAGTGCTACTTCGGGCTTTGGCACTTCAACATATTGGGCTACGGTTAAATCCAATATGCTGAACGGATTTGCGGATTCGATGTGTAATCTGTTTAATAAGGCGTATGGGACGGATTTTTCAGATGATAAACTGAAACAGAGTCTGGCTATGGAGCTTATTGTGGAAACTGCGGAGAGTTCTATGCTGACATATGGTAACGATACTCTGGCAGAGGCTTATGATATCATTCATAATACAAAAGATCTTTCGGATCACTTCTTTGAAAATGGTGACACGAAATATCAGCTGGCTATGAAGCTGGAGGGTGTGACGCAGTATAGCAGAACTGAGCTTAATGATATGCTTGATTGGTTTTACAAGAAAAACGATAAAGGGGTTTCCAGGTGGGATACCATTGATAAAACTTTTAACAGTGCAGATGCTATTATGAGTGCAGGGGATTATCTGATGAATTTTCTGACGTTGGTTACGGTTGGACGGGATTGTCTTGACAGACTGAGTTATCGGCTGCAGGCGGATTCTTCTTTGAAGAGGGGAATCGATCTTTTGAAACAGTATTATGACCAGCCGCTTAAGACATTGATGGTGGATTATGCGTCAGACAGGTGTATGAAGAATGTGAAGAAGATGTTGACGAAGTCATTGACGAAGATTCTGGATACAGTATGGACTCATAAGGGATATACTGGCAGCTGTTATGTTGAGATTGCGGAGATGATCTTTAAAGTTACGGGTACAATGATCCCGGGGCCGACGATCGAGGGCTATAAGCAGGCGTGGGTTTCGGTGTCAAATATGATGACTTTGAGGAATTCTGCTATGCAGCTTCGGAATGAGATCATTCAGGCGAAGAATAATGGTGGAGCTTCGAATCAACAGATTGGGGATTATCAGCTGCTGATGAGGACTTATCTGACTTGCCTGAAGAAGTCCGGGGGATATGTGGCGTCAGTTGTGAGGAATCCGTATGTTATGCAGGGGCATTTGGCTCGTTATGATAGTGCGTTGAATTATGAAGCTTATATTTCGGGATGTAAGTCTAATGCAGTGTATGGGAAGTGATTGAGGTTTAACTGGATCAATTAAGTCCTTTGCGGGGCTACGAAAAGCGATAAGCTGTGGAGCAGTTATTCGGTTATGAGCAAGTAGCGAATCTGATGATTTTATCTGTTTGACAATTGAACAGGAGGTGAACCAGTGAATTTATCTGGAACTGTATTAAAAGGGCGTTACTGTATTCTGGAGCCTGTTGGAAAAGGCGGTGGAGGGAAAGTTTACCTTGCCAGAGATCTGGAACTGGGCGTTTTGTGGGCGGTAAAAGAAATACCGGTATCCGACAAAAGTGAAGCCCGTATGCTTTTGAAACTTTCGCATCCGTCTTTGCCAAAGATGATAGATTATATAGAGGATAACCGGAAATGCTACCTTGTTATGGAATATGTCAGGGGAAAATCTCTGGGTGAGTATTTAAGAGGCGGAAAACATTTTTCCATAAATGAAATCGTTAAATATGGAATGGAGATTTCAGATGTATTCTCCTATTTTCATGGTCGGAAACCACCGGTTTATTATGGAGATCTGAAGCCTGACAATCTGATGCTGGGTGAGAATGGAAGATTATATCTGATCGATCTGGGCGGTGCTGTAAACGGATATAAATATCACCATAAAGTATGTACAGGCACTGCCAGTTTTGCTGCGCCGGAACAATATGAGGGAAAGATAAATGCAGCAACAGATATTTATACATTTGGAAAAACATTATCTGCCTTATGTGGAAAAACAGATTGTCTGTTATTCATCCGGAACATGTCATTATTCTGGCTTATTTTCAGATGCTGCATGAAGAAACCGGAAATGCGTTATCAAAATATGAAGACTGTACAGAAAAAACTAAGCAGAATCCAGAAGAGACAAAATCAGAGTAAAATTAAAAACATGTTGGTTTTGGCAGGGAGCAGTATTGCTTTTGCAGTAATAACTGTTTTTCTTCTGTTTAGTTCTGATCTGGTATCCGGCTCCAAAACATTTGATTTTTATGAAGAGCTAACTGATATTACAGACCTTTATTATCAGGAAGAATTTCAAAACGGCAGTAAAGCGGACAGGGAAAAAATTTGTGAACAGGCAGATACCGGACTGCGGAAATTACAAAAACAATGCACTGAAAAAGAGGAGTCAAGAAAGATATTACAGATTCTGGCAGTAAACAGTGAGTACCAGGAAAATTATGAAAATGCAGGATTCTACTATGAGCAAATGCTTCTTTATGATGAAACTTACAGAGCCGGATACGGTGAATATGGAATGTTCCTGTTCCGTACCGGGCAAAAGGAAGCCGGTCAGGCACTATGGACAGAATATAAGTCGAAAGAAACAATGTTAGACGATACAGTCAGCAGAAATCTGAGATTGTGGGAAAAGGAGATGACTAAGAGTGAAGAAAAATCATAACAGACTCTGGATTGTGACATTTGTATGTTTATGTCTGTGTCTGACTTCGACTATCTCTGCCATGCAGATGGGAGGTTTTGATATTGATGTAGGAAATGGAGAAAACAGCAGCTGGCAATGGCATGAGGAACAGCAGTGGAATCAGAGCAGTTGGGAGAATACGTGGGAAAATAACCGGCAGACTGGAGACAACACATCAGAAACTCCTGCACAGAACGATCAGACGCAGGACAATGGATATCAGTATGATTCTGATACAGGAAACGGAACACAGGATAATATACAGCAATGGAATGGTGTACAGCAGAATAACACTGACTGGAATAACAGCAGTCAATGGAACAATAATTCTCAGTGGGATAATAATTCTCAGAACAATAATGTCCAGAATAATAATGCCCAGAATAATAACGTTCAGAGTAATAATGCCCGGAATAATAATTCTGCATGGAACGCTCAACCTCAGACAGATAACAATATGCAGATAACATCCCGGACGGATAATGAATCCGCTGTTAAGATATCAGAAAAACCCACCCCAACATCAATACCTGTACCAACACCTAAACCTGCGAAAAATCCGAAGCCGACAAAAACACCCAAATCAACTCAGCCCCCAACTCCTAAGCTGTCAAAAAAGAAAAATAAGAAGAAACAAAATAAAGCAAAGAAAACAGAAAAAGAAAACAAGAATACAGGTAATTCCAAAGTGTTTCAGAATAAAGAAAACCAGGGGGATACTGTTGAATACACGCATGTAAAAGATGAAGCTGTTAAGTTTCATTGCACACAAAATACAGATAGTTTCCATACCCCGCGAATTCAGATAATATCCCGGGGCTCTGTTCAGATTCTTTCTTTTCGGCTTAACAAAACAGAATGTCCCTGGCATTGGGAAGGAGACTGGATCATACCGGATACGGAAGATGAAAATGTAAAAGAAATAGAATTGTTGGTTATCTCTCAAGGCGGAAAGCTGATAAAAATGAATCCCCGGATTTTTTCCTCATAGACGCTTCAGGAAAACAATGCTATAATCTATCATATTATATCAATTTTTCTGAGACAGGAGGAATCTATGTACAAAGTAATTTTGTTTGATTTAGATGGAACATTAACAGAATCCGGAGAGGGTATCACGAAATCTGTTCAGTATGCACTGGAGAGAATCGGCAAGCCTGAACCGGACCTTGAGAAACTGAAGGTTTTCATAGGACCGCCGCTTATGGAGATGTTTATGCAATATGCACAGATTGATGAGGCAACCGCAAAACAGGCGGTGGAAATTTACAGAGAACGCTATTCTGTGACAGGAATCTTTGAAAATGCCGTATATCCGGGAATTGAGAACATGCTGGCACAGTTGGAGAAGAAAGGATATATTCTCGCAGTAGCATCCTCTAAACCGGAAGTATATGTGAGACAGATCCTGGATCATTTTGGACTTACCCGGTACTTCACGGAAATCGGCGGAAGCGAATTGAATGGTCGAAGAACAAACAAGACAGAAGTGATCGAAGATGTTCTGAAACGTCTGAATATGGACAAACACAGAGATCAGGTTATTATGGTTGGAGATAAAGAACATGATGTATACGGAGCACGCAAAGCTGGCCTGGAATGCATTGCAGTTTCTTTCGGATATGGAACTGAAGAAGAGCTTAAACAGGCAGAACCTCTGAAAATCGTTGATTCTGCAGAAGAAATCGTAGATTTTTTCGCCTGAGCCCTCTGCGAAAACAAAATATTGTTTCTAAAATCTGGAGGGCAGGATATCCGGCAGGAATCCATTTTGTGATTTCGCAGATCGTTGCAGGGACTGCGCTGGCAGTATTTGCAAGAACAGCAGGAAATTCGGCAGAGACATACTATAATTACACGATTTTTCTCACAGGCTTAACAGGAATCCTGGCTATGATCCCGGCATTGTATTTTTATCGAAGAGATAAAGTTAGAAGAATTGCCGGCGGTCTGATCCCGGCACAGAAAAAAGTACCGCTTTCCTTACTGGAAATAATTCTTCTGCTTCTGGCAGGAGCCGGACTTGCACAGTATGGAAATTTCCTGATGGCAATTCTTCAGTCATTTATCAACAGCAGCACCTATCAGGAGAGCATGACCAGAATTACAGAAGGAAAATCACTTTTTATGATGATTTTCTGGATGGGAATTATTGCACCTGCGGCGGAGGAAATGATCTTCCGCTGGTTAATCTATCTGCGTCTGCGTGACTGGATGAAGCTGCCGGTGGCAGCAGTGATTTCCGGAGTGGTCTTTGGTATATATCACGGAAATATCGTGCAGGGAATATACGCAAGTATCCTCGGAACTGCATTTGCATGGATACTGGAAATGAGTGGAAATATTTACAGCAGTATGCTGCTCCATATGGGAGCAAACATCTGGTCACTGCTTATCTCAGAATATGCACTGGATTTGTATTCCATGAAATATGGGGTACAGATTCTCATATTGATCTATCTGATTCTGTTGATCAGTGTGGTATATTGCCTTACCCATTTCGAAAAGATGTGCAGTATAAGAAAAAAGAAAAGAATGATATAAAAATAGAGACAAGATAAAGACATCTGCAATTGTGGAATGACAGTACACATGCAGGTGTCTTTGTTATTAGAAAAAAGATTATGTTAAGGCAAAAAGAAAATAATCAGTATACGGAAATTTAGATGTACTGGAAAGAGTAAAACCTAACAGTTTGATTAGGATTCGGAAATAACCTTTTACTGAATTAAACAGAGAATATCTGTTTGACAAATAAGTATTTAGCTATTAAGTACTTGACAGATACAACAGTATTCTGTATTATGAATGTATCAATACAACTAATACACTAAGTACACACATAAAATAAAACAACACATCATGAAACACGTAACAGAAAGGAGGAATCACCAGTGATTGTTTTGGATTATCAGGACAGGCGTCCAATCTATGAACAGGTTACAGATAAATTTCAGATCCTAATCCTGAACGGTGTCCTGCTGCCGGGATCGCAGATGCCGTCAGTAAGGCAGCTTGCCACAGAACTGTCCGTCAATCCCAACACGATCCAGCGTGCATATATGGAGCTGGAGAAACTGGGACTGATCTATCCTGTAAAAGGCAGAGGAAATTTCGTAGCAGACAGCTCTCAGGTACAGAAGATAAACAGAGAGAGCTACCGAAAAGAATTCACAGCACTGATACAGAAAGGCAGAAACACAGGATTCAACAGAGAGGAACTGGAGAAAATGCTTGCGGAAATCTTT
>OGRG01001555.1_pt1 | contig 15536 bp, 7 predicted proteins | sample 1553501 | NCBI WGS metagenome assembly OGRG01 (sample SAMEA2580018, study PRJEB22360) | human gut metagenome | biome: human gut; feature: human-associated habitat; material: faeces | place: Denmark | collected 2008/2010 | reverse complement strand
AAATCCAGATATCCGATGGCGCCGCCGTAAATACCTCGTTTGCTCTGTTCCAGTTCCTGGATGATCTGGCAGGCACGGAACTTCGGTGCTCCGGAAAGGGTTCCTGCCGGAAGGATGGCATCTACTGCATCCACCGCATCTTTGTCATCCCGGATCTGTCCGGTAACTGTGGAACCGATATGCATAACATGGGAAAAACGCTCGATGCACATATATTTTTCTACGTTTACGGTTCCGATCTTGCTGATCTTTCCGATATCATTTCTTCCAAGATCCACAAGCATGTTGTGCTCGGCACGTTCTTTTTCATCAGAGAGAAGGCCTTTTTCCAATGTCAGGTCTTCTTCTTTTGTCTTGCCTCTTGGTCTGGTTCCGGCTAACGGGAAGGTGCTCAATTCCGTTCCGGTAAGCTTGGCCAGTGTTTCCGGGGATGCTCCTGCGATCTCAATATCATCGCTGGAAAAATAAAACATATACGGAGAAGGATTTGTAGCTCTGAGAACGCGATAAGTATCAAACAGGCTTCCTTCAACTTTTGCCCGCATGGGGTTGGAAAGAACCACCTGGAAAATATCTCCCTCGCGGATGTAATGTCTTGCGGTTTCTACCATCTCACAGTATTTTTCTTTTGGGAACTGTGGCTCAATGGAAGATTTCAGTTTCAGGGACGGAAACTCATCCTGTTTTCCGTTTCGGATCAGATCTGCCATCTCTTTTAACTTCTCTTCGGCTTTCCGGTAGGAATTTTCCAGGTCATCCGTCATCACACCGGTGATCAGAAGTACCTTCTGTCTGTAATGATCAAAAGCGATTACCTGGTCAAAAAGCATCAGGTCCATATCCCGGAAATCCTGTACGGTCTCATCGGCAAGCTTCAGCTTCGGCTCACTGTACTTGATGTAATCATAGGAAAAATATCCTACCAGACCGCCGGTGAATGTTGGCATGTTTTCCAGTACCGGGCTTTTGTACTCTTTCAGGATCTCCCGGATAGCATCTCCCGGATGTTTTACCTGCTGCACGGTTTTTTCCTCGGTTCCGTCTTCATGGATTCTTCTTATCTGGAGCTTTCCGTCCGTACAGGTGATCTCCATGGATGGTTCATATCCCAGGAAGGAATAACGTCCCCAAACCTCTGTCTGACTGGCACTTTCCAGAAGATAGCAATGTCTGCTGGCTGTGCGTAAGGTTCTCATGACTTCTACGGGTGTATAGCGGTCGGAATACAGCTCGTGGCAGACGGGGATGCGCCGGTATTCGCCTGACTGTGCGATACTTTTGAGTTTTTCTAATGTTGGATACATATACAGGCCCTCCTGAGTTTTTTTCATTCCTGTGCCGGAGACGTTGGAACGGTACGATACGGAAAATTCGCGATCCACATTCACTACTTGTTCATGCATTCCAGTTTTGAAAAAATTGGAATTCAAAAAACGCCCGTCTCCGGCAGAATCTGGTTCTGCCAGGGACGAGCGTCAAATTCAAAATCACCCGCGGTGCCACCCTGATTCACGGTTCGATCCGTGCACTTAGCGGAATACCTGCATATTCCCGGCAACTGACGTATGCCCTCACGTCACAGAATACTCGGTATCCATAACACCTTTCCCTGTGACCTCTGCGGTCCATTTGGTAAACTGCTTCTCGGCCCGGCTCTCACCCTCCCGGACTCTCTGTGCGCGCATGAATACCTTTATCTCCGCTTCAACGGTTTAGTGGTTTACTCGATTAAATTTTTTATATAAAATAGCACAGGATTTTTAATATGTCAATACAAAAGTTGAAAAAAATGTCATTTTATTCTATAATTATGACAGTGTGATTATCACAAAACCTACCTAAGAAGGGAGTTTTACAAGAAATACCATGACTGAAAAAAATGCAAACGCCTGGCTGGATACCCCAGATCCACAGGTTTTTATCAAAAATTCTGCAAAATTTAATGATCTGATGATGATGTACCGCTGTACTGTCCGTGAGGTCCGTACCAAACTGGAAGTTCTCAATGATGAGTTTTCCGTAGAATATAAACGTAACCCGATTTCCTTTATCAAGACCAGAATCAAAAAACCGGAAAGCATCTACAAGAAATTAAAAAAACTGGGCTATGACTTCACTGCCGAAAATATCCAGAACCAGCTCAATGACGTAGCCGGTATCCGTGTTGTCTGTGCTTTTATTGATGATATCTACACCATTGCAGACCTTATCGCCAAGCAGGATGACATCACCGTCATTCAGGTAAAAGACTATATCAAAAATCCCAAGCCAAACGGTTACCGCAGCTATCACATGATCGTGGAAATCCCGGTGTTCTTCTCCAAGGGAAAAACGCCCATGCGCGCGGAGATCCAGATCCGTACCAATGGAATGGATTTCTGGGCTACACTGGAACATCAGCTCCGATATAAACAGGATATTGAAGAAATGGATGGTTACGAGGAAGTCAGCAGCGAGCTTCTGAACTGTGCCCGCGCTGTCATTGATATGGATAATGAAATGCAGCGAATCAAAGATAAAATCGGACGGTTCCATGATATCTAAAGTTAAAGCAGGTAAGATTATAATCTTACCTGCTCTTTTTCACTGTTCTTTACCCGGAACGCCCGCGGTGTCATATGATAATGTTCTTTAAACACTCTGTGAAAATAACTGTTATTCTCATACCCTACAGCTGCAATAATATCACTGATGGGAAGGTCCGTCTCACACATCAGCTCTACTGCCTTATTCAGGCGTTTTCTCTGAAGAAGTTCCTTGAAATTAAATCCTGTGGTCTTTTTGATCATCTTGCTGAGCACATGCATAGGCAGATGAAGCCTGGTGCACAGCTCCGTAAGGGTAGCTGTCCGGTACTTCTGCTCAATATAGTCCAGTGTTGTCATGGAGATCATATTTTCGTACTGATTGGGAAGGCGCATCTCCACATACTGTACGGATTCCACCAGATACATAAAGATCAGGCCCATGGTGGTCTGGTTGATCCGTTCCCGGTTTTCTTCGCCATTTACAAGAGAATAGATGATATTTTCCAGAAGGTTCTGGATCTGCATGACTTCCGCGACCTTAAAGTGGAGATATTCACCCCGCTCTTCATCCTGGCGCAATACATTCACCAGAAAATCTGCCAGCATGTTGTCATTCCCTGTCATGGAATAGGCCACATCAAAAAACTCCGGCAACACCATAAAATTGATGGCAATATCATTCTGTCCCGCTTTCAGGATCTCATGTTTCGTAAACTGGTTGAGAAAAAGCAGCTCCCCTTTATTCACCACAACTTTTTTTCCATCGATGATATTGGTCAGCGATCCCTCGCACACATACAGCACTTCCACAAAATTATGCCTGTGCGCCGGGAAATGCACAAAACGAGTATGGGTACGCACCGCAATCAGTCTGCCTTCTTTCAGCATCTTTCCACTGTCTACGGTAAAATCTCTTCCGGATGTATAGAGATCTTTATCTACCTCCGCTTCCCCATCCAGGATTTTTCGCTCTTCTTCGGTTATTTTTCTCAGCTGATCCAGTAATGCCTGCTGCATAACGCACCTCCATCGCTGCTTTTCTCTATAGCAAAACAGGAGATCACAAAATGCAATCTCCTGTCTGTAAATTCAGTTCTTATATGCTTCTGCCTGTAAATCAGTCGTCACGACGTCTTAAACGCAGTGCAAAGAATGCCATTACTGCATCTAACAGTGCAAATACAACCAGAATTCCATAACGTGCGATATGAGAATTATCTGCAGTTTTTACCTCATCGGAAGAAGATGTGGATGTTGTGTTATTGGAAGTTGTGTTTGTAGTTGTTCCGTTAGTTGTTGTTCCATTTGTGGTAGTTCCATTACCGCCATTGGATCCGTTATTGGTTGTTCCAGGTACCGGTGTTGCTGTTCCTGTTGGAGTTGGTGTTGCTGTTCCTGTTGGGTTCATTGGTACCGGTGTATCTGTTGGCTCTGGTGTGTCTGTCGGCTCTACAGATGGGTCCGGACTTACACTCGGGTCCGGGCTCACACTTGGGTCTGGGCTTACACTTGGATCCGGGCTCACACTTGGGTCTGGGCTTACGCTTGGATCCGGACTTACACTCGGGTCTGGGCTTACGCTTGGATCTGGACTCACACTTGGCTCAGGACTTACGCTTGGCTCTGGGCTCACACTTGGCTCCGGAGCCGGAATCTCATCATATCCACATCCCAGTACAATATCCATACCTGAGCAAGGAATTACATATCCTGCTGCCCAGTTAACTCTGAATCCAAGGTTCGGACAGTCATTTGTCCAATCCCAGTATGTAAAGGATGTAGAGAATGTAATAGTTCTTACATAAGTTGCGCCTGTATCCGGGTCAACAAATGTAACATCCTTAGTTACACTTACACTATAAACAGCTGGTGCTTCCTTAGTTCCAACCGGATAATTTCCAGGAACACGGATCTGTGCCATTCCGCTGACACCAACACTTCCGCTGAGGGAAGACTGGTCTGCTGAGAAACCTGCATCACCGGAAATGGATGCATTGGCAATATCCTCAAATGTCAAAATTACCGGCTGTGTGATAGTCTTATCACCAACTTTCAATGTTGCAGATGTAAGTGCTCCGATATCGATATGATCTACACTTCCAGTTGTGCTTAAACCTAAAGACTGCGGATCTGCTTCTTTACCTTCTGCATCCTGTGCATCTGCATCATTATCCTCTACTCTGTCTGCTTTCTGATCCTCATCTGTGGAATCTTCATCCTCTGTAGAGTCCTCTGCATCTGTGGAATCTTCATCCTCTGTAGAATCCTCTGCATCTGTGGAATCTTCATCCTCTGTAGAATCTTCTGCATCTGCGGAATCTGTATCCTCTGTGGAATCTTCTGCGTCCGCGGAATCTTCTGTATCTGCGGAATCTGTATCCTCTGTGGAATCCTCATCCTCTGCAGAATCTTCCTCATCTGTAGAATCTTCTTCTTTTTCATCTTTCGCAGCGGCTTTCTTTACACTGCTCTTTTCTGCTTTTGTGGAAGAATATTTAGCTGTTTCTGTCGCACCCATGGCAACGCTTCCGCCCTGCATAAGCAGTGCAGCGCCCATCAGGCAGGCAGCAACTTTCTTCCAGCCAGCCCATTTCTTAAACATTGCTCCTCCTCTCCTTGCTTTAGCGGATGGCGCTTGCGCTCCATCCGCCAAATAAATAATTACTTATTTAATTTTTGTTTTTGTGCTCTTACTCCATGCGGAATATACTGTCTTACCATTGGATGTCGTTTTGTAACTGCGGATACGGATATAATAAGTCCTTCCACTGGTCATCGGTTTCGGTACACCGCTTCTTCTCTTAGAATCTCTAATTGTGAAGGTTCTTGTTGTACCTTTTCTGAAATCACTCTTCTGACTGATCATAATCTGATATCCTGTTGCTCCTGTGCTTCCCTTCCAAGTTACTGTAGCCTGTTTCTTGGCTGTACTCTTGGCAGTTAAACCTGTCGGAGCTTTTGGCAGAATGCTGAATGTTGCAGAACCTGCATATTTAGCATATTTGCCTTTACCTTTTACAATTACGGAACCGATTCCCGGATTCTTGTTGTTCTTGAAGCTTACTGTATAGTAGCTGGAGCTGAGTTTAGTCTTTCCATAGTATACAGACTTCACAGCAGGTTTCCGTGTCTTTCCGTTGTAGGTAACTTTAGTCGGGGAAATCTTAACTGTAAGTTTCTTGGTAAACTTGGTGTATGTATTCTTGATGGCAATTGTGCCCTTGGAACTGATGCTGCCAATTGTTACCTTGTAACCAGTCGGTGTCTTAACGAGTTTTGCAGAGTAGGCAATCTTCTTACCTGCTGAATTCTTGTTAAGTCCTGATACAGTTGCTTTCCACTTGTTTGCACTGTTCAGTACTACTTTCTTGCTGGTTGCTTTACCATTTGCATAGATCTGAACGGTTAAGCTGGAAGGACGGGTGAGAAGGGCATTGTCCAGGTCACTCCATGTGTTCTGTACGACTACAGATGTCTTGTAAACACTGTGTGTAAATGCTGCAACATAGCCGTCTGCAACGCTTCCAGTCACTTTCTTAGTATAACCGGATACATCGGAAATTGCAACCGCATATTTGATTTCTTTTCCATTTGCGTACTTCGGAAGATTGCTCCATGTCTTGGAAGATGCGATCTTCAGGTTGATGTTATCTCCCTCTTCTTTGTCATCTTTCATAAGCTGTACGCTGATGGTTGCCGGACGGATTCCATCCTGGTTGTTTGCGTCATTCCATGCACTCTTGATGGATACATTTACTGTCTCCGGTACATGTTTGTAAGTAACTACAACTCCATTGTCATCCAGGACATTGCCTGTTGTTGTAATGGTGTAATCTTTGTTTTCGGTTGTCTTAACGGTATAGTTGATTCTCTTTCCGTCTTTCTTGACATCAACCTTTGCGAAGGAAGCTTTCCAGCTGTTCTTCTCATCTAAGGTTACTTTGTTTCCTGTTGCCTGTCCGTCTGCATAAAGCTCTGCTTCTACAGAATCAAGACGTTTGCCATCCTGGTTGTTTGCATCATCCCATTTTACACTTACCGGGATCTGTACTGTCTCCGGGATGTAAGTGTTGATTACGTTAAATGTGTTGCCGTCTGCTTCTGTTCTTGTTTCATAGTTCTCTGGAAGTCCGGATACAGCGACCTCATATTTAACTGCTTCGCCAACTTTGCCTGCTTTGTATTTCGGAAGATCCTTCCATACTTTTGCAAAACTGTTGCTGCTGTTCAGAGTGATCACATCGCCGGTTGCCTCACCATCAGCTTTCAGCTGAACGCTGTAAGATCCTGGTCTCTGACCATCCTGGTTGTTCTTGTCATTCCATGTTGTGTTTACGGAAACGCTTACTACTTCCGGTTTGTGAGTGTATGTCAGGACAAGTCCTGCTGCTCCGCTTCCGGTGCATGTGTAAGTATATCCATCTGCTTTTGTTCCTACCAGAGTGTACTTGATTTCCTGGCCGTCTTTCTTCAGTTCCATTTCACCGAAGGAAGCTGTCCAGTTGTTCTCTGCGGTAAGTCTTACTTTCTTGCTGTTGGATACATCTCCTGCATAGATCTCTGCCTCTACAGCCTCCGGACGGATTCCATCCTGGTTGTCTGCATCATCCCATACAACAGATGCTTTTACTTCTGCTTTTGCAGGTACGTGTGTTGCTGTAACTGTAAATCCGGTTGCTGCATCTCCGGTAATCTCTACTTTATACTCGGATCTGATTCCAGTTGCCTCAACGGTATAAGTAACTTTCTTACCAGCTTTATACTCTGCAAGTCCGCTCCATGTCTTGGTCCAATTGCTGTTTGCATTGACAACAATTGCATCACCAACGTTCTCGCCATCTGCTTTCAGCTGTAAGTTTACAGTATTCGGACGGATTCCATCCTGGTTCTCACCATCTGCCCATTTTACAGTTGCTGTTACATCGACTGCTTTTACCTTGTGTGTATATTTCAGAACAAGGCCGTCTGCTCCGCTTCCCTCTGTTGTCAGATCATATCCTTCAACTTTGGTTGCCTGAAGTGTATAGTTGATTGGTTTACCGTTTTTGTTTACTGCAAGTTTCTCAAAGGTTGCCTTCCAGTCAGTATCTGCGGTAAGGCGTACCTTTTTGTTTGTAGATACGTTGTCTGCATAAAGTTCAGCCTCTACAGCCTCCGGACGGATTCCATCCTGGTTGTCCTGGTCATCCCAGTTTGCAGATACAGCGATATCAACACCCTTTGGTGTGTAGCTGTTTGTGATTGTGAAGCCTGTTGCTGCGTCTCCGGCTGTTGCCTGAGTGTACTCAGAACGAAGACCGGTCTGCTCTACTGTGTAAGTAACCTTCTTACCAGCTTTGTTAACCGGAAGGTTATCCCATGTCTTGGTCCACTTGTCGTTTGTTCCATCAACTGTGATTCTGGATCCAACTGACTCACCGTCTGCTTTCAGCTGAAGTGTTACAGAATCCGGACGGATTCCATCCTGGTTCTCTGCATCATCCCATGTGATGGTTGCGGTTACTGCTGTAACGGCTGCCTTATGGGTAAATGTAAGAGTAAGTCCGTCTGTTGCGCTTGTATAATCTTCTACTTCTTTTGCAGCTTTCAGAGAATAGTTCACTGCCTCGCCGACTTTACCTGCTGCGTATACAGGCATGTCTTTGATGGTTGCTGTCCAGTTCTCTTCTGCTGTAAGAGTTACTGTCTTGTCTGTTGCTGTGTCACCTGCGTAAAGAACTGCGTCAACAGATGCCGGACGAACACCATCCTGGTTGTCCGCGTCATCCCATTTTGCGGATACTGTGAGATCTTTTACTGCCGGTGTGTGGGAGTTCTTAACTGTGATAGCTCCTGTTTCTTCATCAATTGCTACTGCAGGTGCATATCCGTCCGGAAGTCCGGATTCTTCTACAGTGTACACAATTGCCTGACCAACTGCACCCTCTTTATTTACCGGAAGGTTTGACCAGGTCTTTGTCCAGTTACCATTGCTGTCTGCTTTTACAGTGATGGCATCGCCAACTGCTTCGCCGTCAGCTTTAAGCTGTAAGGTTACTTCCTTCGGACGGATTCCATCCTGGTTGTCTGCATCATCCCATGTTACGTTTGCGGTGATACCTGTTTTTTCGATTTCGTGTTTGTAAGTAACAACAAATTCATCATCAGAGGAGCTTCTTGTTACTTCGGCTGTATAGTTGTTTGCTGTCAGTGTGTCATCTTCAACTGCAGTTACCAGATAGGAGATATGCTGTCCGTCTTCATCCTCAGATGCAAGATTCTTCCATGTATATTTCCACTCGTTATCTGCGTTGAGTTCTACCGGATCCCCAACATTCTCACCGTCTGTTGTTGTCAGCTGAAGTGTTGTTTTTTCCGGACGTTTACCATCACGGTTGTTATCGTCATCCCATGTAGTTGTTACATTCAGTGTTCTACTTGGAACTACAGTAACCTGTACCGGGTCAGATGTAATGCCATTCCATGTTGCAGCTACACCAACAGATCCTTTTTTAACACCTGTAACTCCACCTTTGTCGTCTACAGTTGCGATCTTTGTATTGTAGCTCTGCCATGTAATTTCAGGATTTTCCACATATGCGGAACCGTCCCATGCTTTTGCCTCAATTGTCTGTGTATCACCCTGTACTACTCTCAATTTATCTGCCGGAGTAAGAACCAGTCTTGCGTCAGATGTTACTTCTACATCACAGGTAGCTGTAAGTGTTGAAGTATCAAACTGTACAGTGATGGTTGTTTTACCAGGAGCAACAGCTGTAAGTTTCAGAACGCTTCCGTTCTTTGGATCAGGTGCTGCTGTAACTACATTAGTATCACCATCAATCATATGAATGGTTGAGTAATCAGGGTGTTTCTCATTAGCCCAGTGACCCCACTCTTCTCCGCTTTCTGTAATGTAAGTACCCTGGATTGTTGCAGTATTATTTTCACCCATTTTCATGGATACAGAAGATTTGTTCAGATACAGACCTGCTGCACCGGTAACCTTAACTGCAATCCCCTGCCATACACCGCAAAGCTGTCCGGTTGTAAGTGGAATATAGTATTTGTGGCTCAGATATGCATAACCCTGAGAAGGTGATTTTCCTTTAACACTTGCTGTTGAGCCCGTGCCATCTGCAATTTCAAGATAATTTGCGCTACTGTTAAACTCGCTGCCTAAGCTTCCATGACCAGCTTTATAAGCACCGGTTTTCCAGGTATTACTCTTATCTGCGCCGTCTTTGTCAGTCTTTGTTTCACCTTTGGTTCCTGCAACATCTGTTGTTGTACCAGTTGTAATTGCCTGATTCTTAACTACAGTTACTTTAATATCTTTTACTTTGTTTCCTTTATAACTTACGCTTACTGTTGTTTCTGCTTTTTCTTCTCCCTCTGGAAGCTCTTTTGCAGTAATAACACCAACAGAATCTACAGTTATTAAATCTTCATTTGCAGATGTCCATGTTACATCAGAAGAAGTATTGTAGCCCTCTCCTGTAGATCCACTGGAATACTCACCCATATCCAGGAGCTGCCATACAATTTCCTGTGTGCTTTTCTGAGCTAATGTTACTTCGTTCTGTGCATCAGATAAATATAGACCATCGTAAACAACCTTTACTGTTGCATTATTGGTATAAGTTTTTCCGTTTTCAGCTGTCCAGGATGCTTTTACAGTTGTTGTACCTTCACTGATACCTGTAATCTTTCCATTATCTACAGTTGCGATTGCCGGATTTTCACTTTCCCACTTAATATCAGCATTTCTTACAGTAGAACCATTATAGGTTGCTGTTGCTTTAATGGTATCAGTTCCACCTTTTTTAACCTTGGATTCCGCTTTGTCAAATCCAAGACTTCCGGCACCTTTAACAATAATTTTTACAGTGTCTTTATTAGTACTGCTGTCACCATACTGTGCTGTTACAGTTGCTTCGCCAGCTGCTTTTGCTTTGACAACACCATCAGAGTCAACAGATGCGATTGCCGGTTTATCACAAGACCAAGAAATTATATCTGTCGGTTCAGCTTCCCCTGTACTGTCAATTACTTTGTACTGAATTTTCCTTGTGATAGACTCATCATCCAGTGACATCTCAATGGTATTTGTTCCATCTTCGGCTTTCTCATCAATGTAGAAGCCACATACGATAACTTTGACATCAATCGTAAGAGGTTCTCCATCCGGATTTCCCTCAGAATCTACCGGCTGATAAGAACCATGTAACGTTGCAATACCCGCTTTATAGCTTGCAAGCTGTACAGAATATTTATCCTGCCTAGCTACTTTCATAACAGACTCGTCACTGCTGCTCCACTTAATATTGCTATAAAAGGTTGCGCTGTCAACTTTCTGCTGATTTTTAATACAGTAAGCGTATACATAAACATAGCTATTACTTGATACTCTGTCAAATACTACATTATTATTGACAAATGAACCTCTGTCACCGCCAGTTCCTGTCACATAAATTCCATCTGCCGGCATTTTACATGGACGTAAGAAAACATCTGTCGTACCACCAGGTGAATATGAAGAAACCGATTCTCTATAGGTAGAGTTGTCATAAGCACCTTTCTTACTATCAAGTACACCACCTATCATCTCTGCATAGTTAATGCAAAATGCATGCGTAATTTCGCCTGTATCAGACCATGCACCCCAGCTTGCATTACAGGTAGTCATTCCGGAATTATCAAAACTCTCTGTACTTTCAGGAATACTATAATTAACTGATGAAGTTCTGCCCCAATATAACTTAGCGGCTGATGAACCTTCACGTGCTACCTGAAATGGAGATGATGGGCTACCATTCAGAGTAAATGATGTTCCTACTTCAACCGGATCAGCTGCTTTTTCAACTTTAACAGTAAAGGAATTGGTAACTGTACCTAATGTATAGTTTCCATCACTGTCCTTAAACTTTGAACCCGGTTTCCATGTAGATGTAATAGTTGTTGTACCTTCACTGATACCCTGAACCCAAACTCCTGTTGTATATGGACCATATTGACTGTTAGAAACAACTTTAGCTACATTTTCATTACTACTCTTCCATTCAACACCGTACTGGTATTGTCCCATATTCTGTGATGTACAGTTAGACCAGCTTGCTTTTTTGTAATCTGTCTGAGTTGATGTTGTATATAAAGTTCTGTACTGAAGACCTTTTTTATCTCCAACTTTGACAGTTACGGTGCTGTTATTTGCCGGATATGTTCCAACTGCAAGTTTGATATAACCTTTTTCATCATACAGACGTGTATAACTGTAATTCTCGTTTTTAGTAATCGCAATTTCGCCTGTATCTCTTTTTAAATCAGAAACATCCTGTGCATCAGTACCATCAGAAAATGCCGCAACTGCGCTGCCGTCATCAAATGCGTTCTGCTCTGCTGCCGCATTGTCATCTGTGGTCTCCGGAGCTGTTAACTCCTCGCTGTCTGCCTCCTGTGAAATATCTTCCACATCAGCATCCTGCTCTACGTCCGGGGCAGCAATCTCTTCTTCCCCTGACGTAACATCGTCTGATGATTCTGTTGTTTCAACAGCATCTGTGTCAAAATCAACTGCTTCCGCATCAGACTGTGTATCTGCCTGAGTTTCCTGCGCTGCCGCCGGCTCGCTTGAAAAATCATCCGCAGATACAACGAAGCATCCCTGTGCAAGCATTGCAGCTGTCAATAACCATGCAAGAGTACGCTTCAGACCTGAGTGTAATTTTGTACTCTTTTTTCTCTCCTTCTTTCTTTTTTTGTTTTACAGCTTCATCTGGTTTTTACTGTTTTTACAGTACCAGGTTTTCAGCAATCGTGATTCTTTTTCTTCAGCTCTTTGGACAACTCAATACGGTTTGTCTTAAAGTGGAAGAAAGGTCTCTCATCAATTGCCAGTATTTCAACTGGAAACATGTATGGTTCCAGACAAGACTGTACGTCTTTAATGATATCATCAACTTTGTATCCGTCCTCCAGAACAACATAGAGGTATGGAACAAAGTATCCGTCATGATCTTCATCCTCGATCAGTACGAAAAATTCATCTTTAATTCCTTTGATCTTGGCATCTGCAAGGCGGTTCTCCATAGGAAGTACTGCAAGCTCACCACCACCGTAACGGAATGCGGCACCACGGTTCAGTACGTAGAAAACGCCATCCTCATCTACATAACCAATATCTCCGGTATGAAGCCAGATCTTGCCGTCCGCATGTCTCTGGAGTGTTTTTGCTGTGGCACTTCTTCTGTCATAACCAAGCATATTTCCAGGACCTACAGTACAGATCTCGCCCATCTCGTTATATCCAAGTTCTTCCTGTGTTCCAGGTTTGAAAACGCCCATGTCGTTCAGCGGCATCGGGATTCCCACATTTCCGTTATGAACAGATTTCGGAGCCATCTGGAAGGTCAGGTTGGAACCACCTTCGCTGCTTCCGTATCCTACTGTAAAACGTACATTACAGTTATGTTTATGAAGAAATTCCTGTACACGGTCAAGCTGGTTGTTGTTTACTGCCTCACATCCGGCTCCTGCTGCCAGAAGATGGGACATGTCGTAATCCTCCGGAACACGGCCATTACGCATAACCGCTTCAATAAACATCGGAATCATCGGCCAGCCGTTTGGTTTGTAACGCATCATCTCGAGGTCTACATCCTCCGGATCAACAAACGGATCCATAATCAGAAGTTTATTTGAGGATAATGGAAGCAGTACCATGGAAACAACAACGGCTACCAGTGCAGGTGGCAGACAGGTTACCATCCAGGTTGGACGGACATCATCGGATCCACCATAGAAATTCATCTGGCATACAGTACCGAGCATACTATTCGCACAGTGAATAACCTGTTTGGATGGGCCTGTGGAACCACTTGTGTAAGCACGGAACAGCGGTCTGTTGAGATCTTTTTCCGCTTCTACTTTTCCTACGTAATAATTACCGATGGAGAGGAATTCATCCCAGGTCATGGTATTCTCTCCGGATGCCGTTACCCGCGGATAATTTTCATCCAGAGATTCTTTTATGTAATCCGGAAGTGTACTCTCATCTCCATAGTACATCGGATTCAGAAGAATTACTTTCTTTACGCCTGCTCCCTCACAATAAGTTCTCAGTTCCTTCGGTGCAAGGAAATCGTGTGCAAAAATTGCTTTTGCATCGGCTTTGCTGACTGCCTCAACGTTTTCCAGAAGTGTGTTATCTCTGCATAACAGAGAAGCACCGATTTTTTCTGCTGCCAGTAAAAGGAATACAAAGTTTGGAACCAATCTGAAAAATACAGGAATCTGATCTCCCTCGCCAAATCCCATCGCCCTCAATGATCTCGCACATTTTTCGGATTCCTCGAAAACAGTTTTCCAGGTGATATCTTCTCCATAATAATGGATTGCCACCACATCTGGTCCAGGACAATGCTGTTCCAGGTATTCCCATAAGGTACACTCTGGTTTCTGAATCATTTTGAGCATCATTTCCGGATAATACTGCATCCAACGACGATCTTCGCTTAGTTTTCCTGTAGGTGCTTTTTCACAATTCATTTTTTCATCTCCTTCTTAAGTTCAATACTTTTGGATAATACAAAAACAGCCCCGGTCAGAAATCTGTTATCACTGCGGCTGTTATTACAGAGTTTATTATAGATTTTGCATGAATCTGACTGTTTCATGGCAAATCTCCTCCGTATTGTATATTCTGTTATATTTTACCATAACCAATTTTATCTGTAAACCCATCTGAAGCAGGTCTTTTCTGCTATTCCTGTCTCTTTTTCTGTCACCTTTGGATTCCTCTGACAAGTATCAGTAAAAGAGGCTGCCATACCGTCAGAACAGTACAGCAACCTCTTTTTAAAAGGACTTTATCATATAAAAATGTCAATCCGTTAATCAGATTTCTGATTAGTACAGTTTAGCCATCTCTTCGATGTTGCTTGTATCGAATTTCAGAGGTGCGCCAAGTACAACTTCTGTACCGCCGTCATCAGCGTCTGTGATTGTGTAGTCACCAAGGTCGCCAGCTGTGAACTTGTCATCTTTAGCACCTGTGATGTCACCGTTGATCAGAGCGATTGTTGTGTAAGCGCTGAGTTTTCCAAGGCCCTGCATATCCCACAGATAGAAGTATGGGCAGGAATGATCTGCATCATCACCTGTGTACTCCTGCATCTCAGACGGAAGTCCAAGACCTGTCAGTTTGCACTCAGATCCGTTATCCTGAAGGTATTTAGCAGCTGCTGCGATACCAACAGTTGTCGGTGCACAGATAACTTTCAGATCTTTGTAGTTCTGAAGAAGAGCTGCTGTCTGGTCTGTAGATTTCTGTGGCTCATCATCGCCGTATACAACGTCTACCAGCTCAAGTTTGCTATATTTGTCGTCGCCTTCCATGATGGTCTTCATTGCGTCGATCCATGCATTCTGGTTAGCGGACTGAGATGTAGCGGAAAGGATAGCGAACTGTCCCTCACCACCGGAAATATCAAGAACTGCATCCATAAGTGCCTGAGCAACTTCTTTTGTACCAGCCTGGTTTACAAAAATCTCACGGCTGTCTTTGTTCGGTGCGGAGTCGAAGGAAGATACTTTGATTCCTGCATCCATAGCTTCCTCAAGTTTAGCCTGAAGAGCGTTAACATCGTTCGCGGAGATACAGATTGCATCGAAGTCCTGAGAAATCAGGTTGTCAAGAACCTTAATCTGTGCATCAGCAGTTGCTGTCTCAGGATAAACAGTCTCTACTGTGCCACCCTCAGCCTCTACTGTTGATTTGAAAGCATCTGCTGCGATCTCGAAGAATGCGTTGCCGGCTGCTTTACCAACCAGAGCGATCTTTTTGCCTTCTGCGGAATTTCCAGCTGCTTCTGTCTTAGTATCTTCGGATTTGTCATCTGCTGCGAGAACCGGGCAAACTGTACCAAGAACCATTGCTCCACAAAGGATTGCGCTAATTACCTTTTTTTTCATTGTTGTTCCTCCCTATAAGAATATAATTTTTTTATATGCTGCTGCCTCCGCTACACC
>OGRG01001553.1_pt1 | contig 15557 bp, 10 predicted proteins | sample 1553501 | NCBI WGS metagenome assembly OGRG01 (sample SAMEA2580018, study PRJEB22360) | human gut metagenome | biome: human gut; feature: human-associated habitat; material: faeces | place: Denmark | collected 2008/2010 | reverse complement strand
ATGAAGCGGCTGGGGCGGGCGCACAAACCGATGATTATCGGACTGAAAGCCAACGTCGCGGAGATCGCCGAGTGTTACCGCACGGCCTACCCGAACGCGAAGATACTCTACGCTTCGGAAAAGGACTTCACGCCCGAAAACCGCGTGCGGTTCTTTAACAACATCAAGAACAACGATTACGATTGTGTCATCATGTCGCACGACCAGTTCGGCAAAATTCCGCAGTCGCCCGAAATGCAACAGCAGATTCTGCAAGCCGAGTTGGACACGGTGGAGGAGAATTTGGAGGTGTTGCGCAAGCAGGGCAAGGAGATTTCGCGGGGGATGCTGCGGGGATTGGAGAAGCGCAAAATCAACCTCTCGGTAAAGCTGGAGAGTATCGCCCACGCCATCAAGTCGCGCACGGACGATGTGGTGGACTTCAAACAAATGGACATCGACCATATCTTCGTGGACGAAAGTCATCAGTTCAAGAATCTGATGTTCAACACGCGCCACGACCGCGTGGCGGGGCTGGGCAATCAGGACGGCAGCCAAAAAGCGCTCAATATGCTTTATGCCATCCGCACTATACAAGAGCGCACGGGCAAGGATTTGGGCGCGACGTTCCTGTCGGGTACGACCATCAGCAATTCGCTGACGGAGCTGTACCTACTGTTCAAATACCTGCGACCGAAAGAATTGGAGAGACAGAGTATCAACTCGTTCGATGCGTGGGCTGCCATCTTTGCCAAGAAATCCACCGATTTCGAGTTTTCGGTAACGAACAACATCGTGCAGAAAGAACGCTTCCGCTACTTCATCAAAGTGCCGGAGCTGGCGGCGTTCTACTCCGAGATTACCGATTATCGTACGGCAGAGGATGTCGGCGTGGATCGTCCCGACAAGAACGAGATACTCCACAATATCCCGCCCACGCCCCAGCAGGAGGAGTTTATCGAAAAACTGATGCAATTTGCACAATCGGGCGACGCGACGATACTCGGACGCGCACCGCTCTCCGAAACGGAAGACAAGGCCAAGATGCTGATCGCAACGGACTATGCCCGCAAGATGGCACTCGATATGCGGCTGATCGACCCCAGCTACGACGACCACGTGGACAACAAAGCGAGCCACTGCGCCCGCATGATTGCCGAATACTACCGCAAGTACGACGCGCAGAAAGGAACGCAGTTCGTCTTCTCGGATTTGGGGACGTTCCAGCCGGGACAGTGGAATGTGTACAGCGAGATCAAACGTAAGCTAATCGAGGATTACGGCATTCCCTCCTCGGAAATTCGCTTCATTCAGGAGTGCAAGAACGAGAAGTCGCGCAAGGCCGTTATCGACGCGATGAACGAGGGTAAGGTGCGGGTGATCTTCGGATCGACCTCCATGCTCGGCACGGGTGTCAATGCACAGAAACGAGCCGTTGCGGTGCATCATCTCGATACGCCGTGGCGCCCCTCCGACCTCGCGCAGCGCGACGGACGCGCCGTGCGCAAGGGCAACGAGATCGCCAAGCAGTTCGCGGGAAACAAGGTCGATGTAATCATCTATGCCGTCGAAAAATCGCTCGACAGCTACAAGTTCAACCTGCTGCACTGCAAGCAGACGTTCATCTCACAGCTCAAAAGCGGGGCGATGGGTGCGCGAACCATCGACGAGGGTGCGATGGACGAGAAGTCGGGCATGAACTTCTCGGAATACATGGCTATCTTGTCCGGCAATACGGACTTGCTCGACAAGGCGCGGTTGGAGAAGAAAGTGGCGGCGTTGGAGAGCGAGCGAAAGTCGTTCCACAAGGCCAAGAGCGGCTCCGCGTGGAAATTGGAGGAGTACACCAAGACGCTCGCCCACAACAACGACTGCATCGTCAAAATGTCGGCGGATTACGAGACGTTTCTTGCACGGGTGCAGACCGACAAGGAGGGCAACAAACTCAACGCCCTGCGGCTCGACGGGCTGGATGCCGTCGACCACAAGAGCCTCGGAGCACGCTTACAGGAGATTGCCAAGAACGCCACAACGGGCGGCGAGTACATGCGCGTCGGCGAGCTGTACGGCTTCCCGATTCTCGTCAAGACCGAATCGTCCCTGAAAGATGGTAAGGAGGTCAGGCAGAACCGTTTCTTCGTGGAGGGGGCATTCAAGTACACTTACAACAACGGACAGATAGCGATGGCCGACACCAAAGCGGCGGCGATGAATTTCATCAATGCGTTGGAGCGCATACCCAAGCTCGTGGAGCAGTACCGCGAGAAGAACGTCGAATACGAGCGGGATATTCCGATTTTGCAGCAGACCGTCGGCGGTGTGTGGAAGAAGGAGGATGAGTTGAAGCAGTTGAAATCCGAAGTAGCGGCATTGGAGCGTAAGATTCAGTTGGAGTTGGCTCCGCCCAAGCCCGAAGCCGCACAGGAACAGCAGACCAATGGCGAAACGGTACAAACACAATCACCACTGACCGGAGAACGGGCGACAACGGAGCCGCCATCCGATGCGTCGAATAAGTCGCAGTTCCTACGGGAGCACGTGCAGTTCGTCAGACCGATGGAGGTGAACAGTACAGTAAAGGGGATAAAAATGTAGCCGCAAGGGCCGTCCTATCGCTGCGGACGGCCCTTTAGTTCGTTTATCAACAGTCGTTTTCTCTCCTCGGCATAGCCTGTGCAGGTTCGGCTCTGCAACTCGGCTTATCGAAAACGTTGAATTTCATTCGTCTATTTCTCGCCTCGGCATAGCTCGCGCAAGCGCAGCTTTGCACTCGGCTTATCGAAATAGTTGCTTTTTGAGAAAATAGACGGATGTTCCGGGCGGGCAGTCTTCCAGTTCCCCGAAAACAGAGAATCCGTTCTTTTCGTAAAACCCTCTGGCTTGAAAATTCCACGTCTCCAGCCTTATTCCGGTCAGGCGTTCGTTTCGGCAGAACTCCTCGACAAGACGGATCAGGCGTGTGCCCACGTCTTGTTCTCTGTACGCCTCCTCCACGTACAGCAAATCCAGAAAATACCAGTTATAGGCAACGAATCCTACGATTCCGCCTATCAGCCTGCCGTCGTCGAATGCCAGAAAGTCGGCATATTCCGGTTTCCTCTCCGGGTCTTGCAGCGGCGAATGGTCTTTCAGCCACGGGCACATCTCCCGATTGTATTTCCCCAATCGGGCATGGATCGCCTGCCGTTCCTTTATGCCGTCGTCACGGCGGAATTCAATCATCTTTCAGTTCGTTGTGCCGGACGTATGAAAATACCTCGGCCGTTAGACTCTTTTCTCACTTATCCTATCGTAAAAATAATAAATATTTGCGACTATTTCAGGAGAAGGGTAAGTATGGAGTGTCGTTTCATTGTCGTTGAATGGTCTAGTTTTCATTATATTGCATTCGACGAAGCAGCGCCCGACGGCAAGCACTCGACCTTATCTGGTTGCTTATTGTTACATCAGATTCTTTATCGGTAAGTCAGAAATAAAACGAGTTACCGATAAAGAATCGATATTTTTCGTTATCTTTGCCCGAAAATCAAGCGTGTTGCAAGATGGCAGATACGATCATAGGCAGAGCCGCCGAGCAAGAGATCCTGCGCAGGCGTATAGAATCGGAGTCGTCGGAGCTGATAGCTATCTACGGTCGGCGCCGAGTCGGCAAGACCTTTTTGGTGCGTCAGTATTTCAACGATGCATTCGGTTTTTATTCTACGGGGATTTATCAGGGCACCAAAAAGGAGCAACTCGGGGCATTCAACCGGCAGTTGGAATACTATTCGGGACGCAAATGGAAGGCCGCGAAGGACTGGTTCGAGGCATTCGCCCAACTGCGTGAGTATCTCGAATCGTTAGGCGGCGATAAGCCCATCGTCGTCTTCCTCGACGAGCTCCCGTGGATGGATACTCAGAAAGGCCGTTTCATAAAGGCATTCGAGTATTTTTGGAACTCGTGGGGAGCGGCGAACGACCGGTTGAAGCTGATTGTCTGCGGCAGTGCGACGACATGGATGCGCGAAAACGTACTTTCCGACAAAGGAGGTTTGTACAATCGTACTACACGCAGCATCTACCTTGCGCCGTTTACGCTGCATGAGACGGAGCAGTATCTTCTCTCACGCGGCATCAATTGGAATCGTTATCAGATAGCGGAGTGTTACATGATTCTCGGCGGCACGCCTCTATATCTGCGAATGCTCGAACGCAATCTGAGCCTCACGCAGAATGTGGATAACCTCTTTTTCATACAGAATGCACCGTTGGCGCGGGAATACGAATTCCTGTTCCGGTCATTGTTCAACGAGGCTACGTTACATAGGCAGATTATCGAAGCACTGGCAAGCAAGGCGATGGGGATGACCCGAACGGAAATTATGGCAGTAACAAAAATTGAAGACGGCGGAGCCTTGACAAAAGCCCTGCGAAACTTGACCGACTGTGATTTTATCCGTCCGTACACGGCATTCGGCAAGCGAGAGCGCGGAACGATATACCAGCTGACCGACTTGTTCTCGCTGTTCCATTTGCGTTATGTCAAAGGCTATCGCGGACAGGACGAGAACCATTGGCAAAATATGATCGACTCGCCCTCACGCAGGGCATGGAGCGGATATTCCTTCGAGCAGTTATGCCTGCATCATATCCGCCAAATCAAACGGAAGTTGGGTATAAGCGGCGTGCAGAGCGATGTCTGCGCATGGAAAGGCGACGGCTCTCAGATCGATTTGTTGATCGACCGCCGGGACCAGACGATCGATCTCTGCGAGATGAAATTCTCGCAAGGCGAGTTCGAAATTACCAAACAGTACGATGCGCACCTGCGCGAACGGGCAGAAAGTTTCCGCTCGGCGACGAAGACCCGCAAGGCCCTGCATCAGACATTCGTCACGACATATGGAGTGAAGAAGAATATGTATAGCGGGAACGTACAGAGCGAAGTCGAACTCGACGATTTGTTCGCCGAATAATCCGCTCGGGGACTTTACTGCCAAACATATCCATCGTGTCGTAGCGTATTCTACCGCTCTTCACGCATAACCCCGCGTTCTGTCACGAAAATACTTTACTTTTTGTGGCAAAATACTGCCTTGCGGAATTTATTTCCCTCATTCTCGATACGGAATCCTTTCTCCTGCCGTCATAATTTACACCAAGGGCGTGTAAGAATCCGCCCCGATGCAACGCATTAAGGGCGCGAGGGGACAGTAGTTCGCCTGTCGCAAATACCTGAGCCCATATCCCGCCAATCACGCAGCAGCGTACAGTTAGACACACCGTCATATTCCGATTCGCTGTTTGAGCCTGCATTAATTAATAGGATATACAGAAACTTCGCCCCTCTCCCGCACACGTTAAGACCTCCTCACGCGCCTTTCCCTTTACTTTTGCCAAGTACAACTAAAACTTCAGTATCATGGCAAGCGTAAAATTGATTTTGAACCGCCATCGTGCTCTCAAGAGCGGGGCCTACCCGCTGGTTTTCCAACTCATCGAGTTCGGCGTGATGATCATCGCCTTCAAGTCGGCGTTGAAATCCGTCCTCGCCAATCCGTGGGCGGCGATCGCCATCGGTGCTGCGATGGTCGCGGCGGCAGCCGTGATGACGGCGCTCATCAACAAGAATGCGGAGAAGAGCGAGCCGGCGCTGGCCAAAGGCGGTCTGGCATACGGCCCCACTTATGCAATGGTCGGCGACAATCCCAATGCTGGCACGGATCCCGAAGTCATCGCGCCGCTGTCGAAGTTGCAGGCGATGCTCCCGACGGGCGGCAGCGCGCAGAACCTGCGAATAACCCTCGGCGGTCAATTGACTGCCAAGGGTCGGGATCTGGTGTATGTTCTCGGAAAAGAGAACTTCAAGTCGGAGGTGTTGGGTGGGTAATTTTCTTATCACTTTATCTCGGTAACATCATCGAGCGACCTGATACGGCCGTTGACACGCCATCGGATTAGTGTTCCTTTTTTGAATGGACAGAGACAGGTTTTTCGAAATCGCACGAACGTAGTTCGAGCCACTCCGTATTGGCGGCATATTTCCGCGATAGGACGTCCGCAGTTCATCATTACGGCGATTTCGCGTCGATTGTCGAACAAGAGTCGGAGTTTGGTATATGTGCCTTTCTTTCGGCCCAGCGGTATTCCCTGCTCGCGTCTGAGGGCCAGCGCCTCTTTCGTGCGCAGGGAGATGAGGTTTCGTTCGAGTTCGGCGACGAGTCCGAATGCGAAGCAGAGCACTTTGCTGTTGATGGTATCGTCGAAGGCATAATGATCCTTGGTGCTGTAGAGATGCACCTGTCGTTCGAGCAGTTCGCCGACGATGGCCATGATGTCCGTGAGCGTGCGGCTCAGACGCGACAGCTCGGTTACGATGAGCGTATCGCCCTTGTGCATGCGGCGCACGAGCGCCCCTAATTTGCGGTCGCGTCCTTTCTTGCGGCCGCTGACGGTTTCGGTGACCCACCGATCCACCGTCAGATTTCTGCTTCGAGAGAATTTGGAGATTTCGTTCTGTTGGTTGGCGAGCGTCTGCTTGCCGGTACTGACCCGTAAATAAGCTATGACCATTTTTCGAGAATTTGATGGGCATATTATAACTCAAAAAACTCCCGAACAAAAAACGGGCGGATGCCGCCCGTGGGACCGACAAAAAAACGTTCGATTCTGGGTACAAAAATAGCAAAAGAACTCAAAAAAATGCGAATTCGGATGTAAAAATGTATCAATTAGGTATTTATACTACTGCAACCGGTTTTGTAATCTCTTGAAAATCACAAAGAACAATATACGTTATAAATCGAACGCTTAAAAGTCGTTCACAAGTCTTGGGTGTTTGATTTACAATTATTTGCATAAGTATAGACGAAAAAGGAGACGATACCGTATGAAGAGAGCCTTACTGACCTTTTTATTTTTCCTGCCGCTGTGGTGTGTGGCGCAGGGCCGGTCTGCTGCCGAATACCCGCTGGGGGATACGCTTCGCTACGACCCCGTGCCCTACGAAGTGGATTTGAAAACGAACCTTCTGATGGACGCCACTGCCACGATCAACCTGGGCGTGGAGTTCCCGCTGGGCCGCCGGTGGTCGATGGACGTGTCCGGCAACTACAACGGGTGGACGCTGAGCGATAACCGCAAATGGAAACATTGGATGGTTCAGCCGGAGTTCCGCTTCTGGACCAAGACCCGCCAGCGGGGCCACTTCATAGGTATCCACCTCTTGGGCGGGGAGTACAACCTGAACCGGATGCACCTGCCTTTCAAGATGTATCCCTCGACGGCCGACCGTCGGCACGAGGGCTGGGGCGTCGGCGCGGGCTTCACGTACGGTTACCGGTGGAACTTCTCCGAGCGGTGGGGCATGGAGGGCCAGCTTGGTCTTGGATGGATCTATACCGAATATGATAAATTCTGCCCCAAAAATTGCGGGGTCCGCGTAAGCTCCGGTTCGAAGCATTGGTTCGGCCCGACGAAGATCGCCCTGAACCTCATTTACCGTTTCGGGAAGAAGAACCGCATGGCCGAGGCCGCCCGCCTCGCTGCGCTCAACGCTCCGAAGCCCATCATCGAGGAGCGCATCGTGCGCGACACGGTTATCATTCGTGATACCGTCGTTATCCATGCTTCTGAGCCAGCCCGAATGTTCCGCAACGAAACTTACATCCTGCATTTGCAGTACGAGGCTGGCAGCGCCAAAATCGTGCGTACACTGGCCGACAATGGGGAGCGCCTGGCCGCTTTCAAAGAGTTCATTGACCGGATACAGGGAGATTCGACAGTCGTCATCCAGCGTATTTCTTTGACGGGTTACTGTTCGATCGAAGGTACGGCCCAATACAACGACCGGCTGTCGAGCACCCGTGCACACAGTCTTCAGGAATACCTGCTGGACTTCTATCCGTGGATGAAGGACATCATGTACACGGACGGCCGCGGAGAGGATTGGAGCGGTTTGCTGCGTCTGGTCGAACAGAGCGACAATACGGCGTGGAAGAACGCCATCGAGCGCATCATCCTCAATACGGGCGTTTACGAAGGCCGCGAACGCAAACTGATGGATCTCTATGGCGGAGAGCCTTACCGGTGGATGTTCCGGGAGTTCTTCCCCGAACTGCGGCGCATCGAGTGCAAGGTGGAATACGCGGTCAAGACGGAGTGACGGGCCCCGTGCGGGCGACGGACGAACAATCCTGACGACAAGATACATTAATAACCATTTTTCACTAATTTTTAATTAATTTTTATGAAAACCAAATCGATTATCGCTGGCATGCTTTCGACGATGCTGCTGGCTGTAGGTTGCAACAAGGAAGACGGTGGCAACCGTGTTACCCCGGAAGCCGGAGTCAAGACGTACGCTTCGTTCTCGGTGTCTCTTCTGAATCAGAGTACGCGCGCCACTTCCAACGATCCCAACGCCGTAACAGAAGAGACAAAAATCCACGACCTCTACATCTACATCTTCAACGGCGGGGTCTTGGAGACTAAGGGCCAGATTATTCTGAATGCAGACAATAAAGGCACTTCGGCCCTCGCTACGACTACCGGCACCAAGACGATCTACGCCGTGGCCAACTACAACAATGCTAAGGGAGATATCGGCTCGTTGCAGAGCGATTTCGAGAAACAGTTGATCGCTGCTACGGATATCGCCGAAGAGAACGGCTTCTTCATGGCCGGTAAGACGGAAGCTACCCTGACCGAGCGGACGGAGGAGGAGGCTAAGCAAGAAGCCAATCTCATCCAGATCTCCGTCGCTCGCGGCGCCGCCAAAGTGCAGATGCAGTTCGGGACTAACGTTCCCGTGAAGCCGGTCGTTAATGCCACCGTCACCAATGCCAGGTTCACGCTGGCACAGCAGAATTCCCATACGTACCTCGCCAAACTCATTGTAAACGGGTTCTCGTCCAAGGGTAAACGCGTCGAGCAGACCGATGCTGACCGAGACGGCACTTACGACCACCTGATGAAACTGCCCACGACGGATGATGAGTTGAAATGGATCAATGCCGTGACGACGTATGACAATGCCTTCGACAATTCAAAGTACCTGGCCGAGAACGTCAACGAGAATCCGACTACCGGTAATACCTCTTACGTGCTGGTCAGCCTGCAGGTTACTCCCCAGACAAAAGCAGACGATACCGGTGCTGTAATCGCGACTCCCTTGACGCCCGGCACAACGTTCTACGTGCTGGCCAAGAAAGAAGCCACTTCGGGTAAGATCACCTTCGCTACCAAAGAAGACAAGATCCTCTATTTCGAACAAGAGACCGATGCTGCTACGTACAAGAATGCGCAGGTCGACCTGACTACTTACGAGGTGTTGGCATATACCAATGGTATTAGCTACTACCGCCTCAATATCCGCGACATCCGCGAGACCGATCTGACCAAGAAGTACGCTGTGAACCGCAACCATTACTACAAGGTCAATATTACCGAGATCAGCAACCTGGGCTTCAATACTGCCGCTGGTACGATTCCGACCGATCCGACCACTCCGCTGGAAACCCAGACCTTCATCTCGGCCGACATCACGATCGAAGCGTGGACGGTAGTGGATATGAACGAGCCGCTGGGCTAACCAATCCGCACAACTATGCAGAAAAAGGCCTTGTATGTAATGAGAAGAGCGCTCCTCCTTTTCGGAGGGGCCTCCTTCCTTTGCGGTTGTGTCCGGGATAACCGGGACGACTGCCTTTTTCCGCTTCGCCTGCAGTTCAGCTATACCTACAACCGCGAAGGCCGGGACCTTTTCTCCGCCGAGGTCGAACAGGTGCGCCTGTACCTGTTCGATTCCCGGAGCGGGGAACTGAAAGCCTCGACCGTCGCCCGCAGCAAGGACCTCGGGCCGGACAATACGTTCACATGGAACGTGGCCCCCGGCTCCTACCATGCCGTAGCATGGGGATGTTCGGAAGGCGAACGATACCGGGTCCTTTCGAGCGAACGGTTTCCGCAAAGCCGCCTGTCGGTGCAGACCCTCTCTGACGGGTCGAGCGTCGAACAGAAGCCCGAACACCTGTGGTACGAGATCGGCCGCGGACTGACCGTCACCGGCGAGTTGCAGGCTCCGCATCCGATGGACCTGCACAAACTGAGCAACGACGTGCGCGTCGAGGTTTCGGGTCTTCGGGACGAGCAGTTTCCGAGGCTCTCCTGCACGATCAGCGCGTCGAACGGGACGTACGACTTTGAGGGCCGCACGCGGGACGAAAACCCCGTGGTGTGGCTTCCGGAATCGAGTCGGGAGAGCGACCGCTCCATCCATAAGTTCACGGTGCTGCGTCTGGCCGAGGGCGACGACTCGCGGCTGCACGTCGAGGTGCTTCCCGACGACAGCGGACGGGGCCTCTCCGGCGTGATCTTCGACGGGAGCCTCTCGGAACTGCTGATGGCCAATCCCGCCGTGGACCTCGACCTGGACGACGAGTTCGTCATACGTCTGGAGTCGCAGCTTCAGCCCGACGGCAACTTCAGCGTCTCAATCTTCGTGAACGACTGGCACGTCATCGACATGAACGGCGGTCTGGGATAGCCGGACACAGAGAAGTGGACTAACAGAGAACAAGATGATAGACATTAAGAAATATACCAAAGGCAAATGCACATTGAGATGGCTGATCGCCGTCTTGTGCGTTCTCGCGGTTTCGTGCGTGCGCGACGGCGAAGATCCGATGCCGGACGGTCCCTCTGCGGGGAACTCCGTGCGGGTCGAGATCCTGCTCCGGGCGCCCGAGTCCGGGAGCATCAGCCGTGCGCTGACCGTCGGGGACGAAACCCGCATCGACAACGTGCTCGTGCTGTTCTTCCGGAAGGACGGGATGACACTGCATTCCGTGGCCGAGGGCAGCAAGCTGACCGCCAAGTCCGATGACGACAAAACGTACACGTTCGAGACGAGCTTCTCCGTAGAGAGCGCCCTCGCCTCCGAGCCGTTCACGTGCATCGTGCTGGCCAACGTCGCCGACAGGTACGACGCCGACGAGCGGCGGTCTTGGCGCTTGCAGACCTACAACGACCTGCAAGCGAAACTCACGCAGCAGGTAACCGACAAACTCCACACGAGCAACACCGGAGGTTTCGTCATGTGGGGCAAGGCCAACAAGGACCTCATCCCATCGACACCGCAGCAGAAACTTTCCGTACCGCTGCTTCGCAGCGTCGCCCGCGTGGACGTCGCCGTGGATGAGAAAGTCTCGAACTTCACGCTCGCGGAGGTTCACATCTACAAGCCCAACAACAGGCTGTCGGTGATGCCTAAGTTGGACAGCTACGATGCCTCCGGACACAAGGTTACGACCCCGTCCGTACCTGCCGAAACGACCATACTCACCCCGAACTGGAAGTACGTCGTTGCCGGAAACCGGATCGACTACTCGATCTATATTCCGGAATCGGACGTCATCCTGAAGGGCGACGGCACGCCCGGGGACGCCAACCACCTGAACCGCTGCGCCATTGTGGTGGGCGGGAAATACCCGGATGGGAACGCCCCGACCACCTACTACCGCATCGACTTCAAGGAGGGAACCCTGGCCAGTGGCGGCACTCCGTCGGGCAAGCTGATGGACGTGCTGCGCAACCACCGTTACAACGTCCGCATCACGCAGGTGATGGGACGTGGCGAGGAGACTCCCGACAAGGCTTACGAGTCCCGGACGGCGGACGTCACCGCCGAGATCATCACCTGGACGGACAACAACCAGAACATCGCCTTCGACGGGACGAACTGGGCGTCCGTGGAGCGTAAGGAGGTGCACCTGAACGACGGACAGGGCGTCGAGGCGCTGCTGCAACTGCTGAGCAACGTCAAGCCGTCGCAGTGGAGCATGCAGTTCTCGCTGCCGAACGGCGCTGCCACCAGCGAGGAACTGACCGATACCTCCGTTTCGGGCAGCCACTTCGAGGTGACCAAGCCCGCCGACCGCCCCGACGCCGCGACCGAACAGGGAGGCAAGCTGACCATCCGTACGAAAGAGGCCTTGCCCGCAGGCAGCCAAAAGCGGCACGAGGTGCTGACGATCTGCATCGGACGGCTCGAAGTGGTGGTCAACCTGTACCAACATCCCTATTCGGAGACCGAATGGGAGAACGGGGGCGACGTCGAGAACGACTTTTAGACACCCTATCCAGATCAATGAATATAAAAAAACATTAGAATGACATGCAAAACAGAATGAAATACCGATTCGGCAGCCGCCTCGGCAAGTTCCTCGCGGGATTGCTGGTCTCCGCCGCCGTTGCGGGGTGCGTGCGGGACGATACGGATCCGCTCGCAGGCCCCGATACGGGCAGTTCCGGGATGTTGCGTATAGCTTTCTCGATCGACGGCATGGAGGCGGACACGCGCGCCGTGGCCACCGACCCTCACGAACGCAACCTGAAGGACGTGCACGTGCTGTTCTTCACCCAGGATGGCAACTACATCACCTACCAGCACGCCAACGTCACCGCCGGGTCGAGCTACGTCTCGTTCCCGATCCCGAAGGGTCTGACGGCCGGTGAATCGTACCGGACGCTGGTGATCGGCAACGCCCACGACCACGTGCCCACGGGTTACAGCACCTTCGACGCTTATCTGAACCATTCCGCCGCCAGCGGCAGCTATCAGACCATCCGACAGGACCTCTACGCCGTGGTGAACTCCGTTCACCTGGAAGGTTCGAGCGCCTCGGGTTCCATCGTCCTGCCCATGTGGGGCGAGGTGCAGGACGGACTGGGCAACGCGAGCGAACTGAGCTTCTCGGGCAACGCCCAGTCGGGCTACACCTTTTCGGGCACCCTCCGCTTCTGGCGGAGCGTTTGCCGCCTCGACCTGCGTCATGACGCCGCTAAAGACCTTATCATCGAGAAGGTCAAGCTGGTGCATTTCCGCAAGGGAGGCTACTACTTCCATAACGACGTGCCGTGGGCTCCCGCCAGCGGGGAGGAACTGGGCGGCATCAACGACGGCAAGTGGATCACCGTGGGAACTCCTGCCGACCTGACAGACGGTTCCAAGCGTCAGGAGGTGAAGGCACAGATCTACGCCTTCCCCAATATGGTTCCCGTCGTCGTGCAGAACGACAAACAGACGACTTACCTGATGATCGCCGGTTATTATCAGGACGGCACCGACAATACGACCGCGAATCCGAGAAATAAGTTGACTTATTATCGGTTCAACATGGCCGAGAACGGCCGCAGCCAGCTTCTGCGCCGCAACCACTTCTACCGGGGCATCATCACCCGCGTGAGCGGGCCCGGGGCTCCGAGCGAGAGCGAGGCCGAGGACGCCAGCGCACCGTTGCTCGACTACACGGTCAGCGACACATGGAAGGACGACGACAATACGACCGTCACCGACGAGCGGGGCAACTTCCTGACCATTTCCCGCGCCATGGTTTCGTTCGCCGGGGAGAAAGACCTCAGCGAGACGGTCAAGGTGCAGGTCAAGGAGGGTCTTTCGTGGTCCGTCGAGTGGGTTCAGAACGCTGCCGATGCCCCGGACTACGCCAAGTTTACCTACGTGCGCAGCGACGACGGGTCGTTCTCGATCCGCACGAAAGATGACAACGCCACCGAATTTTTACGCAAGGCGCGTCTGGCCGTCAAGGCTACCGGCGGCACCGTGAGCTCGAGTAGTCCGCTGACGGCCGTGATCGACGTAATGCAGCTTTCGTCCAAGGACGAGATAAAGGTGCTGATGGTGGACAACCAGATCGGGACCGTCCAATACAGAGCTCCCGGGTCGGGCGGCACGCTCCGCATGCAGGTGCAGACCGGCTCCAAGCGGTCGCAATGGAAGGTGGCCGACGTGGATAACAGCTGCAGCAGTATCGGCGTCACATGGACTGCATCGGGCGCCAACGGCGGTATGCTCGAAGTGGACGTTCCGACCAACATTTCCGCTGGTGAGAGAACCTTCTCGCTGAAAGTCACCCGAATGAATTATACCGGGAGCTTGGACTCGGAGACCACTCCGGTGACGCTGAGCTTCGTCCAGCCCAAATCGGACTACTTGCTGACCGTGACACCTTCGGTTCCCGAAGGTCAGGACGGACTGGTCATCGACGGATTCGACCCCACGGTCACGACGTTGAAGAGCGGCATCTCGGTGCAGAAGAAGTTCATAGTCAATCTGGCCGATCCCACGAACTACCAATATAGCGTGGAATCCGACTTCAACAAGGATTACGACTTGTTCCTCTCCAAAGACAGGGCTGACAACAGCACGATCACGGCAGGATGGGCCGCAAATTCGACGTGTTTAAACAAACTCACAGGATTACAGAACGGCGAATCGTTCTACGTCAACGTGTTCCGAACGGGCCCCGGTGACCCTACAATCAGAGGTACGATCACGATCAAAGCCGAACCGAAACGCCCGGATAAAGGCCAGGCGCAGACACTCTCCATAACCATTTCGATCAAGACGTCATGCATCGTAAACGACGTGTTGATTAAAAACGGGACGGATTACCTGTTGGTTGCCGACCGGAACGTAGGTACCCCTATGCGTATCGCCAACGATAGGTTTACATACGCAAAATACTATACCAATGATGTGAAGGTGGACATTACTGGCGCCGGGAAGCAAAATGACAACAAAGACTGGAAGGGCGAGTATTATCCGTGGAGTGACGCAGGCGGCAAAATCGGCGCCGGAACCGCGAGCTTTGTCGAGAAGTATTGGCTTATCGGGGATGCCGCCGACGGCAGCACGAACATGGATGAAGAGGGCAAGTTCTCGCCGTGGTATAAGACCGCCGACAAGTCGAAATGGGTCGTTCCGACACAGACTCACTTGAAATTGATCAACACGAACCTTATTTTCTCCAAACAGCGTGCGTTCCTCGTTTCCGCAACCAGAGATAAGGTGTCGGGCGATTATATTGGCTGTTACTTTCCTCTTGCCGGCTACGGTAGCAGCCCGGCGAGCGTCGACGGCTATTACTTGTCGGCTACGCCCAGCTTGTACGGCGTCGGTGTCCGCGGCGGGTACTACCTGAGCGTTACCGCTACCGCTTCCTCGGTGGAGGCCTACGGGACGGCCTTGTATTCCGTGCGTTGTGTCCGTAGCGTTACTGCGGACGAGTTCACCTCGGCGCAGTAACGTGCGCGAGAATTCGATTGATTGGATTATTACCCTGCGGCTTGTAGGCCGCAGGGTTGAAATACGCCCTTTGGGCGTCGAAAATATTTTTGAAAAATGACCATTCAGGAAAAATTGTCCTCTTTCGATGTCGAAGAGCCGCGTCTGCACGTTTTTCACGAGGGAATGTTCGCCAAACTCTACAACGAGTCGGCTTTTCTTTTCACCGAACACGTGCGGCGCTACCAAGGTCAACGTGACGGATTGCAAGCGGGGGCGTTACTACTCGCTGGGATTTCCGTTTTTCGCCCTCGACGAGGTGTTCGGCGAAAACTCCGAGTGGATCCAGACCGAAATCAGCGAGGATTATCGGATTTACGGCGCCCCGGCCTTGGGATTCGATGCACAGGAGTACGATGCTTGGTGCCGCGAGGCCGAGCGTGCCGCTGCCGAGGCGGATCTTTAAGTCCAGTTTGACCGCACCGTCAAAACTTACCTCTGCACGTTTCTCACA
>OGRG01001532.1_pt1 | contig 15706 bp, 15 predicted proteins | sample 1553501 | NCBI WGS metagenome assembly OGRG01 (sample SAMEA2580018, study PRJEB22360) | human gut metagenome | biome: human gut; feature: human-associated habitat; material: faeces | place: Denmark | collected 2008/2010 | reverse complement strand
TTGATGACAGCCAGCTTGAACGATTAATGCCAAAAGCGGCAGAGAGCGGCGTTTCTCGCCCTGTTCCGCAGCTAAAACGCACGACCATGCGTATACTTATAGGGTTGCTGGTGCAAAATCCAGAATTAGCGACGTTGGTCCCGCCGCTTGAGAATCTGGATGAAAATAAGCTCCCTGGACTTGGCTTATTCAGAGAACTGGTCAACACTTGTCTCTCCCAGCCAGGTCTGACCACCGGGCAACTTTTAGAGCACTATCGTGGTACAAATAATGCTGCCACCCTTGAAAAACTGTCGATGTGGGACGATATAGCAGATAAGAATATTGATATATTTTCAACTGGTGTTGTTATATCATCAATATTGTTTTCTTCTTTTTCTATTTTGTTTTGTTCTTCTAATGGCTTTGTTCCAAACATTTTCATGTACATTTCTTCAAATTCTGGTGAAAATCTTGTTTTCTTTTCTTCTACATTTTCTTTTTCTATTTTTTCCTCTTGTACATTTTCATTTTGCACTGGTTGTATTGTTTGCTCCTCTTTTTGTGGAAGCTTATATTGAATTTGTTCTGTTTGTTGTTTATCTTCTTTTATTGGTTCATAAGTATATTTTTCTTCATTTAAGCTTTCACTTACTTGTGGTTCTGATATTTTTTGTACTGGAATATCATATTTAATTTCTTCTTTTTCCTTAACTTTTTTTAGAGAATCTTCATCATCTATTTTTTCAACTTCTTCTACATCTTTTTCTGTTTCTAAATTTGTTACATTATCTTTACTTCCATAAGTTTCATTTAATACTTTTTGTTTTAGTTCTTGCAATTTTCTTAATACTTCTTGATTTTTATCATATACTTCATTTCCAATAAATTTAGAATTTTCAATAATTTCATTTTGTTTTATTTGTGTTTTTTCTACTTTCACTTCTTCTTTTGGAACTTCTTCTTTTACTATTTGTGTACTAACATTTCCTTTTGCTTTTTCTTCAATCAATCCCATTTCTTGAAGTTTTCTTTGATTGTATATTTGTTCTACAATAGTTTCTTTTTTTGGTTGAAATTCATTTTTTTCTTCTACATTATTGTTTTCATCAGACAATAGTTTTTCTTTTATTGAATTATATACTGCTTTAAATATTGTATTTTCATTTTCGAATCTTACTTCTAATTTTGCTGGATGAACATTTACATCAACTTTTCTTGGATTCATATCTATATTTAATACTGCAAATGCAAATTTTCCAGATGGTATGTAATCTTTATATGCTCTTTCTGTTGCTGATGATAATACCTTATCTTTTACATATCTTTTGTTTACAAAAAATATTTGATTTGCTCTATTTGATCTTGCTATTTCTGGTTTTCCTATAACTCCATATATATGTATATCTTCTAATTCATAATCTACGTCAATTATAGAATTTGCAACTGTTTTTCCATATAAACTATATATTACTGTTTTTATATCTCCATTTCCATTTGTTTGTATTACTGTTCTTCCTGTATTTATTAGTTTTAAAGCTATTTCAGGATGTGCTAATGCTATTCTTGATATTGCATCTTCTATATATCCTGCTTCTGTAAAGTCTTTTCTTAGAAATTTATATCTTACTGGTGTATTATAGAATAGATTTGTTACAGTTATTGTTGTTCCAACACATGCTCCTGTTTCAGATTTTTCTATTATATTTCCACCTTCTACAACTATTTTTTGACCATTTGCTTGTGTGGCTGTTTTTGAAACTAATTCTACCCTTGAAATTGCAGCAATACTTGCCAATGCTTCTCCACGGAACCCCATAGATTTTACTGTGCTTAAATCTTCTGCTGATCTTATTTTACTTGTTGCATGTCTTTCAAATGCTATTTCTAAATCATCTTCTGCAATTCCTTTTCCATTGTCTGTTATACGTATATATGATATTCCACCATTTTTTATTTCTACTGTTATATTTGTTGCTCCTGCATCTATTGAATTTTCTACCATTTCTTTTATTGCTGATGCTGGTCTTTCTATTACTTCTCCAGCAGCTATTTTATTTATTGTTAAATCATCTAATAATACTATGTTTCCCATATTATTCCTTGCCTTATGTAAATTTATTTAGGTTTATTTTGCTACCTATAAACATGGTTATATTCTATAATAAAAAAATAAAAATAGCAAGTTATCCTTGCTATTTTTTATGATATTTTATGCAAATATTTGTCTTTTTTTAAATGGTAATATATTGTTCGTTTCTTTCTCTACTGCTGAATTTTTCTTTTCGATTCTTGCTTTTTCTTGTGCTATTTGCTTTTTTTGTCTTTCTGCCATTGTCTCACATATTGCTTTTTGATATGTAAAGTGTGTGTCTTGTGCTATTTTTTGCCAATTATAATTTTCTTTTACTTTTATTTTTGCATTTTTTACAATATTATCACATAATTCTGGATTAAATAATAGTTCTAGTATTGAATCTGCAATTGAATTTGGATTTCCACAATAGCTTTTCATTCCTGTTACTCTATGTTCTACAATTTCTCCTAATCCTCCAGCATCTGATACTACTATTGGTCTTTCTGCTAACATTCCTTCAAGTGCTACAATTCCAAATGGTTCATATGTACTTGGAAATACTGAGATATCTGCTGCTTTATACATTCTTTCTACATCTTTTCCATTCATATATCCTGCAAAATATACTTTATTTGAAATTCCTAAATAATCAGCTTGTGCCTTTAATTCGTCTAACATTCCACCTTTTCCAGCTATTACTAATTTAGCATCATGATATGAAGCTAATACTTTTGGCATTGCTGCAATTAAATTTTGTACACCTTTTTCATATACTAATCTTCCCATGAATAATATTATTTTTTCATTATCCATTGCATATTTTCTTCTAAACGAATAATCTCTGTCCATTCCTGTGAATTTATTTAAGTTAACACCATTTGGAACAACATTTATTTTTTCAAATGGTAATCCAAATAGTCTTTGTACTTCACTCTTCATATAATTACTGTTTACTATTACTTCATTTGCTTCATATGTAAGCATCCATTCTGTATCATTTATGTATTTTTGATTTGGTTCTCTTATTCCACTATTTCTTCCTGCCTCTGTTGCATGTATTGTTGCTACTATTGGGATATCAAATGAGTGTTTTAATGTTTTTGCAGCATTGGCAACTAACCAATCATGTGCATGTATTACATCAAATTTTCCTTGTTCTGCAATTATTTGACTTGCTCTTTCTACCATATTAAAGTTAAGTTGTAATATCCAGTCTATAAAGTTGTTTGGTTGTATCATATAATTATCTACTCTATAAACTTTTACTCCTTTATCATCCTCATAATATGGAACTTCCCCATCTCTATATGTTACTACAGTTACTTCATGACCATCTTTTATTAATCTGTGTGATAGGTCATATACTACTCTTGATATTCCGCCAACTACTCTTGGTGGATATTCCCATGTAAGCATCAATATTTTCATTGATTTTACCCCTTTCTTAAGTTCAGTTTTCTTCTGTTTCAATTATACTTTGTATATTTTATACATAATTTTTGTTTTTGTCTATATTTTTTACAAATTTTTTCTACATTTTACTATCTTTTAACATATGTTATAAAATCATATGTTAAATCATTATTTTCATCTTTTTGATTTTCATCTCTTGAAACTTCTTTCCAAACTTCTTCATTAATTCTTGGGAATACTGCATCACCATCGAAATCTTTGTCTACTTCTGTTACATATAATTTTGTTACATATTGCATAAGTAATCTATATATCATAGCTCCACCTATTACATAGTTTTCATTTCTGTCTTCTATATATTGTTGTATTTCAAGCATTGAATGTACAACTTTTGCATTTGGTGTACTTACTCTAAAATCAGGATTATTTGAAAATACAATTACATTTCTCTCTCTTAAATATTTTCCTAATATGTCATATGTTTTTCTTCCCATTATAACATTTTTTCCTTCTGTTAATTCTCTAAATTTTTTTGATTCTGCTGGTAATTTCATTATTAATTCATCATTTTTTCCTATTACATTATTTTTAGCTTTTGCTACTATTATACTTAACATTATTTTTCTCCTCCATCATTTTTATTAGAACATTTATTAATATTCCCATGTTGGAACATATTCTTCTTCATGTTCTCCTAATTCTTGTATATATCCATTTTCTAAATCTAATCCATATAAATAATTTTCTACTTTTTCATATTCTTCTTTTGTTATTTTTCTTGCAATTTCTGGTATTTCTTTAGCCTTATATGTTGGAAAATATTGTGCCATTATACTTACATATACATTTGAATCTATATTTTCTTTAATCCATTTCAAAACTTTTTTACTATTTTGTACTTCATTTGGTAATATTAGATGTCTTATCATTAATCCTTTTTTCATAACTCCATTCTCATCAAGTACTGGCGTCCCCACTTGTCTATACATTTCTTGAATTGCTTTTGTTGCAATTTCAAAATAATTATCTACTTTTGAATATTTTTTCGCTAAATCATCATAATAATATTTTAAATCTGGTAAATATATGTCTACATATCCTTCAAGTAATTTTAGTGTTTCTACACTCTCATAACCATTTGTATTATATACTATTGGAATTTCCAAACCTTTTTTTCTTGCAATTTTTATTGCTTCTACAATATGTAGTGCATATGATGTTGGAGTTACTAAATTAATATTTTGGACATTTCTTTCTTGTTGTTTTATCATTACATTCGCAAGTTCTTCTATTGTTATTTCTTTTCCTCTTCCAAGCTGACTTATTTCATAATTCTGGCAAAATACACAATTCATATTACAATTTGAGAAAAAGATTGTTCCAGATCCTTTTTCTCCACTTATACATGGTTCTTCAAAATTATGAATTGAATATAATGCTATTTTTATTTTATCTGTTGATTTACATCTTCCTGGATTTTTAGTTCTATTAATTTTACAATTGTGTGGACATATTGTACAACATTCTAATTCTTTATTCATCTCTATATCCCTCTAAAAAATTCCACTTATTTCTCCATCATTTGAAATATCTATATTTTCTGCTGCAGGAGTTTGTGGTAATCCTGGCATTGTCATTATTTTTCCTGTATATATAACAATAAAACCTGCTCCTGCTTTTAATTCTACATCATTAATATTTATATTAAATTTTTCAGCACATTCTATATTTTTTGCATTATCTGAAAATGAATATTGTGTTTTAGCTATACAAATTGGTAAATTTCCATATCCTAATTTTTCTATTTTTTCAACTTTTTTCATTGTTTCATCACTAAATATTACATTTTCTGCACCATAAACATTTTGTGCTACTTTTCTTACTTTATCAACTATAGAATCATTTAAGTCATAACAATATTTAATTGTTTGACTTTCTGGCATATTAACTATCTTTTGTGCAATATCTATTGCTCCATTTCCACCTTTAGCCCAACTTTCTACAATACTTACTTTAATATTTCTTTTGCTTAATTCTTCTTTTAGATAATTTAGTTCAACACCTGTATCTGTATTAAATTTATTTATTGCTACTATTACATTTTGTCCAAAAATATTTTTTAAGTTATCAATATGTTTATATAAATTTTTCATTCCTTTTTTTAATGCTTCAATATTTTCATTTAAAATTTCTTCTTTTGGAACTCCTCCATGATATTTTAATGCTTTTATTGTAGCAACACATATTACAACATCTGGTTTTATTTGTGCTTTTCTACATTTTATATCAATAAATTTTTCAGCACCTAAGTCAGCTCCAAATCCTGCTTCTGTTACTGTATATTCTGCAAGTTCCATTCCTAATTTTGTTGCTATTACAGAATTACATCCATGTGCGATATTAGCAAATGGACCTCCATGTATAATTGCAGGTGTATGTTCTAATGTTTGTACTAGATTTGGTTTTATTGCATCTTTCAATAATACTGCCATTGCACCTTCTGCTTTTAAGTCTTTAGAAAATATTGGCTCTTCTTTTTTATTATATCCTATTATTATATTTCCAAGTCTTTGCTTTAATTCTTCTATATTTTCAGATAAGCATACTATTGCCATTATTTCTGAAGCAACTGATATATCAAATCCATCTTCTCTTGGAACTATTTTACTTTCTCCAGATAGTCCTGTCTGTATTTTTCTTAATTGCCTATCATTTAAGTCTACACATCTTTTCCATACTACTTTTTCTATTTGTAATTTATTCCCATAATATATATGATTATCTATCATTGCTGACAATAAATTGTTTGCAGATGTTATTGCATGTATATCTCCTGTAAAATGCAAGTTTATATCTTCCATTGGAGCTACTTGTGCATGTCCTCCACCTGTTGCCCCACCTTTCATTCCGAAAACTGGTCCTAATGATGGTTCTCTTAATGCTAATATTGATTTCTTTCCAATTTTTCTTAATCCATCTGCAATTGCTATTGATATTGTTGTTTTTCCTTCACCTAAAGGTGTTGGACTCATTGCAGTTACTAATACTAATTTTCCTTTTGAATTTTTATTATATTTTTCGAAATTTGATATTTTTGCCTTGTATTTTCCATACAATTCTACATCATTTTCATCTATATTTGTTTTTTTGGCTATGTCTAATATATTTTCAAGATTTACTTGTTTTGCAATTTCTATATCTGTCATTTTCTCTCATCCTTTCTCATTAATATTATGCAAATAAGCCAACAATAATTCCAAGAAAAGCTCCTACAAATACTTGGATTGGTGTGTGTCCTAGTACTTCCACAAGTTTTTCTTGGACTTGAACATTAGTAAGACCTGGTGTTTCAATTATTCTATTTAATAATTTTGCTTGTTTTCCTGCTGCTCTTCTTACACCAGCAGCATCATACATAACAACTAAAGCAAAAATTAGTGCAAGTGCAAATATATTAGAATCAAATCCTTCTGCTTTTCCTATCATTGTTGCAATACACATTGCTATCGCAGAATGTGAACTTGGCATTCCACCAGCTCCTACAATTCTTTTAAAGTTAAATTTTTTTGTTTTTATTAATTCATATATTACTTTAAATGTTTGTATACAAAACCATAATATTAATGGTATATATAAATATCTATTTGTAATCATTTTTTGAAAATTGTTCATTATGCTGTTTCTCCCTTTTATTCATTATTTGTATCAAAAGGCTTTTCTTCAAAATCACCATTTTTTTCTAACAAAATTGTTATTTTCTTTTCTGCATTTTCCAAAATATTATTACATTGTTTTGCAATTTTCATTCCTTCTTCAAATTTTTTTACAGATTCATCTAAGTTTAATTCGCCTTTTTCTAATTCTGTTACTATATTTTCTAAATTTTCCATTGATTTTTCAAAATTATTTTCTTCCATATTTTTGCCTTTCTAAAATAAATATTATTATTTAGTAATCTTTGTTGTGAATACTAATTCTTCATCACCAATATTATTTTGATATGTTACTGTTACTGTTACATTTTTGTCTAATGAACTACCTTTTTTTACTTCAACTTCAACAGTATATCCTTTAGGAAAATTTTCAGAACCATATACATAATGTCCTCCTTTTTTTCCATCAAAAACAACTTGATTTGAAATTACCCCTTCATCCAATGCTGATATTTGTTTTACACTTTCAATTGCTTGAATGGCTAGATTTGTAGCAATAACTTTTCTGTTTATTTTTTCCTTTACATTTATTGTGTTTGAGATTATAGTAGTTATTAATGGTACAAATATCATTAATATCGTTACTGCTATACTTGCATCAATTCCTGTTACTCCTCTATTCTTTTTTATTTTTTTTAATATCTTTTTCTCCATGTAACCTTATTAGATTCCTTTCCAATCATTTGTATTACTGATATATAATATATCAATAATCATTAATAAAATCAATAGGAAACACAAAAAAAACGACTAGAAAAATATTCTAGTCATTTATATTATATAATTATTTATTTACTGTTTCTTTTAATGCTTTACCAGCTTTGAATACTGGAGCTTTTGATGCAGGTATTTTTATCTCTTCTTTAGTTTGAGGATTTCTACCTTTTCTTGCAGCTCTTTTTCTAACTTCGAATGATCCAAATCCAACTAATTGAATTTTGTCTCCTCCTTTTAATGCTTCAGAAACAACTTCAACGAATGCGTTTAATGTTTCTTCTGTTACTTTTTTTGATTCTCCTGTTTTTGCAGACATTGCTGCTACTAATTCAGCTTTGTTCATTGTGAATTACCTCCTATATATTTTTGTAATAATAATATGTACTTATATTGCAGTATTTAAGCAATATCTGTACTTTTCTGTTTATTTATTCTCCAAAATATTATAAAATCCCTCTTTTTTTTTAATAAATTTTCATTTTTGTTAAAATATTTAAGATTTTATCTCCTTTTGGAAGCATTTTTATATCTTCTTTGCTATAAATCTTTAATGCCACTACTGACATTAAATATATTATACCTGCAAATATTATTGAAATTATTGTTGCTTTATTTCCATGTAAAAATGTATTACTTAGTAAATTATATATTGTGTATGAGCATACTCCCATTATTCCAGCTGCAATTCCAGGTTTAATAACAAATTTCTTAAATGGTAAATCTAATTTTATATATTTTTGTAATACTATAAATACTATTGCAAATGCTGTTGCATGACATGCAATTGTTGCAATTGCTGCACCATAAACATTTAATGCTGGTATTCTTAATAAAATTAAATTTAAAATTAATTTAACTACACATCCAGCTCCTAATGCAAATGCTGGTACCATTACTTTTCCAAATCCTTGTAATGCTCCACTTATTGTTTGATTTAATATTGAGAATATTACACCAATCGCAACAAGTTGTAATAATACTGCTCCTTCATTAGCTTTTGGATATAATAAGTTTAGAATTGGCTGTGCAAATACAACTAATCCTACTACACATGGAAGTCCAATTAACATTGATGTCATTAATGAAAATGATACTCTTTTGGTTGCTGTTTCATTATCATTTTTGGCTTTAGCAGCTGATATTGCTGGTACCAATGCTGTTGAAAATGCAATATTTATTGCTAGTGGTAAATTTGTTATTGTATCAACTTTTCCACCTAATATTCCATATAATTTTTTTGCCACATCTGATGATAGATATGTGTTTAATATTCTTTTTACTGTAAATGAATCTATGTTTTTATTAAATGATGTCATTATTGAACTTAATGTTAATGGAATTGACACCATTAAGATTTTCTTTACAATTGTTTTTACATCTTCATATTTATAATTTACTGTTTGTGCAATTTCATTTCCAATTTCTTTTCTTTTTGTTTTATAATATATGAACATATATGCAAAACTTGAAAATGTTGCTATTGTTGTTGCCACATTTGCTCCTGCAGCCATCATTTCTGTTGAAGTTGATGTTACATATGCAACAATTTCTACTATTACTATAGTTAATACTGTTTTAAATATTTGTTCTAATGTTTGTGCTCTTGCTGTAATCTTTAATGTTCTTCTACCATTAAAATATCCTCTAAACACAGATGATATTGATACAAAAAATATTGCTGGTGATAATGCAATTAATGTTAGTTCTGCCTCTGGAATTTGAATCCAATTATATGCAATTGTATGTGCTCCAAAAAATAATAACATTGTTCCAATTGCACCAATTATTCCAAATGTTGCTAATGCTACTTTAAATATTCTATTAGCACCTTTATTATCTCCTAATGCCAATCTTTCTGAAACCAATTTAGATATTGCATTTGGTACACCTATTGATGAAATTGTAAGTAATAATGCATATATTTGATATCCACTAATATATATTGCATTTCCAGCGTCACCAAAACCATCTCTATTTGTTAAATATAATGTATATATTAATCCCAAAACTTTTATCAAAATTTGAGAGAACATTATAGTCATTACGCCTTGCATAAAACTTTCTTTTTTTACTTTTGCTTTTTCTTCAGTCATTTTGCCCTCCTAACTATCAATTCAATCTTGTAAATTATATACATAAAAACCAAAAATATCAATAACTTTACTAAAATTTATTGACAAAAATCACATTTTGTATTAGAATATTTGAGTGAATATTGAAATATGATTTAAATTTGAACTTCTCCCCGGTAGTTTAAAATTTAAATTTCATATAAATAAAATTAAAATTTTAAATAGGAGGATTAGTACTACCATGAACAATGTTACATATAGTGCAAAAAAATCAGAAGTTGAAAGAAAATGGTATATAATCGATGCTACAGACAAGCCACTTGGTAGAGTTGCTACTGAAGCTGCTAGATTACTTAGAGGAAAACATAAACCAACTTTCACACCAAATATTGATACAGGTGATAATGTTATCATCATTAATTGCAAAGACGCAAAATTAACAGGAAATAAAATGAATTCAAAAATTTACAGACATCATTCAGGATATATTGGAGGAATGAAAGAAACTCCAGCTGCTGTAATGATGGCAAAAAATCCAGAAAAAGCTATGATGTTAGCTGTTAAAGGAATGTTACCACATACTTCTTTAGGAAGACAAATGGCAACAAAATTAAGAACATTTGCTGGAAGCGAACATAATCTTCAAGCACAAAAACCAGAAATTTGGAATTTTTAATTTAAGGAGGAACAATAATGGCTAAGTCAAATAAAATAACATACTTAGGTACAGGTAGAAGAAAAAGTTCAGTAGCTAGAGTTAGATTAGTTGAAGGAACAGGAAAAATAACAATAAACGGAAAAGATATCGAAGAATATTTCGATTTAGATACTTTAAAAGTTATTGTTAGACAACCATTAACAGTTACAAATACATTAACAAAATATGATGTTGTTTGTTCAGTTTATGGTGGAGGTGTTACTGGTCAAGCTGGTGCAGTTAGACATGGTATCGCTAGAGCTTTAAACGAAGCTAATGCTGAATATAGACCTGCTTTAAAATCAAACGGATTCTTAACAAGAGATTCTCGTATGAAAGAAAGAAAGAAATATGGTCTTAAAAAAGCAAGAAAAGCACCTCAATTCTCAAAGAGATAGAAATTACAAAACTTGGAATTTTATTTCCAAGTTTTTTCTTTTATATAAAAATAAAAAATATGCTCTCTCCTATTTGAAAGCATATTTTTATTTTTTTACATTGATTCGAACATAAATCCACCCATGTATACTTGAATAACTGGTACTAATACTACAACTACGAAGAATATTAATACTACACCAACTATTGAATAAACAACTTGTGGCATTATTGCTGTTACTTTATCTATTGTATTTTTTATATCCATATTCATATATTCATTAAGTTTTTTCAACATCTCTGGCAAATCTGTTTGCATACCTATTTTCAACATCTCTGTATGCATTGATGAACATAGTCCTGAATCTTCAAATGGTTGAATCCATGAATTACCAGCTAGCATATTGTTCATTGATGTTTCGATAATAGCTAGCATTACCTGATTATTAGTAATATTTTTACTTACATCTAATGCATCTTGAATTCTCATTCCATTTGATATATTTAATTCTAATGCTTGAATTAGTCTTGAAAAATCCAATAAAAATATTAGGTTTCCAAAAATAGGCATTGTATATTTAAAATAATGGAAATTATACCTTCCTCTTGGTGTATTTATATAGAAAAGAACTGCCCCTACAATAGCTGCAATTGCTACTGTTGGAATTGGCCAATATATCATTGCCTTATCCAAAAATCCTTTAAACCAAAGAGTGACTGGAGGTAATTTCGCACTTGATCCCATTTCTTTAAATAAATTTTCCATTTGTGGTACTGCAACTAGTGTTCCTACAACAAGCATTATTATAATACCAACAAATTGTAAAATATTAGGTATTAATATTTTCTTTATCTTTTTGGTTAATTCTGTTGATTCTTCCAAATATCTTACAGCTTGTTCCAATGAGTTTGATAGTGAACCAGATAACTCCCCTACCTTTATCATATTTGTATATATGTATGGAAATACATTTGAATAATATTCCATTGTTGAATACATATATTCACCTGCTTCAAGACCTGCAAGAATATCTTCAAGAATTCCCTTAAAAGTTGGATTTTCTGTACTACTTATTATTGTTGATAATGCATGAATATTATTAAAGTTTGCCTTTTTTAATAAATAAAAGTCTTGTGAAAATATTACAATATCTCTTGTTGTTACTTTTTGGTTCATTTCGAAATATTTTTTTATAGAATCTGCAGCTTTGGGTTTGTTTTTGGCTTCTTTCTTAGTTTTTATTTGAGCCATATTAACTTCTTTAAATATTTCTTTTGCTTGAGCCATATTTTTTCTTTGTTTATTTTTTCTTAAAGATATTCCTACTTGAGTAATGTCTATTGGCATAATATTGTTTTCTTTTAATTTATCAATAACTTTTTGCTTACTATCCATTTCAATTCTATTACTGATAACTTGTCCTTTTTCCGTTACACCTCTATATTTATATACTGGCATTTTTTCGCCTCCCTCTAGTTATTCATATACATGCTTTTACCTTTTTTTATTCTTAATTGCATAATAGTTCTATTCAATACTTCTATATTCTTTTCTTCGATTTGTCCTTTTGCTTGTTCAAGTGTTAATTTATCATCTATAAATAATTGTGATAATGATGTTATTAAGCTTACACTACCCTTTTCTGTTCCACTTTGTATTGCGTCCTCAATTTCAGAAACACTTATTTTATCTCTTCTTATAACACCTGATACTACATTGTCTACAACCATAACTTCTGGTATCAATACCATTTTATCATCTTTTCCAGGTAATAATCTCTGTGATACAACCAATTTTAATAATGATGATAATAAATATTTAATTTGTGCTTGATCACGTACTTCATAGAAGTTTATCATTCTGTCTATTGTTTCAGCACAAGATTTTGTATGTAATGTTCCTATTACCAAGTGACCTGATTCTGCCATTTCTATGGCTGCTTCCATTGTTATTTTGTCTCTAATCTCCCCTATTACTAGGATATCACAGTCCTCTCTTAATGCATTCTTTACACCATCATGATATGTTAAACAATCTCTTCCACTTCCAACCTCTTTTTGAATTATTAAAGAGTTTTTTGATGTATGCATATATTCGATAGGGCTTTCCAGTGTTAATATCTTTTTATTTTGTGTTTCATTAATATGTGCTATTAATGCACTTAATGTTGTAGATTTACCAGAGTTTGTTTTACCAGTAACTAATATTAATCCTTGTGGTTGATATGTCATTCTTCTAACTACATCTGGTACACCTAATGCTTCAAATGGAGGTAATTCGTTCTTTATAATTCTCATTGTAAATACTGGAATTTCATTCGCATATGAAGCGTTTACTCTTAGACGTATTCCATCACATACATATGATGTATCTAATTTTCTTGTTTCATCATACATTTTGGCTTTATCTACATTTCCATTTATTATGAAATCACTAATTTCAAACATTTCTTCATCTTTTAATTTGTCAACTTCTTCATAAGGTATCAAAGCCTTTGAAATTCTAAACATTGGGTGTTGCCCTGTTACTAAGTGAATATCAGATGCTCCTTTTTGTATAGCAGCTCTAATAATTTTATCTACATCTATCATAATTTCCTCCTATAGAGTATTAAAATACTCTTAATTTCCTATTTAATTCATCTAAAGTTGTTATACCTTTTACAACTTTGTTAATACCATCAACAAGTAATGGTCTATATGTACCTTTTAAAGCACATTTTCTTATTTCAATACTTGATGCCCCATTCATTATTAATTCTTTTGTTTCTTCATCTAAGTTAAGAATTTCAAAACAAGCAATTCTTCCTGCATATCCTGAATGGTTACACTTTGCACATCCAACTGCATCATATGTAACAGCATTATCTAAATCATATTTAATTCCATATTTCTCGCCTATTGATGTAATAATTTTCTTTTCTTGGTCATTAAATGGTCTTTCTTTTCTACAATTAGGACAAATTTTTCTTACCAATCTTTGAGAAATTGCTGTTGCCAATGTACTTGAAATATCATAATCAGGAATTCCTATTTTCCTTAATCTTGTTATAACCTCTACTGCATCTATTGTATGTATTGTTGATAATACATAGTGACCTGTTTGTCCAGCTTGCATAGCAATTTCTGCTGTTTCTTTATCTCTTATCTCTCCTACTAATATGATATCAGGGTCTTGTCTTAATATTGTTCTTAAGTTGTCTGAGAATGTTGATTTTGGATCAACCTCAATTTGGTTTAATCCTGGAATACGAATTTCTACGGGATCTTCAATTGTTGTTACATTTATATTTGGCTTATTTAAATAATCTAACATACTATATAATGATGTTGTTTTACCTTCACCAGTAGGTGCTGCTATTAATGTTATACTGTTTCTTTTGTTGATACTTTTATCTAGATCTTCTGGTGTTCCTGGATATCCCAAATCAAATATACTTTGTATTGAATTATTTTTCTTTAATAATCTTAATACGAATTTTTCACCATATACATTTCTTTGTGAAGATACACGGATATTATAATCATCATATAACAAAATTCTACCATCTTGTGATTCTTGAATTTCTTGATGCATATTTGATATTGCCTTTAATCTTCCTACAATTTGAGGTAATTTCTCAATTGCTATTGTTGTTGCAACAAAAAGCTCACCATCTATTCTGTATCTTACTCTTATTTCATCTTTTTGAGGTTCTATGTGAATATCACTTGTTCTTTTTTTCATTGCTGTTTTTATTATTGAATCTACTAATTCTGTTATATTAGATTCTTCTCCCATAGCCTTCATGTTATCTGTTGCTACAGAGCCACCTAAATCATCTAAAATATCATCTATTGAAGATATAAATGAAACATATGGATCTATTACTAAACCTCTATTAAGCATTAACATTTTTACTGCTTCAAAATTTCTTTTATTTGTTACATCTGAAAAACATACTTTTATTTTACCATTTTCTAATCCAAATGGTACAACATGATATCTTTTAGCCATTTCAATAGATATATAGTCAAGTATGTTTATTTGAACAGATTCTTTAGTTAATATTACTCCCTTTACCCCAAGAATATCACCTATTGCTTGGATTAAAGTACGTTGATCACATACATTCATTTCTTTAAGTATTTCACCAATTTTTTTATTAGGAGATTTTTTTTGTTCTATTAATGCTGTTTGAACATCGTTTTCTGTAACTATCCCTCTTTTTACAAGTTCAACCCCAATTGGCTGACGTTTTCCAAATGCCATTTTACTTTTGTACCAGCTAGTAATTCTACTAACATTTTTTCCTTTCTTGAAAAATTTTTCAAATATTTTAATTATTTTATAACACTATATGCATTTGTCATATATGTGGTATTTCCTTGTAAATATAATGTTATTGCAAGGATTTTGTTTTTGTATTCTATTTCTTCTAATTTTAAATTTGAACATATTTTAACTTGATTCAAATATATTTCATTGTTTATAAAACCATATTGATTTCCGGTTTTTGAAAAAATCAAATATTTCATTCTTCCAGAGCTTATCTCTCTTTCACCTATTGTTTGTACTTCATTTCCTTTTATATTTACTTCTTTAGTAATATATGCATTAAAATTCAAAAATTCTTCGCTAGATGTTAGACTAGTATCTAATATATTTATATTTCTATAA
>OGRG01001523.1_pt1 | contig 15792 bp, 9 predicted proteins | sample 1553501 | NCBI WGS metagenome assembly OGRG01 (sample SAMEA2580018, study PRJEB22360) | human gut metagenome | biome: human gut; feature: human-associated habitat; material: faeces | place: Denmark | collected 2008/2010 | reverse complement strand
AGTGGTGTTCTCTTTTTATCTATTTTCCATTATCCGAGAAAAATTTTACGCTAGCCGTCCGGCTGTTTGTGTCAAGTAAACGTTGGCAACTTCCTCATTGTTTTTCTTGAATGATATTTTTGGTGCTAGAATCGGTTTACGTTTACCATTTAAGCTTTGATTAGTGCCATGCTCGGCACACATAAAAAAGCGGCACACTATTTTAGTGTACCTGCTCTTTCTAACTTTCCAAGTCTCTCTGCCTGCTCCAGAAGTTCCCCAATCCTGCGGTTATACGTTCCGATCTGCACCCCGGCATCGATCACTCTTCCACATCGTTCTATCATTTTCTCTGCACTTGCAAAGGTTTCATCCGAAATTTCCTCAAAAGCTTTTTCTGTGATCACTTCAACTGCAAGCTGCCTTGCCAGCTCGCAGTCAATATCATTTTCATACAAAATGCCGGCTGCAAAAGGAATCCTCTCTTTTCTCAGTTTCCTGTATACCGGGATTCCGCTGCCGCCTGAAGAAATGACCAGCACTTCCGGCTCTCCCTTTATTCCCGGCAGTTCAATACTTCCAAACCTGGGATCAAAGGACCCGTTCGTTATCCCATATAAGTCACGGATGATCTCTTCCTGAAATACCTCTTCCGGCTTTCCGAAATGGGAGATATTTTCTCCTTGCACGCATACGATCTTGTCTGATACTTTCTGTGCAAGGTCGATTTCATGCAAAGACATGATCACCGTCATTTTTTTCTCTCTTGCCATTTTTTCCAGGATTGCCAGAAGCTCCAGCTTATGCTTCACATCCAAAAAGGAAGTCGGCTCATCCAGGATCAGGATTTCCGGCTCCTGACAGATTGCCCTCGCCAGTAAAACTCTCTGCCGCTGTCCATCGCTGATCGCATTGAAATCCTGGTTGCCCAGTTCCTGTGCATGGACTGCCTCCATTGCTTCTTCTACCAGTTCTTCATCCCGCTTTGTCAGGATTCCAAGTCTGCCGGTATACGGATACCGCCCGGTTGCCACAATATCATGACAGTTCATCAGTTCTGTCTTGATCCGCTCGGTAAGAACCACAGCCATTTTGGAAGATAACTCTTTATACGACAGTTCCATCAGGGATGTATCATCAAAAAATACCGTTCCACCGATCAGCTTCAACTGTCTTGTAATACTTTTTAAAATCGTAGATTTTCCAGAGCCGTTTGGCCCGATCAGCGTCACAATCTCGCCTTTGTCTATCCCAATATTGATATCCCGGATCAACGGATTTCCATGATACCCGACTGCCAGGTCTTTTAACTGAAAATAAAAATCCGCCATACACTACCTTCCCTTCTCCCGTTTCACCATCATATAAATGACGATCGGTGCACCTAAAATGGATGTTACCGTACTGATATTCAGTTCCACCGGTGCAAGTGCCATTCTTGCGATCAGGTCACAGATCATACAGAAAACCGCCCCCGCAAAGAATGTTCCCGGAATAATCACGATCGGCTTTGATGTTCCGAACGCTTTTCTTGTCAGAAATGGAACTGCGATTCCCACAAAGGAGATCGGTCCTGCAAATGCCGTCACACTTGCAGACAGCACACTGGAAAGCAGGATCAGCACCACCCGGAAGACTTTGATATTCACACCCATACTCTGTGCATATGCCTCACCAAGCTGGTAGGCACTGACCGGTTTCGACAACAGGAATGTGCATACAAATGCGATCCCGACCACCACTGCCGCCACCTGCACGTTGCTCCAGCTCATTCCTGAAAAGCTTCCCTGCGACCAGCCATGCAGATTGACAATGTCTGAATCATCTGCAAACGTTACAACGAAATCTGTGATAGCAGAACAGATATAACCGATCATGATTCCTCCGACCAGCAGTGCCGCCATATGATGTACTTTTTTTGACATCAGAAGAATGAAACCCGTCGAGATCAGTGATCCGATAAACGCTGCCACGATCAGTGTATACGATGAAAAATGACCCATATAGTTCAAAAAAATAATCATCGTCAGTGCTACGACCATTTTTGCCCCGGAAGAAATTCCAAGGACAAACGGTCCCGCAATGGGATTGGCAAAGAATGTCTGCAAAAGGAAACCGGACAAAGATAATGCTCCTCCCAGCATCGCTGCCATCAGGATCCTCGGAAGGCGGATCCTCCAGATAATGCTGTATTCCGTTGCCGCCCCGTCACGCAGAAAAAGAATCCTGAGGATCTTAGGAACGGAAATATGCACATTTCCTGTGTTGATATTGAGTACCACTGTCACTGCAAATGCAATCACCAGCCCTGAAAATACAGCTATGTATCTGGATCTCCGTCTGAAATTTTCTCCGTGAAAACTTGTATCTTTCATAGTTTCTCCATTATTTCATCTTCTCAAGAAAGGTCATTTCTTTAGGATCCCCATCTGTCAGCATCAGATGCATATCCATGATCAGCTCTCCAACCGTATCCGTTGCCTGATACAGGTTCTTTCCTGTATACCATACATTTCCTTCTTTTACTGCTTTAAATTCGGAAAACAAATTGCTCTTCGCTTCCAGGTCGCTGATACTCTTCACCTGCCCGTCGATTGTTCCGTTATAGATCAGATAATCTGCATCCACTGCTGTTGCATAAAATTCTTCCATAGTCAGTTTGACTGACGGAGCATTGCTGTCCACATTTTTCAGGTTCTTGAATGCATAACGTCCGCCTGCAATCTCAATCATGGAAGGGATATAATCTTCTGATTTTCTTACTACGATAGAACCGTCTGTATTCACATAAAAATATGCCACCGTCTTTTCTGTATTTTCAAAGCCTTTCAGCTTTTCGATCACCTGGGCCTGCTTTTCAAAAAAGCTGTCGGCTGCATCTTCTTTATTCAGCATTGCACCGTACAGTTTGATCCACTCGGTTCTGCCCAATGGGTGAGATTCATAACTGGAATAGTCCACAAAGACCGGTATATCCAGATCTTCGATCATCTCCTGTACTTTCGGAGTATGAAGGATCATGGTTGATTCTACGGCAAGATCACACTCTCCGTTCACCAGAGTCTCATAATCCGGCTCACTGTATTTTCCTGCGTAGATCATGTCACCGGACTCCATCGCTTTCTTTGCATCTTCTACATACCAGCCGGATGCATTAAGACCGGAAAATTTCACCTGGTCAATGGCATCCACTGCATCCAACAGCGACATGATTGCTGTTGCTGCCATATAGATATGATCCAACGGCTGCTGCAGGACTACAATATCCTCCGACAATCCTTCCGGAGCTTCTTTCCCTTCCGGCACAACAAGGTACTGTCTGTCTTCATGTACATCCAACAGCTTGTATCCGTCTTTATAATCATATACGTCAAATTCTGTCGCATAGGTCAGATCCATTGTCGACTCATAGGTAAGGCCATCAATCTCCGGCCCTTTTTTATCACTTTTTGACTGATCTTCTTTTTTATTTTTTGTCTCTTCTGTCTGCTGTGTACTGTCTGTTCTTTTTTTACCAGCCCCCGGCTGACCGCAGCCCCCCAGTGAGAGGACCGCTGCCAACAGCAATGCAGTTATTCTACAAAGCTTCTTTTTCATTTACTGATTCTCCTGTACTCCTGCTTCATCTACTGCCTTTTCAAACATCTTGTCCATTTTCTCTTCACATCCGAAAAGTACTCCATATACCTTGATCCACTCGTACTGTGCAAGTTCCGTCTTTTCATCTGCACTCCGGTCAATGATCACCGGAATACCAAGCAATGCAAATTTTTCGGTGATTTCTTCCAATCTTTCTGTCTGTTCTTCTACGGTCAGTTCATCAGAATCACCGGTTGACTGCTCTTTTGTCTTCTTATCCTCTGTCTTTGCACTGTCCTTTTTCGTGCTGTCTGTCTTTGCATCGTCATTTTTTTCTGCATCTTCTGCATCTCTCGGCAGAAGTTCTCCCGGAAGCAATGCAAGAGATACTTCTTTCTTCACAAGTGCTTTTAATTCCGGTTTTTCAAAGCTTCCCCCGTAAATAACTTCAGCATCCGCTTCATCTTCCTCCTCATTTACCTGCATTTTTTCTGCAATCTCAGGAACAGTACAAGCTTTCTGCTCCATTCCTACTGCTGCCACAGAGTCAAGGAGATCCAGTTCTTTCATCTGTTCAAGGATCTCATCTGATGCCACATAGGTTTTATCTGCCGGCATTTTCACAATGATCATATCCTGATCCAGACCGACCGGTACTTCTACGTCTTCCGGCACAAGCAGATATTTTACAACATTGCCTTTATACAGTTCTGCTGCCAGTTCTTCTTCACTGACTCCATTCTGATCCGACGTGGAATCTCCGCTTTCCTCTTCCGCAGCGTCACTCTTACTGCTCTTATTTTCTGTGCTGTCTTTCTTATCGGACTTGGAAACCTCTTTCTCTGTATCCTCAGAAGTTTCTTTGGATGTCTTTTCAGGATCTCTTGCCGTATCTTTTGTCATGTCTACTTCCAACAGAACGATTCCCTGATCGTAATGGTAGATCTTGAAATATTCTGCATATTCCAGTTCTGTTTCTGACTGATATTCAAGTCCCATGATCTCCGGTGCTTTTTCGTCCAGTGTCTTATTACTGTTCTCCCCGACAGTTGTGCCATTTCCTGCTGCGGCAAGATAGACGAAAATACTGTACTCGATCTCATGTGCCACAGACATCTTATCTGTCATTCCAAGGATCTTATTATTTTTATTCAATGCGATCGGGATAACTACGGTCGCTGTTCCTCCGCTCTTTGTCGTATAATATGTATTTCCGTTGGCTTTTACATACTGGTAATGGTCACTGCTGAATACCAGTGTTGCATAAGCCTGTCCATTTTTGATTGTTACTTTATTACAGGTAATCCTTACTTTTCCTGTACCGCCGGACCAGGTAAAGCGATCCGGTGTATATACTCCGTCTTTTAAGGCCGTTGTGCTGTCTACGCGTCCTGTAGAACCACTGGTATCTGCCTCATATTTTGACTCATGATCAGCCTTGCCGTCATTCTTTCCATTAGAACCATTGGATGGTTTCGTTGACGGTGTCGTTGGTTTTGTCGGGTTGGACGGTTTTGAATCATTTCCCTGATCATCTTTTCCGATATCACCGGTCTTTACAAGCGTATCAGATTTAAATGTCAGCATTCTGTCATACCAGATCTTATTTTTGATCGAATAAGCTGCAACTGCAATTTTCTTATCTAATGACTCCACCGGAATTTCATAAGTATACTTTTCTCCGTTCTCTGTCATCTTTGTCTGGAATGGAATCCAGCTTGATTTGTCTGCTGCCGCCGCCTGTTCTTTTGTTCCGACATACAGATAACCGTATCCCGTACCACTCAGCGTCAGAACCGCCTTCATCTTTCCATTTTTTACAGTCAGTTCGCATCCAATGACACGGAACATAGACGCACTGGAATCCACCTGGATACTGTAAATTCCATCTGCCGGAACTTTTGTGCCAGGTTCCGGATCTGGTGTCGGATCAGGATCCGGTGTCGGAAGTTCTCCTGTCTTTGGCAGGATTCCATTAATATAGAAAGTACTCTGCTTTTCTGCCCATTTATTTGATTTCTGAATGTGGACTACATAATTGATCTCTTTTCCAAGATCCTTTGTTGGAATCGTAAATGTAAATGTCTTATAACCACTGGCGATCTCGGACTTATCTTCCGCACTGATGGCACCGGCATCTTTCACACTATCCGCATCTGACACTGTTCCAAGATATAATTTATCATAAGCAGATGCCTGCGTAACCATAGTCACGGTTGCTGTATCCCCATTGATGGAAATACTGCTGCCCCGTTCAAAATTCAGGCTTGCATAGCTGCTGGTCGGATATGCTGAGCCGTACAGATCATAAACTCCATTTTCTGTTACATTTGCTTTTCCTTCCAGATTCGGCACATTGATATATAAATCTCTCGCCCAGGACATCCACGCAGAAGCCGTTCCCGGTGTAACTGCAATGTTCATTCCCTGCTTTTCTGCAGGAACTGTCAGTGTAAATGTCGTTGTATCATCCTCTGCACGATAAACTCCATTTACTGCAGATGTCTTATCTGCATCTGCCTGAACTCCCTGATACAGGCGGGTCCATTTCTGACCTTTCACATTCAAAGTCAGGATTACATTTTTTCCCTTTAATACCGCCTTTGAAGAAACAATATTGAAATCATTGTACGCTGCACCCGTTCCCCCGGCGATCACTTTTACTGCATCTGCCGCACTCGGAAGTTCTGTGATTCCCTCATCCGGGATATACATCCACAGATACTGGTTCGAGTACCAGCTTCCATCCGGCTTTCCAAGTGTTACTGGGATTGTCGTTCCCTTTGCAGAAGCCGGCAGATGGAATGTGAAGCTCCATTCTCCATTTGCTTCTGTGCCATTTGCTACAGATTCTTTCAGTTCATCATCTTTATAGCCAAAATAGATCTTGTCAAAGGAGACATTCTTTGTTGACAGAGTGATCTCCAGTTCCTCTCCATCCTGTACCACTTTTGATTCACTGGTCTTGAACATTGCAAAGTCAGCTCCGTTGGACTTTACTACTTTTACCTGATTCCCCGTAACAACCGGAGTCTCCGGCAGCTTCACTACTGCTTCGGAAGAAGTGACACTCGTTCCTGTCGCATCAGAAACGATACAACGATACTTTCCTGCTGTCTCCAGAGACATGGTAAATGTATATGTTGCAGTCTTTGCAGTAACTCCGGTACAGTCTGCCCACGTTGCACCATCGGCACTGAACTGCCACTGATAATTCAGATTGATTCCTTCTTCACCGGATGCCTCCACCGACAGTGCCACAGAACTTCCGCTGCCTGCCTCAGTCTCCTGCTTCGGCTGCGTTGTGATGTTGATCTCTGACGGTTTCACAAAATCGTCCATTGCAGGAAGCTTGAATGCCAGTGAACTTGAAGTGCTCCACTTCTGCGTTCTTCCATTTCTTGGTACAAAAGAGACTTCTCCGCCTGCTTTTTCAAGTGGCACGGTAAAGGTAAATTTTTCAAGATTTTTTTCTGTATCGACTTCACCTAAAATGATCGGTTCTTTTGTCTCATCATTTCTATTTCCGATATAGATTGCATCATAAGTAAAACTGCCACTGCTTGCCGGCTGTATCCAGACCGAAACCTGCAATGCCCCGCCTTTTACAACCACTTTAGATGCAGCGATCTTGATCATACTGTAAGCCTGTCCCGGCTTCTTTGCATCATCAGAACCATAAATTGCCGTAACTCCGTCATTTGCCTGATAATCTTCTTTTTCTCCTGATGTCTGCACATCCGGGATACTCATCCACAGCAGATTTTCAGACCATGTTCCTTTATCTGAACGTCCTACCGAAACCGGAATCCAACTGTTCTTTGCGGAAATCGGAACCTGGATCGTAAACTGGCAGGTACTTCCGGTATTCGTACCCTGAACATAATTGCTCTTATCCTCGTCTGTCGCTGCACCGAGATACAGACGGTCAAACACAGTCTTTGTACCGGTACTAAAGGAAATCTCGATCTTATCCCCTTTTACGGTACACGTTGCATCTGTGATCGGGAACATTCCATAAGAAGTTCCATCATTTTTCAGAACTTCAACCCCTGTGATCTCTTTCGTCGGTGTTACAAGTGTCTCTTTTGCAGTTGTCTCATCGGCCTGCTTTGCAGTTTCTTCCGAAGATTTCTCTTCTGCATCCTTTTTCTCCGCATCAGCTTTGTCAGACGGATCATCTGATTTTTCATTCATTTTTTCAGAATCTTTTCCTTCTCCCGTCTCATCAGAAGTATTCTGATCTTCTCCCGAATTTTCACCGGTACTGCCGGAATCCTGTGACGGTGTATTCTGATCCTGTGAACCTGTATTTTCTGAACCTGCATTCTCAGAACCATTTTCTTTTGATCCGTTTCCGGTATGATCTGCATCAGCGGACTGCGATCCATCGGATGTATTGGTTCCACCAGAGGTATCTGTTCCACCGGAAGTATCTGTTCCTTCCTGAATGCCTGCTCCGTCTGCCAAATTTTCTCCTGCATTCACCGCTCCTGCCGCCTGTGCGGTCTCCGCATTTTCTGCGTATGCTTTCGTATAAGACATCGGTGAAACTGCCATAGAAAACGCAAGCAACATGGCAAGATATTTAACCTTTTTGTTCTTCATTTTTCCTCCTGTCTTGAATAATACGGGAAATAAGCTGAACTTATCTAAAAGTAAGTAAGAAACGTCAGAAAGACAATGAAAATAAACCGGTTTCTTTGAGCTGTCTGAGTCAGAAAAGAATTTCTTTTAAGAAAAGCTCCCGGATCCATTACTTTTCGGTACAATCAATTACTCGTGATCTGGAATGTACATTCCCCGCACCAGCGACCGGCAGGTTTCCTGACTTACAAATCTTATGCCCGAACGCCTTCCCGGTCTCCCAGTGGCTGCGTCTTCACGCCTGCCGGTCACATTTGCTTACAGTGACGAGTTCGTGCAGGAATTGCACCTGCTTCCCTTTTACCTGTTGCTATATCTTCCTATATAGAACAGCACCGAACGCTTTATTTACTTTGTTCTTCGCTACTATAGCATGATGCCATAGGAAAGTCAACGTTACGCCTTGACCGCCCAACGCATCTTCGTCGATCTTGCACGCCCATTCTTTGCACATTCCTGTGCGGACGGGCGGATCACATCCTTCGCATAATCAGAATAGATGCCTGCTTTATAACCTGCTTTTAATGCTTTCTTTACCAGCTTGTCCTCACCGGAATGAAACGTCAGGATTGCAACTCTTCCGCCCGGACGCAGTGCATCCGGCAATTTCTCCATAAACTCATACAAAACTTCAAACTCATTATTCACATCGATTCGCAGAGCCTGAAATGTTCTCTGACAGGTTTTCTTTACGATATCCTTTTTCTCTTTATTGTCTGGAAGAAAAGAAAGTGTCTTCTCGATCACGTTCCTGAGCTTTGTCGTTGTATCAATCCGGTTTCCTCTGCGAATCTCATCCGTGATCGCTTTTGCCAGTTCTTCACAATATGGTTCATCAGAATTTTCATATAACATTCCCGCAAGTTCTTCTCTTGAGATGGTATCCAGACGCTCTGCTGCACTGATTCCCTTTTCCTGATTCAGCCGCAAATCCAGAGGCCCATCGGCTTTAAATGAAAATCCTCTTTTGGGATTGTCGATCTGCATGGACGATACGCCAAGATCTGCCAAAATAAAATCGAATCCTCCCACTTTCTCTGCAATTTCATCAATCGTGCAGAAATTCTGAAGGCAGACCGTCAGGATTTTCTCTCCGAATCCCTGCTCTTCCAGTCGTTTCTTCGTCTTTGCCGATTCCTCCGGGTCTACATCTGTAGCATAGATATGCCCCTGTCCTTTCAGACATTCCAGCATGGCTTTTGTATGCCCGCCATATCCTAATGTTGCATCAAATCCGGTCTGTCCCGGCTGAATATCCAGGAAATCCAGTATTTCCTTTACCATAATTGAAATATGCATCCCGGCAGGAGTATTTCCCTTACGTATCACATGCTCCACGGTCTCCTGATATTTTTCCGGCTGAAGCTCTTTGTATTTTTCCTCGAATTTCTTCGGATATTTTCCTTTATACCGCACACGCCTTTTGTGCGGTGTCTGCTGCTCCTGACTCATATTCTTTTATTTCCTTTCCTAAAATACACTCTGACTGAATTTTTCATTTTTATATATGATGTCGGGGGCAAAAGCCCCCGACTTTGATGCCCACGGATTGCTCCGTGCTACTCACTCCCACAATCCTACCCAATATTCGCATATCGTGGGATTATCATCCCACTTTTATGCTCATATCGGGGCGGGTTCTAAGGTCTTTCACCCACCTATGAGCAAGCTCATGTGGGCTTAGACCTTTTGACCCTGGCATCTATATATGATTTTATCAAATATTTTGGCACATTCCAATGTCATCCGATGTGGAACTATGCTGCTTTCAGTCTTACCATTTCGTACACAGTCAACCATTTCTTTGATTTCATACACAAACCCATTTTCCGTCACCTGATCGGAATATTGCTCTATCAGCTTTCCCTGCCCATCGTACAAAACGATCTGATCTGCATAATGCGGATGTCGGATCATTATTTTTCCTTCTGATCCTGTCAGTTCCAGTCTTTCATCTACATTTGCCAGATACGTGGCAGTCATAAACGAAAGATGCTCCTCATACCGAAGTATAACATGTTCCGTCACATCCACCTGATCTTCATTGTAGATTACCTGAATCTGTTCTTCCTTCCAGTCTTCACCACAAAAATACATCGTCAGTGCCAACGCATAAATTAACAGATCCAATGCCGCCCCTCCACCGGCTTCTTTGTTAAAATAGCGATTTTCTTTATTCTTCGGAGCTGTAAATCCGATTTCAACATTACTGACTGCAAGTTTACCGATACGCCCTTCCTGCAACCATTCTCTGGCTTTTCTATTTGCAGGAAGAAAAAGACTCCATACTCCCTCCATAACAAAAATTTTCTTTTCTTCTGCCAGCCTGAAAATTCTTTCTGCCTCCTCCGAACTTCCTGTCAATGCCTTTTCACACAAAACCGGAATCCCGTATCTGATACATAATTCTGTCAACTGCACATGCATTCCGGTAACCACACCAATATAGACCCCATCCAGCTTTTCTTTCTGAAGCATTTCTTCATAATTTCCATAATAGGTATGTATTTCATATTTCTCTGCAAACTCTCTGGCTCTTTCTTCTGATCTCGCTGCTACAGCAGTCACACAGACCTCTTCTATCTTCTCTGCTGCATCGCAAAATTTATTTGAAATATTTCCGGCACCCATAACGCCAAAACGAAAAGTTTCTTTCTTTTCCATCCCTTTTCTCTCCTTTACAAGTTATAATCTCGTCATAGCAATCGTTCCTGCAGTCAGAAGTACTAGCCCGACTGTGGCTTTCTTCTTCAGTTTTTCTCCAAATACGAAATAGGAAAATACTACCGTCACAAGTACACTCAATTTATCTACCGGTGCTACCACACTTGCCGGTCCTTCCTTCAATGCCCGGTAATAGCATAACCAGGTCGCTCCGGTTGCCAGTCCTGACAGACAGATATATGCCAGCTCCGTCTTCTGGATCTTCTTTACTTCCTGTCCCTTTCCAGTCACCAGTACCATCAGCCACGCCATTGCAAGAACAACCGTTGTGCGGATTGCCGTTCCAAGATTAGACTCTACACCGCTGATTCCGATCTTTCCAAGAATTGCCGTAAGACTGGCAAAAAACGCAGAACCGCAGGCATAGAGAAACCAACTGCCATTCCTGATGCTTTTCCTGATTTTTCCCGCTTTGCCGGTGATCTTCACCTCTGACTTTTCCATTCTTCCGTTCCTTTCTGTCACATTCAAAAGATCCGGCGTTTCTTTTTTCTCGATCATCAGATAAATTCCTGCCGTAATTACCAGTAATGCACCCAGTTTCGGAAGGCTGATCCCTTCTCCTAAAAAGATCAGTGCCAGAAGAATCGTAAGCACTGTACTGGATTTATCCACCGGAACAACCTGGTTCACATCTCCAATCTGCAGGGCATGGAAATAGCAAAGCCAGGATGCCCCGGTTGCCAGTCCTGACAAGATCAGAAAGATCAGTGTCTTTCCACTGATCCCGCCGATCTGTGACTGCGATCCTACCAGAAATACCATCCCCCACGAAAATGCCAAAACGACCACAGTTCTCACTGCCGTCGCTACATTTGAATCCGTATCCTTAATTCCACATTTTGCAAGAATGGATGTCACTCCTGCAAAAAATGCACTGCCTGCCGCAAAAAGCAACCACATATTTTTTCCTCCCCTCAGGGGTTCAGCCTGTATCCGGCTCCCCATACTGTCTCTATGATCTGTGGATTTCTCGCATCCTCTTCAATTTCGGCATCACCGTCAGAAGCATTGTTCCAAAGCTTGCGATCCCACCAATATAATTGCTGACCGGCTCTGCAACAAAGACTCCCTCAACTCCCATAAAATATGGGAGTAATATCGTCAATGGCACAACGATCACAACTTTTCTCAACAGACTGAAAAAAATTGCCTGCTTCGGGAATCCCAGCCCCACGAATGTCGCCTGTCCGCAGAACATAAATCCCATCATAAAAAATCCTGCAAAAAAGAGTTTCAGTGCCGGTGCTGCAATCTCAGCCAGTGCTTTGTCAGACGTAAAAAATCCCACCAGGAAAGACGGGAAGAAATGAACCGTCAGCCATGCCAGCACCATATAGCTCATAATCATACCGCACGTAACAAAAATTCCTTTCCTGACCCTCTCATATTCCTTTGCTCCGAAATTATAGCCAAGCACCGGTTTTGCACCTTCCGCCACACCGTTTGCCGCAAGATTGAAAATTTCACGCACAGAATTTAAAATCGTCATCGCACCGACATACAGATCTCCACCCCAGCGTGCCAGCGTTGCATTGCAGGCGATCTGACTCAGACTGTTCGTAACGCACATAATAAAGCCTGACAGTCCCAGACCCAGGATGGAAAGAATCATTTTTCTGTCTTTTAGCTTCATATACTTTCTCTGCAACGGGTACTGCACCTTTTTCCCAGTCAGAAACCACAGAACCCACATACATCCTGCCATCTGACTGAGAACCGTTGCGATCGCTGCTCCCCGTACTCCCAGTTTCCACACAAAAATAAAAAGCGGGTCAAGAAAGAGATTCAGAACAGCCCCGATACAGACTGTCATCATTCCCATTGTCCCGAACCCCTGTGCATTAATGAACAGATTCATCCCTGAACTGATCATGATAAAAAGTGTCCCCAGCAGATAAATCTGTAAATAGGATGCTGCCACAGGATAAGTTGCATCCGATGCTCCCAGAAGATACAGAATCGGCTTCATAAAAATATAAAAGACACCCATCAATACAACTCCGGTTAAAATAAGAAGTACGAAGCTTACATTCTCAAGCTTTGATGCCTTTTCCTCCTCTCCTGCACCTCTTGCGATAGACATCAGTGGTGCTCCACCGCCTGAATAAAGCTGCGTAAATGCACTCACGATCGATATGATCGGAAATACCAGCCCCACACCGGTCAGTGCCTGATCTGCTCCCTGACCGATATGTCCTAAATAGACCCGATCTACCAGATTGTATAAAAGCTGCACCGCCTGTGCAATCGTGACCGGAACTGCCATGGACAAAATATTCCGGATCATTGATCCTTTTGAAAAATCATGCTCAACATTCTTTTTATTATTCATTGCTTTCATACTGACTATTATAGTCTTCTTTTCATAAAACACCAGTACCAACTCATTTATCTTCTTTTTACTTTAACGTGCTTTCTCCAACATTTTATAAAGAATCAGCCCGATTCTCACATTCAACATTTCATTTGGATTCTTAAAATCCATTCCTGTCATTTTTCCAATCTTGTCAATTCTGTACGTTGCAGTTTTATAATGAATAAATAATGCCTGTGCAGTCTTATTCAGACTTTGATTATTATCAAGGTAAGTTTGCAGCGTCAGAATCAGATCTTTCCGCTGCGGTTTATTGTAACTGTATAACCGTTGCAAGGATTCCGGGATATAATCCATTAGTGTGTTCAGATCATCAATATCTCCAAGGAGTTTAAAAAATCCAAGATCTGAGTACAGTGTAACTGTCTGATTTTCATTTCCAGAAATAACTTTCGCAATATCCCGATAGGAGATCGCTCTTTTTGCCTCATAATAAGAATCTTTCAGATTATAGATCCCTTTGACCATCTTTCCGATTCCGACCTGGATCTTCTCTGTCTTATGGCGGTAACGGATCGCATTCTGCAATGCCGCACACATCTCTTCCATTTTATTCAGATATACCTCGCGCTTCTGCTTTTCATCCACTCTTTGAATCATCACGATCTGATCTATATTCCGGTATACATGCTGTCCCGGGCAAAGTGTCATGATCTCCCCTTCAATAATTCCGGTTTCCCGCAACTGTTCACTTGTATACATATCTCCCCGTTCTTTTTGGAAAGTATAAAATGTCACAACCCGGTAATATTCCTCAGAATGGATCTCCAGCAGATTTGCTGCTTCTTCCATTTCTTCTTTTCCAAGCATCCCGCTCAGTACATTATGCACAATATCTCTGTGATATTTCTTTTCAATCTCATTTTGCACAAATTCTGTAACAAAACCATACTGCAGTGTAATAATCGCATTCTCGATCGCCATGCAATCCATTGCTGACAACTTTCTATTTTTCTCTGTCACCACCAGATAAGCTTCCACCTCTTCCATAACACTGATCTTGATTACGTACTGGATTTCTCCTGTCCCCTTTTTCCGTTGCCGCATATAAGAAAATTTCGTAATGACAGATGGAATATACTCTTCAAGATCTTCCCGTAATTCCAGACGCGAATGATCCCCTCCACTGGTCACATAGCAGTTGAGATTACTGTAATAAAGTGTAACCGGATTATCCACCATGTCACTGAGAAGTTCCAGAATATCCTGCGTCTTACTGGATGTGATATCTCTTCCAAAAGAAAGTGTATTGAAATTATCCTGCGTCAGTTTAAAATACCTAAGCCGTGCAACATCTTTTGTAAAAATCCGGTTCATGACAAAACTGATCATTTCCCAAAAGCTGATTTTTTTTGGCATTTCAATCAATGGAATCTTTTTACTTTCGCAATACGTTTTCAGTAATTTGATTTTCTTCTCTTTTTCGCTGATCTGTTCCCGTTCTTTCAAAAGGATTCCACTGATATGCTTCTCCTCAAAAGCGATCAGATACTGATAAAATTCCTCCGCACTGCAATCTCTGTATACATACAGGCTGGTCAGGAGCAGTTCCCCTCCCGTCAGATATCTTGCCATTTCCGGTACTTCTATAATGCGGATGCCTTCAATTTTTCGTTTACAGGACTCTTTACCCTCAATCACATTTAACTGCTTCCATTGTTCCTCTGCCAGCAATTTTTCAATCGTATATTCCATTTATTCACCTTTCAGTTTTCTTATTTTTCTGCGACAAACTGAGCCGATTGACAAAATGATCATAATAAGACTGATCCATTGAGATGTTGAAATTCCCATCATACTTCCTCTGACCGCATCATATCGCAAATTTTCAAGTACAAATCTTATCATACCATATGTCAGCAAATAAGTTTCTATTGTATAATACCACTTCTTTTTAATGTGTCTTTTTATTGATATATCTTGCCTTATATTTTGAATAAACGATCGTCTGGTCTTTATACAGACTGTAATATCCTGACAGGGCATAACTGATCGAAATGGCGATCAGATAATACGCTGCCCCTGAAAATCCAAATAATTCAAATGAGATCAGCATGGATGCGATCGGACAGTTCGTCACTCCGCAGAATAATGCCACCATGCTTGCCGCTGCTGCAACTTCCGGAGAAAAACCAAGCAGTCCACCTGCCACACAACCGAATGTGGCTCCCACTGAAAATGCCGGAACGATCTCCCCACCACGATAACCTGCCCGCATCGTGATCGCTGTCAGGATCATTTTCCACAAAAAGTCCAACGGTCTTGCTTTTCCCTGTTCCACTGCCTTTGCGATCAGTTCATTACCTGCTCCCATATAATCTCCTGTTCCAAGAAGCATTGTGATCCCGATCACCAGACATCCTGCCACACAGACACGAAGATACGGGTTCTTCAAATATTTTCCATAAATCCCGGATACTGCCTTTAATGCCACGCAGAATAAAATGCTCAGCAATCCACAACCGGCTGCGATCACTGCCATCTTC
>OGRG01001521.1_pt1 | contig 15807 bp, 8 predicted proteins | sample 1553501 | NCBI WGS metagenome assembly OGRG01 (sample SAMEA2580018, study PRJEB22360) | human gut metagenome | biome: human gut; feature: human-associated habitat; material: faeces | place: Denmark | collected 2008/2010 | reverse complement strand
GATGGCCGAACGCGCCGGGTCGAGCTGCGAATCGGTGATGCCGCCGTCGATAGCCCCGAACGTGCCGAAAGCGTCGCCAGAGAAGAGCGTCCCGGCTTCGGCGCACCACGTGACCATCGTTTCGGGCCAGTGTACCATCGGCGCCATGTAGAACGAGAGCGTCTTCGCGCCGAGCGAAATCGTGTCGCCCTCCTTGACTTCGAGCGTCCCGGTGTCGATGCCGTAGAAGCCTTGGATCATTTGCAGCGTCTTGGCATTGCCGACGATCCGGATGTCGGGGTAGAGCAGGCGCAGGGCGCGGATGGACGACGAGTGGTCCGGCTCCATGTGATTGACCACGAGGTAGTCGATCGGGCGGTCGCCGATCGTCTCGCGGATATTTTCGAACAAACGGCTTCCGAAAGCCTCTTCGACGGTGTCGATCAGGGCGACCTTCTCGTCTGCGACCAGATATGCGTTGTATGAAACTCCGTGGGGAAGCGACCAGAGGCCTTCGAAACGGGTTGTCGTGCGATCATTGACCCCGACGTAATGAATGCCGGGCAGAATTTCGGTGATGTTCATAATATGTAACGTATTTTGTCCAAAGATAGTGAAAAATGTGCCAAAACGGAAATCGAGAGCTATCCGGCTGTCCGTCTGATGTTTCTGTAAATATAATTTCTCTTCCAGAGGGCAAATATAACAGTTTTTCGGACATGAACGGCGTTTGCGTCCGGAAATCGGCCGCCGGTGGGGTGTGAATGACTCCGGCATGAAAAAATCTCCGGTCATAAGACCGGAGATTCTCTGTTTTGACCTTTGCGGCGGACGGCCTACAGCGCCAGCCGTACCGCCGAACGGGTGGATTTCATCACGGCGGCGCCCTCCTTGACCGAATTCGGAATCGTGCTGCGCTCGTATACGCTCACTTCCGTAACGTTCGTGGCGCTGGTCAGCGTCAGCGTGCTGCCCGATTCGTTGAATGAAATGTCGTAGGTGCTTCCGAAGTTCTTGCCGCCGCTGTATTTTCCGCTGAGCACGTCGTTCTGCACCTGATAACTGCCGGTGAATTTCTGGTATTTTACCTCGGCGAGCCTTTGGTATATCTCGAAAGTATTGTCCGCTCCGAACGAGAGGTAAATATCGAAATCCTGCGGAGTCTCGCCCGTCCATGTCTTGAGCTGCCACTCGCCGACGAGCTGTTTTGCCGTGGGCGACACCTTCTCCTTGTCCGACGATCCGCAGCCGGCGAACAGACACAGGCCCAATGCGGCCAGTACGATATAGATAGTCTTTCTCATAGTTTTCATACGTTTATATTATAACCAACCCCCGTTGCCGGCTTGTACCGCGCGGGCAATGATCGCGAACTCCTTGGTGATCTCCATGCCGCTCATCTCTCCGTTTGCCGAGGAACTTCCGGCCATGGCCTTGATCTTGATCTTGGCGACGCCCGGTTTGGTGCATTTGATCTGCAGTTTTCCGTACGAGAACGCAGGCGCGGCGGTGATCCCCAGCTTGTCCATGTCGGCCTGCGACATTTCGGCGCTCTTGTAGGTCAGGTTCGCCGAAGCCTGCCCGAAGAACTTGTCGAGCGAGAGCACCTGCTGTACGCCGACTTTAGCCGGCAGGCAGGGCGTGCCTTCGATCTGCATCAGCAGCTGGTAGGCATCGATCGATCCGGTGCCCATATTCTTGCGGTAGTTGCGGAGTACCATGCCGTTTTTGGTGCCGCCGATGATATAGGAGTCGATGTCGTTTACGGCGGTCAGGAGCATCGATTTGAACTCGTCCACCGTGTAATGCCTGCCTTTGGCCAGCGCGTAGGAGAGTCCCAGCGCGGCGACGCCCGATACGTGGGGGCAGGCCATCGAGGTGCCCTGCATGTAGCCGTAGTCGGCTCCGTCGGTGCCGAGTTCTGCGGGTAGCTCGGAAGGCAGTGTCGAAAGCACCTGCGCGGCGCTGGTTCCTGCGGGCGAGATGCTGGCGTCGCCGCCCGGAGCCGCGACGTTGCAGCCGGAACCGTAATTCGTGTAGTAGGCCGGCAGGTAGTCCGGGCCGAACGAGGTGACCGAAACGTAGCTGCGGTAGCCGCCCGGATAACTCGCGAAGTTGGTGGCGTCGTTGCCTGCGGCGAAGATCGCAAGGCCACCGTCGAGTACGTCGTTGTTCTTTTTCGAGACGAAGTAGTCGATCGCCTCTTTTTCCGCAGCGTAATTCCTTTCATAAAAGCTGTCCGACGTGAACGGCGACTGAGTGGGGTAGCCCCACGAACACTGGATGATCGAGGCGCCGTTGTCGGCGGCGTATTTGATCGCCCGGACCGAAGTCGAGATGGTGCCGCCCTTGCCGCCCGAAAAAATCTGGCACGACATGATCTTCGCGCCGGGGATGCTGCCCCGGCCGCCGGCGATCGAGCTGATGCCGATGCCGTTGTCGTTCTGCGCGGCGATTACGCCCGCCACATGCGTGCCGTGGCCGGTGTCGTTGACGTCGTCCCATGAGATGACGCCCGTGTTCTTGACGAAGTTGTAGCCGTAGACGTCGCCCTGATAGCCGTTGCCGTCGTTATCCTCGTGCGAGCGGTAGATTTCGTTCTCGTTGACCCACATGTTGTTCTTCAGGTCGGGGTGCTCGATCATCACGCCCTCGTCGAGGACGGCCACGACGATCGACTCGTCGCCCGTCGAGAGTTCCCACGCCTGCTCGCACTGCACGTCGGCGTCCACGATGGATTTCCCGCCGAACATGTTGCCGCGGTTCACGAGGTGCCACTGCTGCGGAAGCAGCAGGTCGTCGAAGGGATAGGCCGAGGCTTCGCCCGTCCGGGTCGCGCGCTGGTGCTGGATGGCTTCGAGCGTCTTGCGGGAGAGGGGCATCGCCTTTTTCCCGGCGTTGTAGGCGCGGTGGATGGTGCGGTTGAAGCTGACGTGCTGCACTTCGCCCAGCGCCGAGAGTTTCTCGGCGACCTCGGCGGCGGTGAACTCCTCGCCGAAGCGGACCACGTACCACAGGTGCAGTTCCGATTCGCGGGTGCGCTCCTCGTTGCGCGGGTCCACGGGGAAGACGCGCTCGATCTCATAACCGCCGACGATGTCCAGAATCTCATCGACGGAGAGAATGCCCGAACGGGTCGCGGGGCCGCCGCTGCGGGTGATGCCCGCCCGGTCGAGTATGTCGCTTACGTAAGGTGCGAATTTCACCAGCACCTCCCCCGATTGGTATTCGGCCGGGACGTCCGGGCCCGGAGCCGGCTCCGGGGCGGACAGCTCCTCTTTGGTACATGCGGTAAATGCCAGTAAAGCGGTGGCAAGAATGCCGTATAGATAGTTTTTCATCGTCATAATTATTTGGTCGTCTCCTCCTCTTCTTCTTCCGTGCCGGGATCTTTCTTGTATCCCTCGTAGAATTCGTAGTAGTAGTTCATGTTGGCGGGTTCGTTGGTGAATCCTGCCAGCGTGCCGGTCGCATCCTTGCCCTCCTGCGTGAACACCAGCACGCTGGGCACCCACCAGTCGAGCGCCGGGTGGTAGAGCAGCCAGTCGGGCAGTTCGCCGGTCAGGCGGTTGAGGTTGATGGCGAACCGCTTGGTGTGCGGCATCACCTTCGGGGTGCCGATCAGCGCGCGGGGCAGCGTGTCGGCGTCAATGATGTCCTGTTCGGTGTATTTTTCCCAGTCGTCCATCTTGGGCAGCGGTCCCTGCAGGTAGTTGACCGAAAGCACCAGCGTGTCGAGGTCCCATTCGATCAGGCGGCGCGGGAATCCCTGTTCTTCGACAAGGCCGCCGTAGTTGGTTTCGATGGTGTTGCTCAGGTCATAGATGTTCTTGCGCGTGTTGGCGCCCATGTTCAGCGTCCGGAGCTTCGGGAAGTTCGTCGGGTTGATCTCTTCGGGAACCTTCTGGAAGTTGTTGCTGCTCAGGTCGAGGTATTCGAGATTCTTGAGCGCCGTGAAGTTCTTGTCCAGCGATACCAGACCGTAGGCCGAGATGGTGAGCCGGCGCAGCTGCGTGAGCTTGGTGATGTACTCGCCGGTGGTGAGGTCCTTGAGGAAGGCGTTGACGTTGCTGTAGAAGCTCAGCTCGTCGGCGGCCGTCAGGTACTGCACCTCGAAAGGCAGCTCCTCTTTGGTGTTGAACATGAAGAACCGGGCGTATTTCACGCGGCCCTTCTTTTCGGGCGTGTACCCCTCCATGCCCTCTTCCCAGAGGATCACGTTGTCCCAGTTGTCCATGCGTTCGCCGTTTTCCCAGCTTGCGATGGTTTCGAGCGTACGGGCGATGGCCAGCAGGGCGATCGAGTCGCCGCCGCGGGTGTTCTCCTCGATCGGTTCGGCGGCCTGTTGCGTGACCACGAGGTTGTCGTGCCGTGCGAGTTCGACCTCCTTTTTGGAGGTGAAGGTGACGTCGGCGATGCGGGGGTTGGGCTGCGAGTTGATGTTCCAGTTGAAGCGCACGGTCACTTCGCGCGGGCGGATGCCGCGGTCGAATTCGACCGCCGGCTTCTCGAACTTGAGCCAGTTTTCGGCCGATTCGGGAACCTTGACGTAGAAATCCACGTTGGTCTTTATCTTGACGTCGAAGTGGCGCGTGCCGTACGCCGCGTAGTTGGCGACGGTGACCTCCTTGTCGTCGATGCCGATGAGGTAGTCGAAGCCTTTCTGCGAGACGGCGATCTCCTTTTTGACCCAAGTGTTCTGCTCCATGATGCGGATTACGCCGCGGCGGGGCTGGTCGGTCAGGGCCGAGTCGATGAGTACGCGGCATTCGGTCGTGCCGCGGCCGTTGGCGGGCGAGACGGTGATCCACGGTTCGTCGGTGGTGGCGACCCACTCTTTCTCCGCCGACACCCTGACGGTGTGGGTTCCTCCCGTGGCGGGGGCTTCGATGGCGTCGCTGTCGGTGCCGAATCCGACGGGCTTTCCACCTGATCCGACGGTCTTGGCGGCGTCGGAGCAGCCGCACAATGCGATCGAGCAGAGGATAACCGGTATGTAATTCGTTATTTTCATTGTCATTTCTCCTTAGTGGTTATTCGAGCATTTTATCGCAGTTCAGGATATTCTGGGTCTTGTCGTAAATCAGGTTGTAGGCGCCCTGCTGCCAGTAGTAGCAGATCGCCGAGGCATCGAACGTGATGTTGGGGTTATCGCTGATGTCGAGGTGGTAGATCAGGTGGGAGATCGTGTCGTCGATCTTGCGCAGGTCGTTCGAGCCGATGTAGAATCCGCGCAGGCCGGTGTGCTGGTAGAGTCCCGTGGGCCATTCGCGCAGGCAGCGGTTGCCCTGAGCGTCGCGCTGGCCGCGGATGGCGTAGACCGTCAGGCCCGCGCAGTTGAGCGGCGACCACGGGAACTTGTCGAAGGCGTTGTACGAGACGTCCAGCCCGTAGAGGTAAGGCAGCTGCTCGGCCGTGAAATCCTTCGGCAGCTTGCTGAGCTTGTTGTAGGTCAGGTCGAGCGAGGTCATCGAAGTCGAGTATTTGCCGGAGAACGACCCTTCGGGGATTTCGTCGATCATGTTGCCGCGCAGGATGATGTATGCGACGAGCGATCCCGTCGTGCCGAGACATTTGGGGAACTTCGTGAACTTGTTCGCCGCGAGCGAGAGCTGTTCGATGTTCAGGCCCTTGAACGTGCCGTCCTCTTCGCCTTCGAAGCCGTCGATCTCGTTGTAGGAGAAATCGACCGATTTGATGGTGAACTTGCTCTTGGCCGAGAAGATGTTGGGGAACTTCGTGAATTTGTTGTAGGTCGCCGAGAAGGTCTCGACGTCGTCCATGGTGCAGAAAAGGCCGTTCCCGTCGGCGGGCAGCGACGTGAGTTTGTTGTTGTCGAGGTAGAGCTGCGCGGGAGCCACTTCTTTTCCGAACGGATGGATGGTCCCGATCTGGTTTTGGGCCAAGTCCAGCAGGCCGATCTTCTTGAGGTTCCGGAACGATTCCGGCACTTCCCGGAGATTGTTGTCGCGGACGTAGAGAATCTGTAGCTTCTCCTTCGCAGGGCCGTTGGCGATGGCGTTCAGACCCTTGTAGACCTCCTCGGCCGACCACTGCGAGTTGTTGGAAATGTTGAGCGAGATCATCTCCGGGAGCTTGGCGAGCACCATCGGGAACTGCGTCATCTTGGGGCAGTTGTACACCTCGACGTCGGTCAGCGACTTGAGGTTTGCCAGCTCGTCGGGCAGCGTCTCCAGCTCGCCGTTGGCGACGAACAGGTATTCGAGGTTTTCGAGCTTGCCGATGGCCGGGTCGATCGATTTGAGGCCGTTGGTCAGCTTGCCGTGCACCACGTCATAGGGGCGGATACGCTTCTGAAGTCCGGTTTTGCGGTCGATGATCTCGTCCTCGGTATAGTTCTCCTCGTAGAGCGAGATGCCCGGAATGGTCAGGTTGTGCTCCTTGAGCGCACGGGCGATCGGCTCGGAGGTCTGCGTCGGCGTGTGGATCAGGCGGAGGAACTCCTTGTTGCGCTCCATGCGGGTGCGCTTCCGCTCGCTCAGGCTCTTGTCGGGCGCGATCGAGGGATCGTATTCGAGCAGGTTGGCGTCTTTGTGCGAACCCAGATAAAGCTCGATCAGCTGCGTGAGCTGGCCGATGGCCGCGGGCAGGTGGCCCCGGAATCCGAAGTCGCTGAGCGTGATCTTCGCCACGCGGCCGTTGGAGTGTACCTCCACGCCGGGCTGGATGCCCCACAGGTCGGGGTCCTTGTTGAAGTCCCAGTTGGTGCCTTCGGGGTAGTTTTCGCCGGAGAAATACCAGTTGGGGCCGTCGAGCGCCTTCCAGATTTCGTACAGCGCGTAGTAGTCGCGGATATACTCGTCGGCCTCGTAAAGCGTGACGCCGACCTTCGTTTCGGTGGTCTTGTTGTCCTCGATGACGAAGTCGAGGTTCTTGGGCCGCTTGTTGGTCTCCAGCAGCAGCTTGTTCTTGTCGTAGGTCTCGTACCGCATCATTTTGTAGCTGCCGGCCTTGAGCGAAAGCAGCGTGTCGCATTCGAGCGACGAGGTCTGGTAGCCGAACGTGTCGTCGTCCTCGTCGAAATGGATCGAGAACTTCGTGGGCAGCATCTTGAAGGTCGTCTGTTCGTTGGTCTCGCCCTGTTTTACGGTGAGGCTGATGAAAGCGATCTCGTCGAACGTATACTGTCTGTTTGCCGCACGGGTGACGGGCGTCTCGGTGAAGTCCGAAAGGTCCTTGCGGATGGTGAAGCGCACTTTTCCGCGCGGTTCGACATCGACCGTCAGGTCGTGGACCTGCAGGCCGCCGGCTTCGACGACGAGCCGGTCGTCGAGGGGCATGCCGTTGTATATCAGCTCGTCGTTCGCGTTGTAGAGCGAGAAGGTGATGATCTGGTACTGTCCCGTCAGCAGCCGCAGCTTCTCGCTGCGCAAGCCGAACTCGGCGCTCTCCTTGTCGGAGGCCGAGAGCGTCAGCGTCTGGGTGACGGTCGTGCCGTTGCAGCCGAGCGACACCTGCACCTTGGCGGCTTCGTAAAGGTAGTCGAGCTGGGGTTTCTGCGCCCGGCTGACGGCGTCGTAGGACGCCTCCTTGTAGAGTTTGAACTGGACGTATCCGTAGTCGAGATCGCGGTTGTCGATGCCGTCGTCGTCGGAACATCCGCCGGTGAGGGCCGCTGCCAGTGCGAGAATCGCCGCTACGAAAATTTTTAAAAGTTTCATATCTAAAAACCTGTTCTGTATATTCTCCATAAATTGTAGTCGTATAGAACGGGTCCCCGCCCCTTCGAACGGGGACCTGTCGTGTGGGTGGTGTTTAGAACGCGGGCATACAGTAAACGATGCATTTCATGTTCCAGCTGCCGTCCAAGAACTGCAGCATGCCGTAGGGAGCCTGCTCCGCTTCGGGTTTGGCCATGGAGACCTGAATCTGCGTGTCGGAGAGGGGTTCGTAGTCGAGCCACTCGGCGCCCGACATCGGCATGAGCATGATCTGCTGGTAGGGCGAGACTTTCAGTACGGCGTTCGAAGGTTCGGCCGAGGTGTAGGTCAGCATGTACTGCGGAACTCCCATGCCGAGGTTCTCGGCGAACGAGGCGAGCAGGTCCGTGTTGCCGCCTGCGACCGTTTTGTAGTTCTCCTTCGTGATCTCGACCAGCGTCGCGCCGCTCACCAGATCAGGCATGGCGAACTTCACTTCGAAGCCCTCGCCGCCACCGCCGATCGGGTAATTCTCGTCGTAGATGCACTGGATGAGCGCAAACCGGCCGTCGGCGTCGGTGAAGACGGCGAAACCGATGTGGGCGATGCCCTCGTTCGTCATCGAGCTGCCGCCGCACTTGTCCTTGGCGGGGTCCATGTCGACGATGATGCCCTCCGCGGTCTTGCGTACCGTGAGCCAGCTCTCCTCGCCGCTCATGGGCTGCAGGTCGTAGTCGAAGAAGACGACGCCGGTATATTCGCGGTCCACGGTCAGCGTCGATTCGGGATCGTTCGACCACTCCTTCGTATAGATGAGCTTGTAGCCGTCCCTGACGCCGAATTCGCCGATGTACCAGTCGTCGGCCGGCAGCTTCTCGAAGGCGGCGCCGATTTCGGTCATGCCTGCGGGGTTGTTCGCCGAGATGGAGCCGGGATTGGCCTCTTGATTGATGGTGGTGACGAGATATTGTCTGTATTCGTCGCGGATCTCCGCGTCGATGAGCTGATAGGGGTCGGAGATCGTTTCGGCGACCGCTGCGGGCAGCGCCAGCAGGGATGCCTTGCGAGCTTTGCCGCCGTTCTCGGTCACGCCCACGGTGAACTGGCGCGACTGTACGACGTCGCTGCCGGGCGTGCTGTCCCACGGCTCCTCGGTCAGCAGGATCCATGCGAGGTCTTCGGCTTCGGCGCTCAGGTAGGGGGCGCCCCACTGCTGCGTGACCTCCGCGAAGAGGAAGAACTTCGCGCCGTCGATGCTCTGGACGCTGCCCATCGCGCTGCCCGGAACCCAGTCGCCGTTCATGCTGTTGAAATATTCGGCCTTGGTGTTGAATTTGGTCTCGGCGCTCATGCCGCTGACGGAGAAGATGTCGCGGCAGGCCGGAATCGAGATCGGAATCTCGTAGCTCACTCCGGAGTTGTTCTTGTCGGTGAATACCAGCGTCTCCTCGGCTCCGTCGAGCGGGTAGCGCGAAGCGTCGCCTTGCAGGCGCAGTTCGAGCTGCGCGCCCGGTTCGCCGATGGTCTTGGCCGGGACCTCAAGCCACTCCGGCAGTTTGCCGAGCACCCATTCGAAGTTGGCCTCCACGAGTACCGGCATCGAAAATCCGGTGCGGCCTTCGGGCCACGTCAGGGCGACGTTTTCGGCCGGTTCGGTGCCGTAGAGGTAGGTAAGCCCGGTTTCGGTGCTGTTGGGGTTGTAGATGAAGTCGCCGTAGTCGTCCAGCTGACAGGTGCGGAGCGTGAAGCCGCGGTCGAGCGTGCCGCGCGTGATCGTGGCGATGACCTTGCTCTGGCCGCCCATGGTCAGGGTCACCTCGCAGACGCGGTTGTCGTCGAACTCTTCCAGTTCGGCGGCGGCGATGACGATCCGGGCCGGGCCCGCGCCGCCGCGCAGGGTCCAGACCTTCTGCGTTCCGTCCTCGATCCAGAACCATGCGGCCGTTGCGGTCGGGACGCTTGCCTCCCAATCCTGATTGGGGTCGATTTCGATCGTGAAGGTCTCTCCGGCTCCGATGGTCGGGGAGACCGCTTCGGGGAAGTTGGGGCTGGGAGCCTTGATCTCCTTGTCCGAATCGGAACACGAAGCGGCCGCCAGACATGCTCCCGCGAGCAGTGACATCACCAAGTGTAAATAGTGCCTTTTCATATCTCTTGTCTTTTTCTGCTTTAATGGATTTAGCGCGCGTGCGGCGTGATGACTCCGCCCGGTTTCATGCCCTCTTCACGCTGGAGCCGGTCGGCCTCTTCGTCGCTGACCCACTCGATGATGTTGTAGAAGTGGCCTACCAGACCGACGTTCTCGCCCATGTTCTCGACGTGGACCTTGATCCAGAGCGTGACGTATTTCTGACACGAATTGAAGTAGGAGTCGTAGAGCGGGCTGTTGGTGACCAGAATCTTGTTGTCGCCGAGGATCTGTCCGAAGACCGAGCCTTCGTCTGCGAGTATCTGGTTCTTGTCCATGGTCACCAGCGGTTCGGCCGGATCGGCCGGGTCGAGGCGGATCGTCACGTCGTAGCCCGAAAAGAGCCAGTCGTGAAGGATGATCATGTTCTCCTCGGTGGGGTGCTTCTCGGTGCGGATGAGCCGCTGGAGCGAAGTGTTCTCGATGCCGGGATACTGGTTGAGGAAGAGCGAGGTCACGACGCACCAGCCCGTGAAGTCGTTGACGTCGTACGGGCAGCTCTTCATCATCACGACCTTGGTCCGGTCGTGGTACAGATTCCAGTTGACCTGTTCGGGCATGACCAGCTTGAGGATGAAGCCCAGCGAGTCGGTCGGCTCGATGTTGTCGTACAGGCCGCGCACCTCTACGTTGGCGGCGCGCTGGCCGGCCTTTATGGTGATGGTGTTCGAACGCAGGGCGTAGTGCAGCCCTTCGATGGCGTTGCTGCCCTTGTCGATGATCTCCACGCCGAACGTGCGGTCGTAATCGCACGCGACGGTCGAGGTGACGGGAACCGAGAAGTATTCCTTGTCCTGAAGCACCATGTAGGTCGCCGCAGTGTCGGCGAACATGACGAACTCCCGGTCCGAATAGGTCTTGTACTCCTCCTTGCAGCCGGTGAAGAGGGCGGCGAGGAGTCCCGTTGCAAATAAAACCGTGATAATTTGTTTCATTGTTTATGGTCTGTTCGTTGTTGCTATCGGTTGCTTTCGTTGGGCAGAATCTCCGAGCCGGGAGACTCCAGTTCGTGCTGGGGAATCGGCCATACGAAGAGCGGATTGTCCGGAGTGATCTTGAGCGAGCTGCCTTCGGGCTGCGAGCACGACTGCGGCGTGCGGCGGATGCTGTAGCCGCCGTTCAGGTCGGCGTACTCCTTGCCCCAGCGCTTGAGGTCGTGCAGGCGGAAACCCTCCATGTAGAGTTCGCGCACGCGCTCGTCGGAGATGGTCTGCAGCCAGTTGTTTTTCGAGACGTTCAGCGTGCCGCCCGAAGCGTAGCGCATCTTGCGCAGCGCCGTGAGGTCGTTGCCGGCCTTCGTGAAGTCGTTCTTGCGGCAGTAGGCTTCGGCGCGGATCAGGTACTGCTCGGCCAGCCGGAACGGCTTGGGCATCGAAACGTGGAAGATCAGCTTGCTGGTGAAGTTGCGGTTGCCGTAGTATTTCACCAGCATCGGCCAGTCCAGTCCGTTGGTGTAGCCGATCGTCAGCCCCTGCTCCTTGCCGGCGAAGTAACCCGAATAGCGCAGGTCGGCGTCGTCGTACAGGTTCAGCGCCGCGGTGGCCGGCACGTAGTCGGGATAGTAGTAGGTGAGGTCCTTGGTGAAGTTCAGGAACACCGTTCCGAGCGGACTGCCGTAGGAGGTTTCCGTGAAGCCGATGCGCCAGATGATCTCGTAGCTCAGGTCGTAGGCCCACATGTAGTCGAAGAAGGTGTAGTCGGCGTTGTACTTGGTTTTGGCGTCGGCCAGCTTGAAGGTGTTCTTCTTGTCGTCGATCAGGATGCTCGCGTATTCGATGGCGGTATCCCAGTCCTGCATGTAGAGGGCCACGCGGGCGTGCAGCGCCTGAGCGGCCGCCGAGGTGATGTACTCGTTGCTGTAGGCGTCCTCCTCCTTGTCGAGACGCTTCTCGGCCTCCGCCAGATCGTCGAGCACGAACTTATAGGAGTCGTACAGCGACGCGCGGCGGATCGGCTCCGGCGTGGAGTATTTGGTGCGGATGACCACGCCCAGCTCCGATTGCGCGGTGGCGGGGTCGTAGGCCTTGCAGTAATTCTTGAGCAGCTCCGAATAGCAGAGCGCGCGGATGGCGTAGACCTCGCCGGTGTATTCTTCGAGGTCTTCGAGGTTGTCGTCGCTGATTTCGTTCCGCATCACTTCGTCGATGCGTTCGAGGAAGAAGTTGCAGCGGCTGATGACGGTGTAGAGGTCGGCGTAAACGCCTTCGAGGTCGAGGTCGGTCGGGCGGACGTCCCAGCGCCAGAAGTTGCCGAACTGGTTGCTGTTGCCCTCGACGGCATAGACGAGGTCGGCCTGAATGTCGGGCAGCAGCGTGAGCCGTCCGCTGAAAAGCGAGCTGCTCTTGAAGGTGGCGTAGATGCCCGTGAGGGTCTGCTCGGCATCCGCGAAGGTCTTCATGGCATCCTTTTCGGGGATGGCGGATTCGGGGTATTTGTCCAGACACGAAGTGGCGAGGAGAAGCACCGCAAGGGCGGAAAGTCGGAATTTTATATTGCGTAACATGTTCATAGTCCCGTTTTAGAATGTTAAGTCGAGTCCGAAGGTGAATTGCCGGGCCATAGGATACTGCGCTTGGTACATGTTGGAGTTACCTTCAGGATCGAGTCCCGTGAATTTGGTGAACGTAAACAGGTTCTGGGCCTGTGCGTAAATCCGGGCGCCTCCGATGAACCGGGTCTTGCGCAGCCACTCCTGCGGGAAGGTGTAGCTGAGCATGAGGTTCTTCAGACGCAGGAACGAAGCGTCCTCCAGCAGGCGGTCGTCGAACTCGGTGTAGACGCCGTGGCGCGGAATGTCGGTGATGTCGCCCGGTTTCTTCCAGCGGTCGAGCAGGCGTTTCGACTGGTTGAAGGAGACGAAGCGGCCGTTCGACTCGTCGAAATAGCGGTCGTTGTTGATCATCCAGCGGTCGGCCACCCAAGCGAACTGTGCCGAGAGCGAAAGCCCCTTCCATGTCAGCGTCGTGCCGAAGCCGCCCTGCCACGGGGCGAAGAAGCTCTTGCCGGTCAGCACCTTGTCCTCGTCGCGGAGTTCGGTGGTCAGCTCGCCCTGCTTGGTGTACCACAGGGCGTCGCCGTTGGCGGGATTGACGCCGGCGAAGCGGTTGATGTAGAATTCGCCCACGGGGTGTCCCACGACCAGCTTGGTGTTGGTGCTGGACATTTCGTACTCCGTGACGCCGTTATAGAGTTCGGTGATCTTGTTCTTGTTGTAGGACACGTTGGCGTTCACGCTCCACAGGAAGTCCTTGCTTGCGACGACGGCGCCCGACAGGCTCAGCTCGACGCCGCGGTTGACCATGCCGCCCACGTTGCTCCAGTGGTAGCCGTAGCCTTTGTCGGCATAGGATTCGGGAACCTCCATCAGCATGTCGGTCGTCTTCTTGTTGTAGAGTTCGACGTCCAGATTGAGCCGGCTCCAGAAGCCCAGATGCAGGGCCACGTTGGTCGTCCAGAGCTTCTCCCAGCTCAGCTCCTCGTTGCCCGGCTGGGTGGGGGCGATGCCGGCGTTGCCGAAATAGTTCTGGCCGCCGGTCACCAGCGCGAGGTGTTCGTAGTTGGGAATCTCCGAGTTGCCCGACGTACCGGTGCTGACGGCGATCTGCGCCAGCGTCAGCCAGCGGCGGGAGTTCTCCATGAATTTCTCGTTGCGCAGGTTCCACATGAAGCCCACCGACCAGAAGCCGGCCCAGCGGTTCGAGGCGCCGAAGCGCGAGGAGCCGTCGGTACGCAGCGAGAAGTCGGCGTAGTAACGGTCCGAATAGCTGTACTCGGCGCGTCCGAAGAACGACAGATAGGCGTAGTTGTCGTCGGTGGTGTCGCTCCAGCGGGTGGCGCGCGGACTCGACGAGATGTTCACCAGTTTGTCGTTGTTCTGGTCCTTGGTCTGCAAGGAGAAGGCCTCGTACCGGTAGTCGAGTCCCTCCTGCCCCGCGAGGAAGGTGAACATGTGCTTGTTGTCGATGTCGAACCGGTAGGTGATCGTATTGGTGACCGAAAGGCTCATTCCGTCGGAGGAGTTGCGCTGTACGGTACCCGAACCGAGGTTGGGGGCGTAGCTCGGATAGGAGATGCCGCGGCCCGTCGAGTGCGAATAATCGACGCCGAACTGCGAACGGAGCGTAAGCCCTTCGATCGGGGTCGCCTCGGCGAAGACCGTGGATATGATCTTGTACTTCTTGTAGTCTACGGGGTTGTTCTTGAGCCATTCGAGCGGGTTCTGCCCCTCGCCCTTCCACGAACCGTCGTTCACCGACGCCAGCGAACCGCCGGCGCGGTGCGGGTTCCAGTAGGGAAGCATGAAGCGTGCGGCCGAAATCGGTGTGGTCAGGGTGTATTCCCCGTCGTCGGCCTTCTCGATGGTCTGGTAGTTCATCATCGTGTTGGTGCCGAGTTTGAGCCACTTGGCGGCCCGCTGCTCGACGTTGGCGCGGATCGAGTAGCGCTCGAACGACGAACCCACGGCCGTACCGTCCTGACTGTAGTAGCCGCCCGAAACGTAGTAGTTGGTCTTTTCGCTGGCTCCTGAGACGGAAAGCTCGTAGTTCTGGAGCAGCGCGGCGTTGCTGAACACCTCGTCGAGCCAGTTGACGTCGGTCTTGGCCAGCACGTTGTAGTTCTTGCCGTCGGTCAGCCCCAGCTCCTTCTCATACTGGATGCGCTCCGAAGTGTTCATCAGGTCCCAGTTGCCGTAGGCGATCTGCGAAAAACCGAGCTGCATGCGGTAGTTGATCTTCGCGCGGTCGGCCATGCGGCCGCGCTTGGTGGTGATGACGATCACGCCGTTGGCCGCGCGCGCACCGTATATGGAGGTGGACGAAGCGTCTTTGAGGACCGAAAGGCTCTCGATGTCGGAGGGATTGATGGTGTTGAAGTCCCTGCTCGAAATGGCGACGCCGTCCAGAATGTAGAGCGGCGCGGTGCCGGAGTTGATCGAGTTGGTGCCTCGGATGGCCATGGCTGCGGCCTCGCTCGGCTCACCGGAGTCGGAAAGTACCGTCAGACCCGGAACCTGACCCTGAAGGGCCTGATCGAAGGCCGCCGCCGGGGTGTCCTCGATCTTCTCGGCCTTGACGGTCGATACCGAGCCTGCGATGGTGCCCTTTTTGCGGACGCCGTAGGCGATCACCACCACGTCGTCGAGCGTCTGCGAATCGCCTTGCAGCGCGACGTCGCAGGTAACGGAGCTTCGGCCTGCGGGAACCGTGAATTCGAACGGTTTGTAACCGATGTACTGGAAGGTGAGGGTGGTCCCCGCCGAAACGGTTATCCGGTAGGTGCCGTCGGCGAGTGTGCTCACTCCGCTCGTGGCTCCGGAAATCACGTTGACCCCGATCAGGGGTTGCTTGTCATCCGCCGAAGTGACGATGCCACTGACGGTCACGTTTCCCCCCCCCTGAGCCATAGATACGGCCGGTAGGATACATAGGAAAAGTGCAAGAATGTTGAGTAGAAGTTTCGTTTTTTGCATAAGTGGATGATACTTTCTTACGCGGCAAAGAAAAATAATTAAAATGAATTTGCCAAATATTCAAAATGGATGAAATGTAAGCCGGAGTGCCTGAAAAGGGCTGTTTCGGTGCTCTGTCCGGTGTGTTTCTGCGGTCTATTCGATTCTTAATTAATAACTTAAGGTTTTGTTTCGATTTGTTGCGATCGGGTTGGATAATATTCAAAATATTTTTACAAAAATGTAGAAATGAGTTTGCTTATTTTGAAATTTTATCATTATCTGAGCGGTGCGCGGTCGGATTCCGGGTTGACGGTTCGGCGAATCGGAAGGGACGGAAGCGGAAAACGGGCGTTTGTTTTTGATATATTTTAAGAAATGGCCTCCTTTTGTTGTCCGGTTTTAGGAAGCCGTAAAAAAATGTCGAAATATTTGCCGAAGGAGGGCTTTTCACCCCCGAAATTGAGAAAAGATAACCCGTTGGCGGAATTAAAATAGCGCATATTTAACTCTGCCAATAGGCTTTTCAT
>OGRG01001510.1_pt1 | contig 15897 bp, 8 predicted proteins | sample 1553501 | NCBI WGS metagenome assembly OGRG01 (sample SAMEA2580018, study PRJEB22360) | human gut metagenome | biome: human gut; feature: human-associated habitat; material: faeces | place: Denmark | collected 2008/2010 | reverse complement strand
TTTTATATTGTGTTTTTCTATCATTTTTGCGAATGTTACACTTCCACCCCATATTACAACTCCACTAATACCTAAAACTATTGCTATTTTTTATACAAATGCAGGCTACATCATGTTGTGTTTCATTTTTATTTTTTTATTTGTCAAAAATCAGATAATTTTTTCTTTAAACAAATTCAACTGGAAATCCGCTATTTTAAAGGATATAAAGAGATTGTTTATTATTTATCAGATAATAAAGTTAAAAGATATTTATTTAACATAGTTGTCAGAATATTAACAGATTTGTGCATTGATTTTAGTACAATTTTCTGTTATCATACAGTCATGCGATTCGTAAAATAAAGAAAATGAAATTGAAAAAGAATAAGAAGATAAAAAAGTAATTCGGATATCCAATTATAGACGAACAGAAGGGAGTACATATTATGGGATTTTTAAAAGGGAAAACAGCGATTATCACAGGTGGCGGCCGTGCCGTATTAAGTGACGGAAGTTGCGGTTCTATTGGATATGGTATTGCAACGGCTTACGCAAAAGAGGGGGCAAACCTCGTGATTACCGGACGAAATCTGCAGAAATTAGAAGATGCGAAAGAAGAGTTAGAAAGACTCTATGGCATTCAGGTACTTCCAGTGCAGGCAGATGTTAATGCAGGAACAGACAATGAAGCCACTGTTGCAAATGTAGTAAAACAGGCTATTGACACTTTCGGACGAATTGATGTTTTAATTAATAATGCACAGGCTTCTGCTTCTGGTGTCAGTCTTGCGGACCACACAACAGAACAGTTCAATCTCGCATTATATTCTGGATTATATGCCGTATTCTATTACATGAAAGCATGCTATCCATATTTAAAAGAAACAAAGGGATCTGTTATTAATTTTGCTTCCGGCGCTGGCTTATTCGGAAATTACGGTCAATGTGCTTACGCCGCTGCCAAAGAAGGAATACGTGGACTTTCCCGTGTAGCCGCTACAGAATGGGGCGCAGACGGAATCAACGTTAATGTTGTTTGTCCCCTTGCCTGGACTGCTCAGCTTGAAAACTTTGAAAAAGCTTATCCAGAAGCATTCAAAGCAAATGTTAAGATGCCGCCAGCAGGTCATTATGGAGATGTAGAAAAAGAAATCGGTCGCGCCTGTGTACAGCTTGCTTCTCCAGATTTCAAATATATGAACGGAGAGACAATCACATTAGAAGGTGGAATGGGACAGAGACCATAAAGCACTATATATTATTTTCTCTTTCAAATAAAACTATCTCAACAAAAAAGCACCGAAAATCTATCGTTTAAGTAGATTTCCGATGCTTTTGCTGATATAATTTTCAAAATTTTATTAAGCTCCTTCGTACAAAATCTCACTTCTTGATTACTTTGATTTACTAAATATTCACGGAGTCCTCAGAGCCTTTATTTATGCGGTTTTAGAATCGAGGCGACGGGACTCGAACCCACGGCCTCTGCGTCCCGAACGCAGCGCTCTACCAAACTGAGCCACGCCTCGTTTTCACAACGAATATAATATCAAAATTCATAGATTATGTCAAGTTTTTGAGAGGGTAAGCAGAGATTAAGATTTCTTACCCTCTCTTATTTTATCGTTATATTGCTATTATGTTTCTTCGCGTTTTCAATTTTTTCGTTTTTTATTTTTATAAGAGATGAGAACGCTAAGTGCTAAGATGGCTGCTATACTTAAGAAACTATACATAAAAACCGGAGTATTATCTCCTGTTTTTGCTCCATTTCCTTTCGTGCCAGTTTCTCTATTTTTCTTTGGATTTTGATTCTTTATTTCCTTTTCTTTTAAATTAATTTTGTCATAATCACTCATCTTTGATGTCGTTGGTATCTTACTGCCATCTTTATTTTGTCCTGTAATGACCACTTCATTTTTCAGGAATTTTATAGATGGAATATCTTTCTTTACTTTTCCAATGTATATTAGTTCTACAGCATCCTCCGCTTCTATTTTTTCCAAACAGAGTTCTCGTTTTTTTGATGTTTCTATATGTAGTTCTTTTCCCTTTTTGGTTCGTATCACATCACCAGCTTTATTGGCAAACCCTTTCATTTGAACATATTTTTTCAACTCCGTTGATGGTTCTTCTGTTACTTTTACATGATTTGCCGTTCCATTACCCACATTAGTGACTGTAAGTATAAACTGAACTTCTTCTCCCGCTTTATAAGTTCCATACTTTTTCTTTCCTGTATAACGTCCATTTTCTAAAATAACATTTTTCGTTTTATCTGCTTTTTTGGCTGCTAAAATATCTGGAGTACCGATTCCTACTGTATCGTTATCCGTCATCTCTGGGGTATCTTCAACATAATTTTCTTCGTTTTCTCCATTCTCATTCACTGTTTTATACTGCGCTACAAGATGTACCATATTATTTAATCCAGTGTCTCTGTTCGCTCCTGATTGTATGATTCCTTTTAAATGAATAGCGACACTATCTCCACTTTTTAGATGATCTAATACAACAGAACGACTTTCTAACTGCTTTGTTATGGATTCTGAGTCTTTTCCTATGTCTTCATCTTTCTCTGCTGTCCTAACCTGAATGGTATCTCCCATCTTTGTTGTAACCTGCCCAGTTGTAATAGTAATAGAATCTGATTTTAATATAGATAATAGTTTCTTATCTAAAGTGTCATCCACAAGCAGGTTATATAAATCTGCAGTTCCTGCATTCGTTAATGTGATCGTATAATCTACGGTATCCCCGTATTCATAAATACCTTCTTCTTTCTGACCTTCATATCTGCCTTTTACCAGTGTGACTCCCTGTGTTTTATCTGCTAATTTTGCAATCTTTGCAAGCGGAGTTCCGGGTATATTAATATAATCTTCGTCCTGCATTAATTCTGTGACTGGGATTTCTGCATATTGTTTACTTTCTTCCTGCAGTTCTTCTACGGTAAGTTTCTGAATAGCCTCGTAGGCTTCTTCTATTGCCTTTTTACTTTCTTTTGATAATGGTTCTAATTCTTTTTCCGGTACCTTTGTTCCTTCCTGATCATCCTTTTGATCATCCTTTTGGTCATCTTTTTTATCCTCTTCTTTCTCTGCTTCATCGTCTTTTGATGTTTCTTCTTTCTTTTCTGTACTAGTTTCTTCTTTTCCTGTTTCGTCCTGTTCTTTGCGTGCTTTTTCGTCTCCTTTTTTATACCTTGCTGTTAAATTTACAATATTCTCAAGTGAAAAAAGATTTCCGACATCTATGCGTACTTTTCCTTTCAAATACACATCTACAGCATCTCCTGCTGCCAGGAAATCCATCCATAACTTCTGTGATTCTTCTAACTTTGTGCGCACTTTGCGATTGTCTTTGGATGTGTAGACCTGCTCTATAAAAGAAACACTATCCTTTTCAAGAGCTTCTTCTAATTCCTTACTAAGAACATCCGTCAATCTTAAATCATATAAATTGGCACTTCCTGTATTGGTTACTGTAATCTTATAAGTTACTTCATTTCCATTCTCATAAACGCCAGAAATCTTAGCCCCTGCATCATATCTGCCTTCTTTTAAGACAACCCCAGTTGTTTTATCAGCTAGTTTTGCTGTTCTTCCTTCTGGTATTCCTGGCACTTCAATAATATCTTCATCGTCTTTTCCTGGAACTTCTTCGTCTTCATTTCCATTAAAGTACCATCCATTAACATATACTTTATTAGAAAGATCATATAAATTCGCTGTTCCAGGCAATAAATTAACGCTATAATTTAACGTAATATAATCATCTGCAAAGAGGCGGTCTGTTCCAGAACTATCCTCTCCTGTATTACATAATATCACTGTATTTTTATCTACTACTTTGGCTGTAATCTTCTTTCCTTTTGCTGTAGTGAGAACATAAAAACTATCTTTATCCACAGTTGCATCATCAAAAACAAAACCTGCACTTTCCATATCAGATACGGCTTTAAGTTCATCGCTTAATGCATCTTTTACTGTAATCCTTTTTAAAGCTGCCTCCCCGGAATTCTTTACTATAATAGAGAACTTTACTTTTTCCTTTGCATTGTATATTCCAGGTATTTTAGACCCTGACGTTATCTCTCCATTTTCAATCTGAATTCCTGTTGTTCTATCGGCAGTCTTTATTACCTTTTCCTCTGGAATTCCCGGAATATTGATATAATCCCAGTCTACGACCAGACTATTATTCTCTCCATCTACTAAGTCCTTTACTGGTACATCAACTAGATGTGGCTTATCCGCATCGTCTTCTTGTCCATTATCATCATACTGTGCCTGAACGCGAACTTCATTCTTAAGCTTCCACGCATCTTTCACATCTTCTTTTAATTTTACTTTCACATGCATCTCAACGCTGTCAGCTATTGCAAGATGATGCAGGCTTAATACAAGATTAGATGATGTTGACATCTGAGCATATACTTTATCTCCGCTTTTCGTCACAAAATAGCCCGATTCAGGAAGTACAAATGCTGCGGTTTCCATATCTGCATATTTAGAGAGTGTCTGTCCATCAAATTTCCCCTTACAATCCATATCATCTGTCACTTTGATATTGTAAAGAGAAACATTCCCTGTATTTGTTACTCTTATTGTATAATCAACGAATTCTCCTGCCTTATAGCGTCCTGTCACCTTTTTCTCTATATAACGTCCTGTTTTTTCATCAAAAGCAACTGCTTTTTTCTCTTCATTGGTTGTTTTATCTGCAAGCTTAGAAACTGCAAGTGATGGATGCATCAAAAGATTGTTTACTTTAAGATGATAACTAATCAATTCTTTACTGCTGTCTAAACCATAATGCAGCTCTGCTTCATAAATCGTATCTCCTTTAATATGATTCCATGCTCCTTTAATTTCCTCTACGATATATTTACCAATATATAATGACTTATTGCTTTCTCCTTTTCCATCTTCTCCGGTTGTAATCTTATCTACTACCTCTCCCTTTGTAACAAGAGGTTTTGTATCAGAAGCTGGTGTTCCATCTTCCTTGACATCCCACGGTGCGTAAATGTCCTGCGCCGCAGTTACTGAAAAAACAGCACCACTCACTGGCTGCCCCTCATCATCTTCTTTTTGGATAAGGAGCTTTCCTTTTTGAAGTGGATTCTCATATACTAAACTGCCTTTTTGCTTTTCTCCTGTTGACAAATTTTCAAAAATGACAGAATTCTCCTTATTGTCTGTATTTTCCGACAGTTCAAACGTCCACTCTTGCTTCGTTAATATGCACCCCTTCGGCGCTTTCTTCTCCACAATTTTATAACGACCTAAATTATCCAGAGTATTTTTAAATTCCTGCTTATTTTGATAAACCGATCTCTTATTCTCATCCACATCTTCTTCTAAAGTAAAGAGTTCTTCATATTGATTTTTAGATTGTGACCACTGTAACAGGGTAAATTCCGCTCCAGATAAATATGCTCCCGTATCTTTGCTCTTTTTGTAAACCTTTATTAAATTCTTTTCCGCCTGATAATTTGTATTTTCTAACTGTGCCTCCAGTGGTATATTTGAAGAAAGATCAAACAGAGCTTCTGATTTTAAAGTTGGAATTTTGTAAGTCCACTCTTTATTAAGGGATGGCTTCCACACATTTTTATAGACTGCAGGAATAGCAATTTCTTTAACGCAATATGGACCATCTCCATATTTATCTTTATAAAAACTATAGCTAGTTCCTGTCTTAAATACAGCAATTCCTTCTTTATTTGTTACTGCCGTATCTATTGGTTCTGCTTTATCTATACTGACATTTTCACCGCCAAATAAACCAAATGTCACTCCTTCGATTGGCTGCCCGCTATTTTGATCTGTCTTTTTTACTTTAATTATCATCCCTGCTTTAGATGCCACATAATTCGATTCTTTTTTTACTGAACCACCCTGATTATTTGCTACATTTAATGTTCCCTTATTTAAAACTGCTACACTTCCCTGACATTTTCCTGCCTCAGATACTTTCGCAGTCACAGTATTATCTGTCTGATACCAGTCCGCAACTGATTTATTAATTTTATGTAACTCTTCATCCGATTTCATCTGCACTTCTATATGCACATAATAACTGTGTCCATAAAAAGCCGCCGCTGATAACTTCGCATTTTTCGCTGCCACTTTCACTGTCGTGGCATGATCTGTCCCTTGCGTTTTTGTTATATTAAAATTAGCACTTACATCTGTATAATTCATCTGATCAGCCTGGACATTATTATTTACCGCCTCATCTGCATATACTTTCACATCTTTTACGTTCAAAAGCGATTCTACTTTATCCTCAAACTGAAATGATGTATACTTCGCCGTAGTTACATTGGACGGACTCGGAACTGGTGCAGATAAAACATAGGAAAATGTCTCCTTTCTATCAGACAACCCCAGAAATTTCTTTGCTGATTCTGAATTTTTAGAATTGATTTTTCCATGATAAATCGCTTTCTTTACTTCATCTGGTAATAATCCAATCCCTACATCTGCACGAATCGAAAGCAGTCCTGTACTGTTTGACCAATAATAGGATGTAGAATCTGCCAGTGAACTATCCGCTGGAATCCCATATCCACTTTTTACCGCATATGCCGCATTACCGCCCGTATCCTTCTGGTCACATTTGGCTACTGTCCATCGACAATTCACCGTACTTCCCGCAAAAATTCCAACTGCGGTTGTTGTCTCATCATTATTGTCAAAACCTTCACTCGTCCTTGAAGAAACATATCCTTTCGAACCAGTAATCAATCCTGTCGCATTATACTGAAGTTTTGACTGCTGCATCTGAAACATAAGTACTTTCTCAAAACCTGTTCCAAAATCAACACCCTGCTGTGCATCAATATCACAAAACTGAATTAATCCTTTGATTCCTGAAACCGGTGTTGTCGTTCCACTATAATAGAAATCCATGCGAGTCTGCACATAATCTGTACCCATAACAGATATACCAATCTTGTTCTTCTGGAATCCAATATATGGCGCTTTTAAATCCTGATTCGACAACTGCTTTCTTATCGCTGCCCTTGGAAATTTATATCCTGTTACTGTAATCTTTAAATCAATCTTATATGTTCTCTTCGTATTATAATCATACCAATTTCCAACATCTTTATATACTGCATATGGATTCACCGTAGTTTTCTGTAAATTAAATACTTTCGATGCAATACGTCCTTTCGATACGGCAGGATATAAAGTACCAAATTCACTTTCTGTTCCATTTTTCACTTTTGTAAAAGAAACTTCTCCGCCTGTTCCTCCACCAACGCTTACTGAACTGTTATTATTAAAACGGGGAGTAAAATTGTACTGTCTTCCATTTGAATAACTTTCATAAATATACTTCGATGCCGCCTGTGCATTGGCTACTGTAAGCAGATTTTTTCCTGTCACGCTTCCCACTTTTTTGCTGTTTTTTTGTAATAAAAAATAATGGCTGGTAACATCAGGCATTGTTACAGAATGGTTTGTGCTTGGATGAGTAGACATTACTACTGGTACAGACTCTTCCTCCTCGTCTTCCCTCTGCTCCGCTGTGGACTGTTCCTGATTCCTTTCTGTAGATTTTTTTGTCTGTCCCCCTTCTTTTAGTTCTGAACCTGTTAATTTCTCCTGTTGTTGCTGAGATTTATCCTGTGTTCCTGCACTTTCCGATTCCTGCTCTGTACTCTTTTCTTCTGCTTCATTATGCTGCTCCGTGGTTCCTTGCTCTGATTTTTCCTTTTCTTCCGTTGTTTCTTTAGAAATGGCTGTCGTACTCTCCTGACTTTCTGTTGTAATATTCTCTATCTGTCTGGTATCTTCCTGTTCATTTTTCATCTGGTAGAAACTCTCTTTCCCTATTCCAGAAGCAGCTACGCTTATGTTGATATTTGTAAAAAAAAGTGCAGCTACTAAAACAAAAATAAGGATTCTCCTAAAAAATATCCGCATTTTCTGCCCTCCTGAAAAATTCTATATTTCCCTGTTGCTTAAAATATCTCTCTTCTCGTTTTACACTCCTTTCATTTTTAGGAAATATTTCCATTTCATTTTAGCATTCCGCTTCTTAATTGTCAATATTTTACTTTATTTCTTTTTTATTCATCAATTATATTTTTGTACTTTCATTTCCCCATATATAACATTCCAATCCCAAAAGCAAAAAAAGAAGAGTATCTAAACATAGATGTTTAAATACCCTTCTGTTAAGCCGCATTCAAAAATACTTTCTGTTAAGTATAAATCACAATTTATGGAAATCTTATCCAAACAAAGGACATATTCTCTACAAAACAAATATACCGATTGTTGAAATAATTCTTCAAATACGCTCTAAATCGTAAATTCTATAATGGAAAAACAATATTTTATTCTAAATATTAACGGTCAATCATGCTGATAGACTCTATTGCAACAATACCACCTCGAACAACTTCCACATGATCAAACTTTCTTGTTAAAAGAGCAATAAGGTCGTTATTACGTCCCTCTGTATTTACACTCTCTAAAAGAACACTGTTAATACCGTAGTCAATCGCTTTAGCTCCAAATACCTGTGAGATACGGAAAATCTCACCCTTCTCAAATTCAGAACATTCATGAATCTTCACGAAAAGAATCTCCTTCATATGGGTTGGGGCATCGGTAATATCGTTAAGCTTAATTACCTCTACGCAGCGGTTTAACTGCTTTTTAATCTGCTCAAAAGTTGCATCGTCAGAAGAAAGGCCAATTGTCATTCTTGATACTGTAGGATCTTCTGTAACACCTACTGTAATACTTGAAATGTTATAGGACTTTCCAGACATCATTCCTGAAATACGTGCTAATACACCAATTCGGTTCTCCACATACAGAGATACCCATCTTTTTTTCTTTTCTGTATTTATCTCTCTCATCTCTGCATCCTCCTATAACATAATATCTTCAAAGCTTGCTCCACCCTTGATCATCGGCATAACCAGTTCATCTGGAGCAACCATACATTCTACAATAACTGGTTTCTTATTCTTCTCTGCGTACTCTCTCGCCTCAAGAATCGTATCTTTTAACTGATCATTACTTGTAACAAAATATCCTTTAGAACCGTAAGCTTCTGCCATCTTTACGAAATCAGGAACATACTCTGGACATACCCAGCCCGGTGTACCACATTTACCCTTGCAGGACTTATGATAGCGCAGGCAGGTAATTGTATAACGCTTCTTAAAGAAGAGTTCCTGCATCTGGCGAACCATTCCGAGACGATTATTGTTAAATACAATGTTTACTAACGGAAGTTCCTGGCATACTGCTGTTGCAAGCTCCTGCATGTTCATCTGGAATCCACCGTCACCACTGATTGATACGACAGACTTCTCTGGACATCCAATCTGTGCTCCTACGGCAGATGGAAGGCCAAATCCCATCGTACCAAGTCCTCCGCTTTGTACTAATCTATGAGTCGCATCTAACTTCAGATACTGGGAAGCCCACATCTGATGCTGTCCTACATCACTGGTAAATACTGTATCTCTGTCTGCATACACTTCATTCAAAGTCTCGATGATACGCTGTGGGTTTACTCCCTCTTCTACTTCCATATGAAGAGGATATTCTTTATCCCAGCCTTTTACCTCTGCAATCCATTCCTCATGCTTCATTGGTTCTGTATGCTCTAATATCTTTAAGATTGCTGCCTTCGCATCTGCAACAATCGGAATATCTACTGTAACATTTCTTGAAATCGCTGCGGATTCAATATCAATATGGACAATCTTAGCATTCGGTGCAAACTTCTTAATCTCACCAGTTACCCGGTCATTAAAACGGCATCCGATAGAGAACATTAAATCGCACTCATCTGCAGTCTTATTAGCAGCATAAGAACCATGCATTCCGATATTACCAATATATAAAGGATGCTCTGTGGAAATAGCTCCTCGTCCCATAACGGTCGTAATTACTGGAGCATCAATCTTTTCTGCAAGCTTTGTCATCTCTTCCTGAGCATGAGCGAGATTTACTCCCCCACCGATTAAAAACATCGGCTTTTTCGCTTCTTCTAACAGATTAATCGCCTTCTTAAGCTGTCCTACATGAACACCCTTATTTGGCTTATATCCACGGATATTTACTTCTGTTGGATAAGAAGTTGAACCCAGTTCTGCCATAACGTCTGTTGGTAAATCTACAAGAACCGGTCCTGGCTTTCCTGATCTTGCAATGTAAAATGCTTCCTTAATTCGCTGTGCTAACATCTCTCTATCACGGACCATGATAACAAACTTCGCAATATTTCTAGTCACTCCAATGATATCTACTTCCTGAAACGCATCATTACCGATCAAATGCTCTGGAACCTGGCCAGTAAAACATACTAATGGAATACTGTCATAGTTTGCTGTAGCAATTCCTGTTACTAAGTTCGTAGCACCCGGTCCACTGGTTACTAAACATACACCAACCTTGCCGGTTGCTCTGGCATAACCATCCGCTGCGTGAATCAACCCCTGCTCATGTCTTGGTAATACGAGGTCAATCCCGTGACAATCATGGAGTGCGTCTAGAAGATTGACGACCATGCCACCTGGATATGCGAAAATCGTATCCACGCCTTCCTTTTTCATTGCCGTTACAAACAGGTCATTTCCTGAAACCTTCATACTTACTCCACTCCTTCTTCTCTCATTCAATGTTGTCAATTGTCTTTTGTTCTGATTTTTAGATAACTTACATTTAAAAGTTAATAATCTTTTCTATGATATACCAAATACTTTCCTTTTGTCAATAGTGCACTAATATGTATACAATTTTGATTTACCACAGGCAAGGTAGACGCTACAAAAGCTTTTAGTCGGATTGCTCAAAAAACACAAGAAAGAACCACTTAAAAATCTACCCCATTTAGCACAACGGAACAAAATGGGGCAATTTTTTAGTGGTTCTACTCATAATCTTCTGGTAATCCGAACGCTACTTCCTCCGTAGCACCGTCTACCTTGCCTGCGGCAACTCAGAATTACTGTCGATTGTAGTTAATGAGGCATCCCTTCAAGATAATCTCTCTCTCATCATCTGTTAATTCACCCATTTTTAAAGCAAATGGTGTGAGACTTCCGTCTTTTACAACATAAGCTTCAAATTCTGCTGCCTTTGTCTCGACTGCCTTTCTTACGTCTGGCAGGAAAATGTAATCTCCGTTTGCGAATGGCAGGTCACCTTTTTCAATAAGGAATGGAAGCATACCCCAGTTAATAAGGTTGGAACGATAGCGCTTTGTAGCGTATTCATTTGCAATGTTAGCCCAGCCACCTAATACTTTCTGGCAGGATGCTGCCTGTTCTCTGGCGGAACCGTCACCTGGTTTTACAGCAAAGATTGTACTTCCGATTCCAATATTTTCATTGGTAACATCTGCATACTTAGCATGAATTGCATCAATTACTGGTGCTAATTCTGCTAATGCTTCTACTGGATTGCTGTTCGCTTCTACTGCTTCCTGTGCTGCTCTTACTTCTTTGGCACGTCCTACATAAGCAGGATCTTTTCTTGAAAGAGTAAACTCTGCAAGGCCAAGTGGATTCGAACGGTAGGAAGATGTTTCTCCTGATGGAATTAATTCATCTGTCGTTGTAACTGGATCATGGATCTCGGATACAACTTTCAGAATCATGTTTTCTGGAAGTGCGCTCATCTTTGGCCAGTCTTTGATATTTGGTCCGAACTTAATCTCTACAGATGGATTTGCCACTCCTTTGCTGTCAAATACACGATTTGCGTAAATGCTGCTGTCAAAGTGATATTTTCTTCCTGTATATTCTACATCAAGGTCTGTTGCTGGCGTAAGGTATCCTTTATTGGCTGCGGTTGCTGCGATAGAGCGGGCATCCATTAATGCTACGGAAGCAATCTGACCATTTTGTAACTTAGAACCTTCTCTGTTTGGGAAGTTTCTTGTGGAATGACGGATACTTAAGCTATTGTTAGATGGCGTATCTCCCGCACCAAAACATGGACCACAGAATGCTGTTTTTACGATAGCACCACTTTCCATAAGGGCTGCTGCTGCACCATTCTTTACTAATTCCATGTAGATTGGTGTACTTGCAGGATAAACACTTAATGTAAATTCATCCGCTCCAATAGATTTTCCTTTGATAATATCTGCTGCTGCGCATAAGTTTTCAAATCCACCACCGGCACATCCTGCGATGATTCCCTGATCCACATATAACTGTCCGTTCACAATCTTATCCTGCAGAGAATAATTAACTGCTCCGTCCAGGCTTACGAGAGCTTTCTGCTCTACATCGTGAAGGATGTCTTTTAAGTTCGTTCTTACTTCGTCAATCGTGTACACATTAGACGGATGGAACGGCATTGCGATCATTGGCTTGATCTCGCTTAAGTTCACATATACCATACCGTCATAGTAAGCAACAGCTCCAGGATTCAGCTCTTTATAATCTTCGCTTCTTCCGTGAATGTCGTAAAATTCTTTGATCTTGTCGTCGGTCTTCCAGATAGATGACAGACAGGTGGTCTCGGTTGTCATAACATCGATACCGATACGGAAGTCAGCGCTTAATTTGCTTACACCAGGTCCTACGAATTCCATTACTTTATTGTTAACATAGCCATTTCCAAATGTTGCACCGATGATCGCAAGTGCTACGTCCTGTGGTCCGACACCTTTCATTGGTTCGCCGTCTAAGTAGATTCCGACTATGCCCGGCATCTTGATATCATAAGTCTTATTCAGAAGCTGTTTTACAAGCTCCGGTCCGCCTTCTCCCATAGCCATGGTTCCAAGAGCGCCATAACGGGTATGGCTGTCTGAGCCAAGGATCATCTTGCCGCACTCAGCAAGCATTTCGCGGGCAAACTGATGGATAACTGCCTGATGTGGCGGAACATAGATACCGCCGTATTTCTTCGCACAGGTAAGACCAAACATGTGGTCATCCTCATTAATAGTACCGCCAACTGCACAGAGGGAGTTGTGACAGTTTGTCAGAACATACGGTACCGGAAAACGCTCCAGTCCAGAAGCACGTGCAGTCTGGATAATTCCTACAAAAGTAATATCATGGGATGTCAGTTTATCAAATTTAATCTGAAGCTTGTCCATATTACCGGAAGTATTATGGGCTTTTAAAATAGAATAGGCAATGGTATTTCTTGCTGCATCTTCTCTGGAAACAGGAAGCTGGGCTTCAGCTGCCGGAATGATTTCCTTTCCATTCTGCAGATACACACCGGTATCATATAATTTCATAATAAAGCTCCTCCTCATCTTAAGAGATTTATAAGTAACAAATATTATGCAGCTGTTCACCAGCAACATTCTGAGAGGTATTTTTTGTGAACAGCAGCAACATTATCGTTAATTATAGTAGATTTCTCCGAAAGGGTCAAGCAAAAACACTTTAGCGTGCTAAAAAGCTTTTTTGCAAAAAATGGTCTGTAATTTTGCTCCACATTTCTGTTGCAACTTTTTCAAATCAGTGATAAGGTAGAATCTACCAACACTGAAATAATGGGAGGTGTTCTAAGATGTTTCGCCTTTGGGGACGAATCTGGAAAGATAACCATATGCTGAAGGATACCGTGATCTGTGATGACCGCCAGGAGACCAGGACGCACAAGGTTTTTCACTGTCTGGAGCAGATCTGTTATGAGCTGGATCTTGGTAATCCAATCTGGCTGGATACTACGGTGCGGGATTTTAAGAAGCACAGTAAAACACGTTTTTATCAGGATAATTTTATTGAACAGATTGACTTTGATTACCTGGAAATACAGGTAATAGAGGAAGATGGAGGAGAATGATGAAAAAGACAAAAATGTTTATGCTGGTTCTCACCAGCGCAGTACTTGCCCTTACTCCGGTAACTGCAAACGCAGCTGAAGCTGCACCTTCTCAGGTAACGGAAACTGTTATTGCCACCCCTACTCCGACGCCCAAAAAGCCACAGAAAAAAGGCTGGGTGAAGACCAAATCCGGAATCAGAAGATACTATCGAAAAGGAAAACGCCTCACCGGTTTCCAGAAGATTGGCAAGAATTATTTCTATTTCAGTGCCAAGGGAACCCTATTAAAAAATACTACTGTTAATAAAGGTTACAGGGGATTTACTTACTACATCGACAATAAAAGTCATGTAATCGGCAGAAAAAAGGGGTCTACCTACTATACTGCCAACGGAAAGAAAATGACTCAGGTTCAGATTGCCAACCTCCGCTCCAAACAGATTGCCGCAGAGATCACCAACTCCAGCATGTCCAAATCCCAGAAGCTTCAGACATGCTTCAACTGGGTGATCAAGGGCTATTATAATATCTGGCGTGATTTTGACCAGGGCGGCAAGGACTGGCCGGCTACTTTTGCAAATGACCATTTTCTCCATCACAACGGAGACTGCGTTTCTGACGCTGGCGCATTTGCTTACCTCGCCAAGGCAATCGGATACAAAAACGTTTATGTATGTGCCGACGCTGTGCAGAGCAACAACAATGCCCACGCATGGTGCGAGATCAACGGGTATGTTTATGACCCGCTTTTCGCAGAGGCAAAGAGTTACAGCAAGTATTACGGTGCTACTTACGGCTCTTATGGACTTTACCCGGTTTTGAAATATAAGATCTCATAAATAGTTAATATTCGCTGTACTGGCTGCAGTAACTAAGTTCAGACAAAATATATGCGGCGCACAGATTACAAAAGCTCCCGGATCCGCTACAGGATTCCGAGAGCTTTTTTGGCAAGCTGGTCAGCCATATCGTTGTATTTGTCGTTGGAGTGTCCTTTTACTTTTACAAAATGGACTTTTACTTTCTTCACGGCTTCCCGGTAAAAGGCTTGATACGCAATTGTTCCGGGTTTGGTAGCTTTCCAGGCACCGGTGCACCATTTGGCAATGCCTTCATAATCATGGTAAATGGTGATTTCCGGAATATTATGATCCACAGCATACTGCATTGCCGCTTCGGAGCCTTTGATTTCTCCTGCTACATTATGCATCAGTGCCAGCTTTTTGTCTGTCATTTTTTTGCAGAATGTGTGCTCTTCTCCATCCTTCAGGATGACCATTCCGTAGGAAAATTCGCCGGTGTCAGAGCGGTAACTGCCATCTACGTAGGCAATCACCTGGTCTGACGCAGGTTTTTCTGCCCTGGGAAGTGTATCCGGGATGCCCTCTGCACTCACACCGGCAAATGCCTGTGCCTCTTCCATAGTGGAAAAGCTCTTAAATTCTGCTCCCGAAAATCCCGTGACCTGTTTCTGGCACTCTGCCCAGGTCATAAATACACCTGTTTTTCTGCCTGTTCTTACTGCATAGTATTTCTTTGCCATGTAGTCTCCCTTCTGTATCAGACATTCTCAAACACTTTTTCTTTAATTATAACGAAACTGTTTCTTATCTTCAATAATAGATTAGAGCATGTCCACAACACACTCTAATCTATCCCTGGCCCGAAACTTTAATATACCCTGTTTGTCCTGTCGTCACGTTGGAACCGCTGAATGTTTTTCACCACTTCATCCACTACGCGGAATCTGGTCTCTTTCGCAGCCCATGCAATATGCGGAGTAATGATCAGTTTATTGCTGTCCTGGATCTTAAGAAGCGGATTCTCCGGATCCATTGGCTCTTTGCAAAGAACATCAAGGCCTGCACCTGCAATGGAGCCTTCGGTAAGAGCTGTATACAAATCTGGCTCATTTACAATGGCGCCTCGCGCAAGATTCAGGAAAATAGCGGATTTCTTCATCTTGCGGAATTTTTCCAGTGTCATCAGATTCTCCGTGTACCCGTTCAGCGGTGCATGGACGGAAAGAATATCAGAGCGGGAAAGAAGCTCATCCAGGCTTACCTGTTCATATTCTGTATTGTATTTCTTCCCGGAAGCGGAATAGCAGATAATATGGCAGGGC
>OGRG01001504.1_pt1 | contig 15957 bp, 15 predicted proteins | sample 1553501 | NCBI WGS metagenome assembly OGRG01 (sample SAMEA2580018, study PRJEB22360) | human gut metagenome | biome: human gut; feature: human-associated habitat; material: faeces | place: Denmark | collected 2008/2010 | reverse complement strand
ACTGCGAAGCGGCATCTTACTTAGCCTCCTTTGAGGATTTGATCATATCAATAAATTCGTCGAACAGATATGCGGTATCCTGAGGACCTCCGCAGGCTTCGGGGTGGAACTGCACGGTAAAGCATGGGAAGTTCTTGTATCTTACACCCTCGCAGGTCTGATCGTTCGCATTCTTGTGGGAAACCTCGCCAACAGCGGGATCAAGGCTGTCGCTTACCACTGCATAGCCGTGGTTCTGGGAGGTAACGAATGTCCTGTCAAGTGCGATATCAATAACAGGCTGGTTTGCACCTCTGTGACCGTACTTGAGCTTTTCGGTCTTTGCGCCGTTGGCAAGAGCCATGAGCTGATGACCGAGGCAGATCCCGAAAATGGGTATCTGACATTCCTTGAGCTTTTTCAGGTTCTCAATAACATCTGTATTCTCAGTGGGGTCGCCGGGGCCGTTTGAAAGCATTATTCCATCGGGGTGCATCTCAACGATCTCCTCAGCGGTAGTCCATGAGGGAACGACTGTAACATTACAGCCACGCTTTACAAGCTCTCTTCTGATATTGAACTTGTAGCCGAAGTCATAGAGGACAACATCGTACTTGGGATCCTCAGCCTTAAAGACTTCCTTTTCCTTAACGGTTACGGACTTAACAGCATTCTTTATAGAGAAAGCCTGAATCTGAGCCATAAGCTCGTCCTTCATCTCATACACATTTTCGGTGGTGATAACGCCGTTCATAACACCGCTTTCACGGATAATTCTTGTAAGGCATCTTGTGTCGATGGAGTGGATACCGATGATATTGTGCTTCTTGAGGAATTCATCGACATTGCCCTCACATCTGAAATTGGAGGGTGAGTTGCACCACTCTCTTACGATATATCCGCTGACGCATGAGCCTTTGGACTCATAGTCATGGTCGTTAACGCCGTAGTTTCCGATAAGGGGAAATGTCTGTGTAACGATCTGGCCGAAGTAGCTGGGATCGGATAAGGTTTCTTCATATCCGGTCATACCCGTTGCAAATACGATCTCTCCGACAGAAGTTCCCTTGGCACCAAAGGAATATCCCTCGAAAATACGTCCGTTTGCAAGCATAACATAAGCCTTGTCTCCCATATTGAATAAAGACATTTGTTATCCTCCTAAAATTTTATAGTTTACCGCTTCGCCGGGCAGTAAGTCAGACTGCCCGACAGTTGACGGATTATATCACTTGTCCTGGGAAGGAGCCTTGATTGCAGGAATGTGAGAGGTGATATCCTCCTTCATTCTCAAAGCCTCACGTCTTGCAGCACCTGCATAATCGTGTTCATCGCAGCCTTCCTTCTTGTATGCGCACATTATTGCACGGGAAGAGTTTACTATTGCGCCAAGGCCGTTTTCATCAAAGCCCTTTGCAACGCCCTCTGCTCCGCCGCCCTGAGCGCCGTAGCCCGGCACAAGGATAAAGGTTTTCGGCATAAGTTTACGGAGAACTTTTCCCATTTCCGGATAGGTTGCACCTACTACAGCACCTACATAGCTGTATTCATTTCCCATATGTGATTCTCCCCACTGGGCAACCTTCTCTCCAACCCACTCATAAAGCGGACGTCCGTCAATGATTCTGTCCTGAAACTCTCCGCTGGACGGATTGGATGTTTTTACGAGTACAAAAAGCCCTTTGTTCTCTTCTTTACATACATCGATAAACGGGTTGACACTGTCAGATCCCATATATGGATTGATTGTCGCAAAATCTTCGTCAAAACCTGCGATTCTGTTACTTCCCACCTGAACTTTACCCAGATGTCCGACTGCATATGCAGCAGATGTGGAACCAATGTCACCTCGTTTGATATCTCCAATAACTACCAGACCTTTTTCTTTGCAATAATCAATGGTGTTCTTATATGCCATTAAGCCCGGAATACCAAACTGCTCATACATTGCGATCTGTGGTTTCACTGCAGGGATCAGATCGCTGATCGCATCAACGATTCCTTTATTATACTGCCAGATAGCTTCTGCTGCTCCCTCTAATGTTTCCCCCAGTTCAGAAAAAGCTTTCTTCTGAATATGCTGCGGGATATAGTTGAGCATCGGATCCAGTCCTACTACGATAGGAGCGTTTGTTTTTTTAATGTTTTCAATAAGTTTGTTGATCATGAGTCTTTCCTCCTGAATATTGATATGGTATTTTTATGCATTCTGGTATACAACTTTTCCATCACAGATTGTATAGAGAATTTTTCCCTTTACTTTCCATCCGTCAAATGGTGTGTTGCGTCCTTTGGAAGCAAATTCATTTTTATCTATTTTATATTCGTGATCAATGTCTGCAATGACAATGTCTGCCGGATGTCCCTTCTGAAGTGTACCTCTGTCACTTCCCAGAATCTGTGCTGGGTTCCAGCTCATTTTCTCAATAAGCTGTGAGATTGTAAGAATTCCAGTTTCTACAAGTGCAGTATAAGACAATGCAAAGCTTGTCTCAATTCCCACAATGCCAAAAGCCGCATTCCGGATAGAGCCTGTCTTCTCCGGCACTGCATGAGGTGCATGATCTGTACTGATCACTTTAAAGGAACCATCCTTCAGTCCTCGGATCAGTGCATCTACATCTTTCTTCGTACGAAGAGGAGGGTTCATCTTATAGTTTGGATCATCACATTTAATATCATCGGAAGTGAGGATAAAATGATGCGGGCAAACCTCTGCTGTGATATTGTCCAATCCCTCTTCCTTCACAATCTCCATCATCTTCGCAACACCTTCTGTGGAACAATGGCACAGATGCAGTCTTGCCCCTGTCTCTCTGGCAAGAAGAATATCTCTCGCTGCGATCACATCCTCAACTGCATTGCAGATACCTGGCAGACCAAGTCTCCGCGCATTCTCATCCTCATTCATACATCCATCACCGCGCAGATCAATATCCTCACAGTGAGCAAAAATCGGAACATTGAATTTCTCTGCCACTTCCATAGCTTCTTTGCAAAGTCTGGTATTCATAACAGATTTGCCGTCTTCAGATAATGCCGGGATTCCCGCTTTTACCATTCCTTCGATATCAGAAAGTTCCTGTCCCTTCTCCCCCTGCGTAATGGCACCTGCTTGGAGCACATGAATGCCGGCAAGCTGTTTTGCCTTATTATGCACATAATTTACACGATCCGGACTGTCAATTACCGGTGTTGTATTCGGCATTGCAACAACCGTTGTCACACCACCTCTTGCAGCAGCCCGGGAACCTGTCTCTATATCCTCTTTCTGTGTCTGTCCCGGATCTCTGAAATGAACGTGAAGATCGATCAGTCCCGGCATTACCAGACATCCCTTCGCATCTATTACTTTGTCGCTTTTATCTTTTATTTTAAGTTTCTCACCGATCTCGGTGATCACGCCATCTTCCAGATAAATATCGCCTTTTTTATCAGTGTCAGTAGCCGCATCTACGATACGTCCTCCCTGAATCAGAATACCCATGCAATTCTCTCCCTTCGTTGTCGTTTGACAATAACTTTCTGATATACATAATACACGAAACTTCTTCTTTTATAAAGCCTTTTTTTACTGATGTGCAGTCTTTTTTGCTTGACAATTCAAAATGCGGGAGATATAATCAGTTCATATCTGGATTATTTAATGTATAGTCACTGGTTTTTAGAGATTATATAACAGTATATAATCTGTAAAATCTGGTGATTTTTTTATTTGCCAGAAACTATATAATTTTTTTATTTTTTATGGAGGTAACAACATGAACAAGGGAACTGTAAAATGGTTCAACGCAGAAAAAGGTTACGGATTTATCACTGGTGAAGACGGTGCAGACGTATTTGTACATTCTCCGCTATCAATGGTGAAGGATTCAAATCCCTTGAAGAAGGACAGGCTGTAACATACGACTTAACAGAAGGTGCTCGTGGTATGCAGGCTGCAAACGTTACAAAATTATAATTTATAATTTTTGTTAACGCGAGAGGATTGAATTCCGCACTTTTCTATACGGATTAAACCTCAAAAAAATCCCCGGATCATCCGGGGATTTTTTATTGCTTTTCTTCTGTGAATCCATCAGAGATTCAATTTCTATTTAGCATCTGCGCTGTCTGCATCCGTTGTTGAATCTGCTGTTTCTGCAGCTTTATCGTCTGCTACATTTGTATCATCTGCTTCTTCAGATTTATCTGCGGTTTCCGTTTCAGAATCATCTGCGGTGGTGTCTGCTGCATCAGCATCTTCACTGTCTGTATCAGTGGAAGCTGTTGTATCTTCTTCCTCCGCTGTATCTGCATCAGTGCTGTCTGTACCATCGGATGCATCTGTTGACAGATTCGAAATGTAATTGTCAAGTGCAGTAGTATCCATTACTGTATTCTGAACCACATTCTCTTTGGCTCCTGTCACTTTTACATATGCAGAATAACCAATCCATGCAACAATCACAACACAAATGAATGCCCAGGCAAACATTTCCAGTCCAAAAAGTACTTTTTCTTTTCTGTCTGTTTTGTTATGCAGTCCTTTTCTGGCCTTATAAGCATCGACTTTCTTCTGGCTCATGATAGATCTCCTTTGCATCAATATTTCGTATTTTCTGATTATAGCACACTTTACTGCAAAAGAAAACAATTAGTTTATACTGCAACGATCACTCCGCCGTCATTTGCATACATAGAACTTACACCCGCTGTATCAAGGACTACGATCTTTGCAAGTTTCATTCTCTCTTCAAAAGCCTCTTTGAGCACCTGTGCTCTTTCCGGACAATTGCAGTGACTGATGGCAAGAACCTTCTCTGCACTGTCCGGGGTTTTCTCGATTACCTGCTCTACAAGCTTGATCAGAGCACGATTCATGCCTCTTGCCTGATCCAGCTGGCAGATATTTCCATCATCCGTAGAACCCATGACCGGTTTGATTTTCAATGCACTGGCCACTAACGCTTTCACTTTGCTCAGACGGCCGTTCTTTCTCAAAGTATCAAGATTCTCAAGTATAAAAAATGTATGCTGTCCTTCAATATAATGTTCCACAGTTGAAACAACTTCTTCAAAACTCATCCCTGCTTCTTCGCATTCCTGTATCTTCATTCCGATCAGGCTTTCCCCGATGGATGCGGAACGTGAATTAAACACATGTATTTTTTTATCCGGATGGTCTTCCATAATAAGATCTCTGCCAAGTAACGCACTGTTATAGGAACCACTCAGCTCAGAAGACAAAGTCACTGCATAAATATGCTCAGCCTCGCAGTCATATGCTCTCATATATCTCTCAGGTGACGGGCAGGCTGATTTCGGACATTCCGGGCAGGCTGCCACTTTATCAATAAACTCTGCCTGATCAAATGTTTCATCATCTATGATCTGTTCAGCTCCTACCATCAGAGTCAGTGGAATGGATTCAAAACATTCATCTTTCTTCCATTCGTCCAAAAGTTCTCCACAACTATCTATGATAATCTTATATCTCAATTATATCGTCCTCTTTTCCATTATATGTAGTATTCAATACCAGATATATCTTATCACACCGCTTTACGTTTGAAAAGACTTTTTAATAAAAACACTGTTCTTTTTTTCAAAAGTGCTTTATAATAAAAAGACGCTTCCCGCAAAGTGCAGGAAGCGCTGCCTGATCCACAAAATATGTTCAGAAATATGCAGCAATCCAGAAGTCTTTTTTTAATTCTGAACAGCTGTAAATCATGTTATCAGAGAGGTGTTGTATGCTTGCTTTAAAAATTACTGATGTAAAAGATTTTATGAATAAACTCCTGATCGGTGAGGTATTTGACCGTTTTTCTCTTGTCGAGGCATCTGTGACAACCTTCAACACTTTTACCATAAACGGAAAACTTCATTACGATTTCTTTGATACTGACACAAAGGCTGCTTTTGAGGAGAATTCCACAGAATATTCCCTCTGGCATGATGTAAAACCTTATTGTTTTTCTATCATACGCGGCAGACGCACACCTTTGAATTTCAGGATTGTATTTGAACTTTCTCATGATCAGACACAGTCGTTGTTAAAAAATGAACGGCATATTGCAGATATTCCTGTGCAAAGCTTTTATCTGAATATCCAGTACAAGAACCAGTCCCTTTTATGTACAACAGGTGTTTCTTATACTTCATTCAGTCCGGATAAACGTCTGGAACATCTCTGGGATGATTCCATGACTGTTTTTCTCTCCAGTCATCACATTCCCTGTGAGAAATTATGAGTAGATTCTGTTATCAGCCTTTATCCGAATAACGCAGATAATAGACCAGAATATCTATAAACTCACTGTTCGTCGGTTTATCTGCCATTGTACACCCTGCCATTTCTTCCAGTGTATCCTTATGATTCATCCAACATAAGTTTACCAGTGTTCTTATGTTGTGTTCTACATTAGACGGCGTTGATTTATATTTTCTTGCAATGACCGGATAAATATCTTTGGTGACTTTTACCGGTCGCTCATAAATTTTCTGTGCCATTTCTACTGCATCCACAACATAATAATATCCTTTATACTTTGATGTTGCACCCAATTTTCTAATAACTCCATAAACTGCACTCATACATCGTTCCTCCTGTAACTTCCATAATCTGTGTTTTTACAGATTTGGATATCTCATTTATTTACACACATTTCTCTATAAGTAAATGAAAGTCACGATATTGGCTGCCCGGAAGCACCATTGCAGTCACTATTCTCTGTAACCCGTTATATTTTATGCGGATTCGGCATATTCATTAAAATATCGGCAACTTAATAATAGGAATTCATAAGACATTTGTCAATACCAATGTAATTGTTTTCCACAAAAATAAGGAGCAAAAGTTATTCTCTGCTCCTTATTTGATATTCTGCTATTCTGACAGGCGTATCTGTCCTCTCATTGATCTGCCGGCAAATTGCCTGCTTTCTATCTTATTTTGCAATCATCAGCAAAATTTCATTGCTTCTCTGAACAAATCTGGTCATTTCGTCCGGTGAAAGCTGTTTATGGCTCATCATCGCAAGGTCATACAACTGTTCACAGATAAGCGGAGCCTTGTCAGATTCCTGATTCTCTGCCAGATATTTAACCAATGGATGATTCGCATTCAGAACCAGTGTTTCCTGTCCGCCAAACATATTCGGATCCATTCCATACATATTATACATCTTCATCATATCCTGCATACGGCGGCTCTCTTCGGAAAGAGTCATCATTGCTGATACATTTTCATTTTTCAGATTCTCAACATGTACTTCCAGTTTATCTTTATTAAGGCTCTTGCGGAAAAGTTCTGTCAGTGCTTTGACAGTTTCTTCATCGGCAGTACCCTCACCCTTCATTTCTTCGGTCAGATCCGCATCAATACGCTTAAACTGTACTTCCTGATGTTTCTGCTCAAGACTGGAAATAAATGCACTGTCAATATTATGTTTCAGGATAACGGCATCTTTTCCTGCTTCCTTAAACATATTGATATACTGACTCTGCTGAACTTCATCAGTTACATAGAAAATTACTGTCTTCTCAGGTTCTTTCGCTTCCGCATTGTCTTTGTTTTCAGACTCTGCTGCATCTTCTTTCTTTTCTTCTGTCTGAGCCTCAGTTTCTTCTGTTTCTTTTTTATTCTCTTCAATGCAGTCCTTTAATGTGAGATATTTGCCATCAAGATTCTTAAAGAGTACATAATCTCCCATTTTCTCTGCAAACTTAGCATCTTTAATACAGCCATATTTAATAAACGGGCTGATATCATCCCAGTATTTCTCATAAGATTCTCTGTCAGTCTTGCACATTCCGGTAAGCTTATCTGCCACTTTTTTGGAAATGTATTCAGAAATCTTCTGTACAAATCCGTCATTCTGCAATGCGCTTCGTGACACGTTCAATGGAAGATCCGGACAATCGATCACACCTTTCAGAAGAAGCAGGAATTCAGGAATTACTTCCTTGATATTATCTGCGATAAATACCTGATTGTTATAGAGTTTGATCGTTCCTTCAATGGAATCATACTCTGTATTGATCTTCGGGAAGTACAGGATACCTTTTAAATTAAACGGATAATCCATATTCAGATGTATCCAGAATAACGGTTCCTTATAATCCATAAATACCTTGCGGTAGAATTCCTTGTATTCATCATCTGTACATTCATTTGGATGCTTCATCCAGAGCGGATTAATATCACTGATAGAAACCGGACGTTTATTGATCTTTACTTTATCCTTTGCAGGAGAAATTTCAACAACTTCCTTTTCACCTTTATCATTTTCTTTTTCTTCTGTCTTTGCTTCCTCATGAATATGTTCAACAACTACATCATCGTCTCTTAACTCAGATTCATCAATTGTCTCATATTCCTGAGGTGCATTTGCTTTGGAAAGGTAAATATGAACCGGCATGAAGGAACAGTATTTCTCAAGGATCTCACGCATACGGTACTCATTTGCAAATTCCAGGCAGTCTTCATTCAGGAACAGGGTGATTTCTGTACCAATCGTATTCTTGTTGCCTTCCTGGATATCATATTCTGTTCCGCCATCGCAGGACCAGTGTACAGGCTGTGCACCTTCTGTATAGGAAAGTGTATCAATATGCACTTCATCCGCCACCATAAATGCAGAATAAAATCCAAGTCCAAAATGACCGATCATCTGATCATCTGTAGTTTTGTCTTTATATTTCTCAAGAAACTGAGTTGCACCTGAAAAAGCAATCTGGGTAATGTATTTCTCTACTTCATCAGCAGTCATGCCAATACCATTATCGATGAATTTCAGAGTTTTCTCATCAGGATTAACAATTACCTGAATCTCCGGTTTGTATCCTTCCGGAAAAGTATATTCTCCCATTACTTCCAGTTTTTTCAGTTTAGTGATCGCATCGCATCCGTTGGAGACCAGCTCTCTTACAAAAATATCATGATCGGAATATAACCATTTCTTGATGATTGGGAAAATATTTTCACTGTTAATTGATAAATTTCCATGTTTTACAGCCATGCTGTCCACACTCCTTTTTGTTTTTAATCATTTGCCGCAACTTTATCTGTCAATATACTGCATTCTTATCTGCTCTGCCTCCGGAGCCAAAACTATCCTCTCCTGTTTATCCTTTGAAATAGCTTTTGACTCCTGTAAGTTGCTTCTCTGAAAGATATAGTAATACCATTTATTCCAAAAGTCAAGAAAAAATTAGCACTCACTAAAAATGAGTGCTAATAATTTTATATTTTACATATTCCCCTGTATTTTTTTCTTCAGATAACTCTTATTTCTTTCGTCTTTTGTATACCACAACTCCCACAATACATCCTGCTGCAATCGCCAGAATAATCACAAACGGTGTGATATTAGTCGTATCTCCTGTCTTTACCGCTGATTTCGCAGTTGCTCCATTCGGCTGTGGAGTCGGAGTTGCAGTTACAGTCTGCGCCTGTGTAATACTGAAATTCACCTGTTTAGTATCCTGCTCCCCTGTATTCTTCCATTCACTTCCATTATACTTCTGACGGTCAAATGTAACTGTCAATGTGTAGGTTCCGGCCTTCGTAATTCCAAATGCAGCAGTATAAGGTGCACTGCTCCAGCTATTTGTATTGATCACTTTCCAGTTATACGGTACATAGCGGACATCTCCCTTTCCCGGACTTTCATTGTCCATACCCGCTCCGACTGCTGTAAATGTAATCTTTGACTGTGTTGTGTATCCATCTGAACTGATTCCTGTAATCTTATTATCTGTCGGATCTGCAATTTTCGCCTTGCGGGCAGCTTTAACCGTAAACTGAACTTTCACTTCTGCACTGATCTGCTGTTCATTATCAATCACAACTGACTCTGTATAGGAGCCGGCCTTTAACCCCTCCTTCGGGCGGATTTTAAATGTACAGCTCTCCCCCGGTGCAAGCTCTGTGGCTGAAAGTTTCCCGATTTTAAAGTTTTTACCTGACGGTGCATTTAAAGTTACATTTGTATTCCCCTCATTCGTCACTGTAACTTTCTGCGCTTCCGGTGCCTCACTATATCCTTCTTTTGCTTTTCCAAAATTCAGTTCTTCCGGTGTTACGGATAATTTATAAATCTTTTTCACTTCCGAAACAGTCGCAGAAGCTTTGATTGTTGTCAATACATCCTCCTGTCCTTCCGAACTGGTCTGGGCTATCTGAATACTGTCCAGATAATTGCCGACTTTCAGACCGTTCACCGGTACTGCTGTAAATGCAGCAGAATCTCCCGGCTCCAGCACTGATGCCGAAAGTTCCCCAATATCAAAATACTCTGCATATGGCTGCATCAGCGAAACAGTTGTATTTCCTGTATTGGTAAGTGTAATGGTCGTCGCTTCAGGAGTATCATAACCTTCCTTCAGATCATCATAACTGAAAGATTCCGGATCTGCCTGAACTGCTGTGATCTGTTCCTGTTCTGCCTCTTTTACAGATACTTCCGCAGTTACCTGCGCTGCCACTTCCGAATCCTCTTCACTTTCAAATATCAGGGTATCACTGTAATCCCCCTTCGTCAGACCGGTTTTTGGCTGTACCATGAACATAAGAGAATCACCTTTTGCAATCTGTATTCCTGATACAGCTTCACTTCCATCTTCGTTCATCACCTCAAAATAATCTGATTTCGGTATCTTTAAAGTGACAGTTCCATCCCCTGTATTTGTTACGGTTACGGACAGTGTCTCATTGGCCTGTGTATAATTTTCTTCGATATCGCTGAAATTAAGACTTCCTGTATTTACCTCAAGAGACTGTGCCTCAAGAGATGCATCTGCATTGTCACCTGCCGATGGAGCCTCGCTGTCATCCGGCGTCTCTGTCGGTTCTGCAGAAGGCTCATCCGAAGGCTTCAGATCTTCGTCATCTGATGAATCATCCTCACCTTCAACTGCAATCTTCGCTTCAAAAGAAACCTCAATACCTTCTTCCGTCCGGTATGTGATCATATCATCATATTCACCCGGTTCCAGTCCTTCTCTCGGCTGTATCCATACGCTTACAGATTCACCTGCACTCAGCGGTTCTGTAATATCCTGAACCATAAAATGTTCCGGACTGATCTCCTGAAAATTCAAGTTCTCATTTCCGGTGTTCGTAATCTGCACATACTGTGCTTCCACATCCTCAAGATCACTCTTTACTGTTCCAAAATCACAAATCTGATCTTCGCTGTCCTCTACAGTGGCAGTCGCTTCGTAAGTCTTTTGATCTTTCTCTGATCCATCTGTCTGCACATTTCCGTTCTCATCCACCTGCAGCTGATCTTCTGTATAAATTTTCATCTGGGAATCATCAGTACCTTCTGTTGTTTCCTCCGGCTGACCTTCTGTGTTCTGAGATCCATCTTCCTGTTCATTTCCTGCATCCTGCTGTACATCTTCTGTTCTATCTGTGTCCTGATTTTCAGAATCCTGACTGCCTTCTGCATTATCTGCTGTTTCTTCCAACTGTGCATTCTCTGTTCCATCTGCCGTTTCTGCCTGCTGTGTATCCTCTGCTTTCGCCTCTTCTTCAGTTGCAGCTACCTCTAACGTCTTTGCAGTAAGAGTACCTGTCAGTCCGCTTCCATCTACAGGGGTCAGATCAAGCACCAGTCTGCATCCCAAATCATCCTGAGTGATCGTATAGGTCTTCTCAGTACCTACCTGTGTTAACTCCTTCTCCCCGGTCTGTCTTGACCAGGAAAAAGTAAAATCTTCATCCGTAACCTCTTCCGGTGTAACCTTTGCATAATCTGCACTCAACACTACGCCTACAGCTGCAAGTCCCTTAATCTTAAGCTTACCGCCCAATTCTCCTGACGGAGCTGCCGCAAAAACCATGGATGGAATCATTGAAATAACCATCATCACAGTCATTACAACTGCAAGAAATCTCTTTCTCTCCATCTGTAGTCCTCCTTTTCATTTATAATAAGATTTGTAATTATTCAGCAGCCACTCTGAAGGTACTGAATAATTACAGTTCTGTGATGCTTCTGTGTCTGTCTGCCCTTTTCATTCCCATCACAGACCACAGCATCGTTTTTTCTCTGTATAAAAGCATTATAGCATCACATTTTCCGGAAATGTAATCTGTATTTTCTCCCTTAAAACAACTTCAGCCCCTGAGTATCAGAGTTCAATTTTCTCCAATATTCAGGGACCGAACTGTGTTTTACAGTTATTTCTCCGATATATCACGTGATATCCATAATTTGACCGAACAGTTTTTATCCTTCTACTATCAGATATTTTCCATCCGGCAGAGCAAATACTTCACTTGCATCTTCCAGTTCTTCATCTGACATTCCTTCCACATCAGCGCCTGCTTCTTCCAGATATTCTCTCACTTCTTCAATAGAATCCACAACCTGCGCCATGCAATCCTCAAGGAATGCTTCCGCTGCTTCATATGATTCTGCTACCGCCTGTGGAAAAAGCTGCTCCTGATTTTCAAGAAACGTATTAATACATTCTTCTGTAAACAATTTAAATAACCTCCTCAATCTTTCCCTTTGCCCGGATCAGCTTCTCAAGGACCGGTTCAACCTGTTTTGTCATATAGGACGTAGCTGCCCGTACCCCCTCCTTGGAATGCTCCATGGCAAAGCCATATTTTACCGCTTTAAGCATCTCTATATCATTATATTCGTCTCCGAACGCAATACATTCTTCCGGCGAAATATGATATCTTTTCTGATATTCTCTGATTCCTTTTGCCTTGTTTGTTCCAAAAGGAATAAAATCGATCCACTCATTTCCCGAAGTGACAACAACACATTCTTTTCCAAATCTGTCCATCCAGTATTTCACAGATTCTTCTGTAAGGCCGGCCGGTTCAAACACAGCCAGCTTCATGATAGGATCCGTCATCTCTTCCATGCTGTTTACAAATCTGCATTCATTTTTTACTTCATATAACATATGGTCATGAAATCTCTTTGTCTTCGGCATCAGATAGTGGTAATCCTTTGCAGAACAGGTAAACTCGGCATCCTTCTTTTCCAGGATTGCAGAAATAATCTCCCCTGCCAGCTTTCTGTCAAAAGAATCCTGATACAGTACCTCTCCATGATCCACTGCCAGTGCACCATTCTCCGAAATATAGGAAATCTCTGAAGCAACAGGTGCAAACAGCTTTGTCATATTCGGATATTGCCTTCCACTGGCTGCTACAAACATAATCCCCAGTTCCTCTAACTGCCTGATCAGCGAAAAAATTTCTTCAGGCAGAGACTGTGCCTTATGTAAAAGTAACGTCCCATCCAGATCACTTGCAACCAGCTTAATCATTTCCATGTTCCTCGCAAATTTTTACCAGATCTGTCGGTTTCTCAGCGACAAGATCTGCTCCATTCTCATTCAGTTCTTTTCGGTCACGAAAGCCCCATAGCGCACCTACTGTATACATTCCTGCTGCTTTACCGGTCTTCATATCTGTACTTGTATCTCCCACATACATGCATTCTTCCGGTTTTACACCAAATTTTTCCGCAACCATAAGCGGACCATCAGGTGCCGGTTTCCTGCGGATTGCTTCACTCTGACCAACTACCATATCAAATTCCCCGTCAAAAAGCTGCGCAATTACTTTCACAGCTGCAGGATGAGGTTTATTTGAACAAACTGCCAGCTTCATTCCATGTTCCTTCAATTTCTTTAAGGTTTCCGGCATTCCCTTATAGGGAACTACTTTATACATCGGATCTGCTTCAAACATTTCCCGGTAAAGCCTCTGTCCCTCATCATAATGCACAAGTTCCGGATCCCCCGCATCCTTAAGTGCGCGGCGGATCAGCATATTTGCCCCTTCTCCGCTGTAATATCTGAAATTATCCACCGGAAGTGTTTTCAACCCGAATTTTTCCATAATAATATTAGTCACATAAGCCATGGAATCCAGCGTATCAGCCAGTGTTCCATCCAAATCAAATATACATGCTTTAATCATCTTTTGTCATCCTCTTAAGTTAATTCCTGATTTCTTCATTTCATAAAATAATCTGGCAACCGGGAGTCCTACCACATTATTGTAATCTCCGCTGATCCCCTTTACATAAATTCCGAAAAGTCCCTGGATGCCATAGCTTCCAGCCTTATCCATAGGCTCTCCTGTAGCAACATACTCTCTGATCTCCTCATCTGAAACCGGATAAAAAGTCACATCTGTACTTTCATAAAAAGTATGTTCTGTCCAGACTTTTTCTTTCTTTTCCCATACAGAAACGCCGGTATATACCTGATGAGTATTTGCCTGAAGTTTCTTTAATGTATTCACTGCATCCTCTGTATCATGAGGTTTGCCAAGGATCACATTCTCAAACACTACCACTGTGTCAGATCCGATCACAATTGTTCCGTCGGCACTATCTTTCATAGTGCGGATAACAGAAGCTGCTTTATCCGAAGCCAGCTGTTTTACTGCCTCTCCCGGATTGTCTGAGATACGATTCTCATCACCTGATGCAGGCAACACTTCAAAATCTACGCCAGCCCGTTCCAACAGTTCTTTTCGTCTGGGTGAAGCAGATGCCAAAATAATTTTTCTCATAATAACCTCTTCTTTCCTGTCATAGTATACCTTGTATCTTTTTGGTATGCAACTGCTTTCATTAACTCTTTCCATAAAATTTCGCTTTCCTTTTTATCTGAAAAGTATTAAAATAACAATAACCTATAGCTGAATAAAATGGTGTCAGGAGTAAAAGATATTTTTATCCTGACTCGCTGTCAAAAATAGGAGAATATCAGAAAGGAGTTTATGATTATCATGGCTAAAATTAATAAATACTGGGGATATGTTGCAATAGGTGCCCTTACAGCAGCTGCTGCCGGTGCTGTAGCTGCCCTTATTGCCAAAAAAGGATCCTGTAAAGAGGATTTTGATTTTGAAGATGACTTTGATGATTTCGATCTGACTGATGAAAAGGAAACTGCTAAGGAAGATCAGGAACCTGCCGAAGATTTCCAGTCCTGGGAACATACAGGCGAACAGTCTGCAACAGATGACACCGAAAGCGAAGAAGCTGAAGAAGCTGCTGATACAGACGATTCTGAGAAGTCTTCCGATAAAGCTGCTGAAGTTGAGATTAAAGATGCAGAAGAGGAAGAAGATGCCGATGAACCCGAGAATTTTGAAGAGACTATGGACGCTGCATCTGAATCTGAAGAATAAACGTTACCGTTCACAGTAACGTAACCAAAAAGGAATGTTACTTCACGATTATACAATCGTAGAAGCAACATTCCCTTTTTATTCTGATTATATTACTATTTCAGTCTCATTATGCTTTCGGAAGTTTAAATGAGCTCTTCAGAGACACTATACGGTTGAATACCGGTGCACCCTCTTTAGAATCATGGATATCTGCACAGAAAAATCCTGTTCTTACGAACTGGAAGCTGTCATAGCCTTTTGCTTCCATAAGTGCTGGTTCTACATATGCAGTAACTTTTGTCAGAGAGTTCGGATTTACATTCAGAGAACCATCTTCTTTGTTGTATACACCCTTCTCCTCGTCTACGATATTCTCATAGAGACGTACTTCTGCTTTTCCTGCCTGACTTGCTTCTACCCAGTGAATGGTTCCTTTTACTTTTCTGCCATCCGGCGCATTGCCACCCTTTGTTGCAGGATCATAAGTACAGTGTACAACACGTACAGTTCCATCTTCATCAGCTTCATATCCTGTACAGGTTACAAAATATGCGTTCATAAGACGAACCTCTGTGCCCGGGAACATTCTCTTATATTTCTTAGGCGGATCTACCATGAAGTCTTCTCTCTCAATATAGAGTTCTCTGCCAAACGGTATTTTACGAGTTCCCAGTTTTTCATTCTCCATATTGTTCGGAGCTTCCAGATATTCTACTTCGCCTTCCGGATAATTATCGATCACAAGCTTGATCGGATCAAGAACAGCCATCAGACGTGGACGTTTCAGTTTCAGATCCTCACGGATGCAGTATTCAAGCATTGCATAG
>OGRG01001501.1_pt1 | contig 15963 bp, 22 predicted proteins | sample 1553501 | NCBI WGS metagenome assembly OGRG01 (sample SAMEA2580018, study PRJEB22360) | human gut metagenome | biome: human gut; feature: human-associated habitat; material: faeces | place: Denmark | collected 2008/2010 | reverse complement strand
ACAATGGTTTGACCAACTTTTGGGCCCGGGGCCCCTATTCACCCGTGGACCCGAAGCCCCCCGCTCCTCTCTCAGTCGATTGCGGGAAAAGCTCGGCCTCCGACTCGAGAACTTCCACCCCGATATAGAAGACAGGCATCACCAAACCCTGAACCAGCTTCATCCCCGGCTTGAGGATGACGATCTCCTTGCCGACATTCATGACGTGCAGATGGATTTCTCCTTGGTAGTCTTCGTCAACCACGCAGGCTCCGACCTGGAGCTGGTGCTTGGTGGCAATACCGCTCTTGTTGAACATGATGAGGGCACACCCCCGGGGTATTCGAGCTCGAATACCCGACGGAATGTTGATGCTTTCGCCCGGCCAGATCTGTTTGGCTTCGAAGTCTTCCGGGATGTAGAAGTCCAGCCCGGCGGACAGACCCGTTCCTCTGGTCGGGGTCTTGACATTTCTTACTTTTACGATTTTCATTTTTTAAAATATTTTTCGAGACGAGCTCGGTGTGTTGTGCCTGATGAGAGTGATGCTCCTTCTATGAAATTATACCGAGTGTGAAGAGGCAGCTCCTGGAATGCCTTCTTGAACGGTTGACCATCCGGTTCAAATATCTTGCCCGCGGGATTTCCGGGGGTGACGTCTTTCATTTTTCGGGACTTGATCCACCACAGAGCCTCTTCCCGATTTATAGAACGAATGGAAGGTCTAACAGATCCCTTCCGGAGCGTCATTTTGAACCACTGAGCCTCCGTGTTGGAGTCATCTTCTTTAAACCATACCCGGTAATATCCGATAGCTATTGCCATAAGCTGTAGAATATTTCGTGACACTTCTTGCGGTACGCCATCGGATCCTGTCGGATGCTCCGACACTTGAGAGGCTCTTTGGGTCGGTCGAGAATCTCCTGAGGCAGTACGTCGCTGAAAGCATCTTTGAGAATGCGCTTGTGAGTTCTGTCCTCCCGGGGCAAACGGAGAGCGAACCTGACAACGTCATGTCCCAGGAATGGTGACCGGAGTTCAACTGTGCTCCTCATGGAAGCCCGGTCAAGCCGAGGCATGTGGTAGAACGGAAGCTCTTGGAACACGTCTGAGAGCTGGGAGTCGTAGTCATCAACTCGGCGATAGCCTCCGAAGAGTTCGTCAGCTCCATCCCCGGTCAGGATGACCTTCTCCTTGACCTTCTCCATGAGTCGGAACTGGGGGATCATGGAGCCCAAGTCGATGGGGGTTTCGTTGTAGCGGAGACACCTCTCCAGGCAATCATCATCGGGGATAGGGCCAAGAGAGGTGATAGAAACCCCCAAAAATTCGGACAATAGCATGCCAAATTTTGATTCATTATTTTCCACCATATAAAGATTAACCCCCAGGCCCATTCGATGAAGAATAGAGGCAACTATGGATGAATCCAGTCCTCCAGAAACCAAAGCTCCGACCGGGACTTTAGAGTACATTGCCCGGCGTTTTACGGACTTCTCGACCAAGCCCCGGAGGACTTCGGCGAACTTGGATTTTGCGAAATGACTCCGTTCCCCTATCCCCCATCTGTAGTAGTCCCTCCGGATAATGGTGGGCTTCACCTTCATGTCATCGAAGGAATAGACAGTATTCGGCATAATACGCTTGACGTTGTTCCATGGAGTTCTGTCATCCCAGTTGTACCCCCATTTGAACACTTCCGACTGATAGTACCGGTCGAAGTCTCGGAAGTCCGACACCAACGGGGTTATCTCCGAGCAGATTTCCCCGAATTGGTTGTAGTAGAGTTGCTTCTTTCCGAGAGGGTCGGTGAAAGCAATAATTTGACCCTTCCTGTACCAGCATATTGCCCACATGCCATCCCAGTTGTTGGCTTCATAGATGATGTCTTCGAGACACGAGGATCCAAACAAGTCGCGAAGATACTCGACGTCGCTGGAATACCTCGTAGGATAGTTGTAGATTTCCCCGACGTAAAGGAACCATCCGTTGTCTCCTGCCAGTTTTATGGGCTGAGCCAGGCCATCGCCTGGTCCAGTCTGAATGGGCAAACGAACATGACCGAGGAACCGTCCTCCTTCGGCAATCTGGACGGACTCGATGCCCCTATGCTGTATCTTGTCAATGGCGTTAATCCTTCTTGTTATACTTATTCCGCACATATCACTTGAGTTTGTTTTTGAGAGCGTCCATGAGACAAACGATCCCTATTCCGATTATTACTGCTATTGCCAGCCCGATGATGATAGGCTCCTCACTTCCTCCTGTCATGACTTTTCTTCGAATTTTCGAGGATCTGTTGTGCCTTTCTTTCGATCCAGTTGGTGTAGCACCGACTCCCCCATGTGGAGCCCAGTCAGGAGCTTCGAGCATCCCGGACAGAACATGCAATCGTCATATTGCTGATGAGCTTTAGCTCTTGCTTCGTCGATAGTCATAATTTAGTAGATTACCCATTTGGAAAGATCTTCGTTGTATGCATGGAGGGACCCAGCGAAGTAATGCAGAGATCCCTCCTTGAGAGAGGGATAGGTGGCTGCGAGGATGTCGAACACGTAGTCCATCATGGCCTCCGTCAACCAGATGTCAATTGCGAAGTGCTTGAAGAAGTCATTGCTCCGGATATAATATATCACGTGGAGTCGATTGTTCCGGATGAGGAACTGGTAGCTGACGGAGCAAGGTACTCGGGTAAGAGCCCCGGCTGTTGCCCGGGTGTCCTCCGGCTCGAAGATCATGACCATTGCTCGTCTGGAGTGCGGGTCGTCCCGGAGAGTCATGATGACATTATCCAACTGGTGGATCTCGGGACCCTTGTGGAAGATGTGCAGACGCTCCGAATAGGTGTAGTCGAAACGACCCCCCTGCCGAGTCTTGCTCACCAACTTCTGCCACAAGTCCTGTCGGATTTCCCAGCTTTTACCGGGGTTGACTCCATTTCGGTCAAGCCGGTCGGAGAGCTCTGCTCGGCAGTACTTCTCGATGAGCTCGGCCTCGTCTTTGAACATGAAATCGAGCATCTCACGTTTGCCGAGATACGGCTTCGAGATGACGAAGCTCACTCCGATGAGTTCCTTGGTGAGCCGGTCGTCCCCGCTGAGTTCTTGGTTTTGGTAATGGTTGACCGGGACCGTGATGCCGGAAACCTTGAGCTCCCGATCCATCTCCCGGATCATTTCGAAACAGTCTTTAAATATTCTACCCATATCAGTATTTGGATTTAATGCGAAACAGATTTACTTGATACTTCAACGACCAGAGCTCTTTGACTCGAGTCTCTGAGAGACCCAAATGCTCGAACATTATGACGAAGTAAGTCCATATCCGCTTGAGCCGGCCCTCGAAAACTAGCAAGTCAACCATGTACTGAGATTGTCTCCACTCTCTGTTCTTGAGACAGTTTGCTGTCATGCCGATGTTTCCGATTAAGGTAAGCAGATCTCCCGCAAAATCTTCGTCTTCCAGAACCTGTGCCCATTTAGGCAGCGTCCAGACGAAAGTGGGAGTCATGCCATAAAGCTGGTAAAGCTCCAACATGAAGTTGAATGCGTCAATCAGCTCCTCATTAAAGTGCTCGCCCTCGCCATCGAGTTCCCCCTCGATAGCCTCCCTTGCCTCAGCGAGTTCCTCGACAATCTGCCAACAGAGTTTCTTGAATAGTTCTTGATCCTCCAAAGTGTTAATGTCAAAGTTCGCGATGCGCTCCTTGAAGTATGGCCTGTATATGAGCTGGAGCTCCCCCTGGAGGGCATAAATCTCTTCCCAGCTCTTAATGAATGGCTTAAAGTCTTGTGTATTCATGGCTTGATGTTTGAGAATGGATCGTACTGTTCCGGATCGTTTTTGTGGGAGTAGTATACAGCTATTCTGCGCCCCTCTTCTGTGAGAACATGTTTGATCTCATGCACCTCGATGGGACTGATCCGGATGAAGTCCACAGCCTCCGAAATGGTTGAGAAGTACGTAGGTACTACTCCCGGAGCTTTTAACGGCTTGGGTTCCTCGAGTTCGTTGTTGATGGCCCCGATTGTGGCTACCATGTCAAGGAGGTTGTCCTCCTTGTGTGCATTGGATTCACGTGCCATTTTCACTGCCACTTGGACCCAAGACACGTCAAGAGCGGTCAGAGGCTTACCGGTAATGACCGAGGCGATCTCTGCGGCCTTCTGGTTGCATTCCATGAATGGTCCGTATTGTCTCTCCTTCTCCTCCGACCGCTCATTGATGATTTGGTCAGCGTGTTTAAGTATGTTACTCATGATTTTTAGTATATAGGTTAGACCCCAGGGAGGGATTCGAACCCTCCTAGTCCACTCCGGGGTGCCCAACGGAGTGACGGCTCCATTGGGCGAGGAGTTCTGACTTACTCCTCAGCCGGTGCGTTCTCCGGCTCGTTCTGTTCTGCTTCGGGAGCTGCTTCGGGAGCTGCCTTCTTCCGGCCGCGCTTCGGCTTCTCGGTCTCTTCGGGAACCGGTGCCATCTCGCCGAGCTCCAGGTCCTTCGAGTCGATGCCCTTGCCCCAGACGTGACCGTCGTTGGTCTTGATGCGGTACTGGATGAAGTTGTTGCGGGAGTCGAGACGAGCTCCGATGATGATGCCGTCGGTCTGCTCCTTGGTCTTCGTGCAGATGAACTTGCAGAAGCGACCGATGTTGGCTTTGGCCTTCTCGAGATTGGCTTGGGCCTCCTCTGCCGATACCTCCTTTTTCAGCGGGCGGGGTTCCCCTGGCTCCTTCGGAGTCTTTGCCTTGCGAGCCTTCTTCGGCTTCTCCTCGGCGACCTCGTCGTTCTCCTTGATGCCGTTCTCGGCTTTGTACTCTTCCGTTTCGGTAGCGTTGTAGACAGCGCCCTCCTCTGCCGGATGTTCCTGAGATGCTCCTCTCGATGCGAGGATGGATTCGATGGCGTCAAGCTCGTCCCCGGTCTTGACCTTGGCCAACTTTTGAAGAACTTTCGAGCTGTAGCTCTTGTACTTTTCGATAAACTTTTCCATAGTGTTTAGTTGTTAAGTGTAGTGTAAAAGTAAGAAAAAATGTCCAATTAAAAAAAATTTTTCACCAGAAAAATTGAAATTATTTCAATCCAATTCGACTGTGATTATGTCCAATATGTTGGAGGTCCTCATGCTATTGACTACCAGTAGAGCCCTTCGGATCCCCCAAGTCCCTCATTGCTCGCTTTGCTTGAGCAATGGCTCTGGCTTTGATTCTTCCGTCGGGGATAGCTGCTTCGTAGCTGTTGTAATCCTCGTCCATTAGTTCGTAGTAATATCGTTTCATTGTCCTTTTGTCTGTAGTATAAATATACGATAAAACGGGGAAAAGTAGAGGCTAAGCCTCTACTTCTTCACCTTTGTAATTTACGAATTTAGCATCCTGATAGCCGAAGAATCGGAGGGACTCGAGGTCTTTGGTCATCGTGTTCAATATCTGGGCGAGCTCCTGGTCGGAGGAGTCTTTGCAGGAGTTGACTGTGTCTACTGCCCAGTAGTTCGACTGTCTAACTGAGGTGTAGCCCTTCTTCCCGACAGTTACTATGAAAGCGTTGGGCCGGTCGGATAACTTGTTCTCTTTGCTTCGGAATATGACCGAGACTTTTTTGTTGTTGGGACAAGCAGCTTTTGCCAGACTTTCGATTCGATGTTTGTTCTCGTAGTTCATAGTGTTATCGTTTTGTTTGTATCACAAATATAATACTTCTGCTACAAATACTACGATGTTTTGCGATATTTTTTCATATATTTTTCGACCCTCGCTTTTACAGCTTCCATGAGAGCATCCTGTCCCCGGGTCTTCGCTTTCTGGGCTCTTATGACGTCCTGGTCCACTGTCTTCGAGCATACCAGTTTATTGACTATCACGACCTCCTTCTGTCCTTGTCGGTCAAGCCGAGCATTGAATTGTTGCTCCAGCTCGAGAGAATAGGTCTGCCCAAACCAGATGATGCGGTGTCCTCCGGCTTGGAGGTTGAGCCCGTGACCCCCGGAAGCCGGGTGCATCAAAAGAACCTGAATTCTGCCAGCATTCCAGTCAACGATGTCCTTCTCCGTTTTGAGTTCCCGGGGCTTATACTTGGCGAGAGCCTTCATGAGCCGGTCTCTGTCATGCTGGAAGGTCCAACCTATGAGGACTGACTGTCCCCCGGCGTCCTCAATGAGTTCCTTCGTGGCTTCGATCTTCAACGTGTGCACCTCATAGGCCACTCTCTGTTCATCGTACACTGCTCCATTGGCAAACTGGAGGAGCTTCGTGGACAAAGCTGCTGCATTGACAGCTGGTATCTCTACGGCGTCCCCGAGCTGATCAATCATGCTGAGAACTTGTTCCTCCTCGAAGGAGTCATAAGCTTTTTGGATTTCCGGGGGCATCTGGATTTCCACTATGTTGTCGATTCGCTCGGGGAGATCGAGGTAGTCCTTAGCTTTCATGCTCATGCAGATGTCCCCTATCTTTGAGTATATGCGCTCCTGATTCTCTTTGGATATGTCGTACGAATATACAATATGCCCGTTTCTACGTCCTGGCTTAAAGTAGTTGTCACGATAGTGTGATATGTATTTGCCCAAGCGCTCTCCCCGGTCCAGGAGGTACATTTGGGCCCAAAGGTCCATAAGACCGTTGGGTGCCGGGGTACCAGTCAAACCTACTACTCGGGAGAGTGAAGCCTGAACGTGCTTAAGAGCTTTGAATCTGATTGACTTGGGATTCTTGAAACTGCTGAGCTCGTCGATGACCACCATGTCGAACGGTAAGCAAGATCCCCCGTAGAGCCCGCATAGCCAAGCCACGTTGTCTCTTCCGATGGTGTATACGTCTGCCTTCTTGGCAAGAGCCTCACGACGTTGACGTTCTGTTCCAATGATGCGAGACACTTTAATGTGCTTCAAATGGTCCCATTTCTCGACCTCCTGTGTCCAGACTGATTCGGCTACTCTTTTGGGAGCTATGACTAATACTCGTCGGACCTCGACCTCTTTAAACATGAGCTCGTTGATGGCTGTCAAAGTAGACACTGTTTTACCCAATCCCATGTCCAGGAACAAAGCACAGTGCGTGTGGCTTATTATGTGGTCAACAGCTTGTAGCTGGTATTGATGGAGATCATTTTCGGTCATATTCCAATGCTAACATTTTACAACCCATGGTCGTGTCTATTACCTCTACTCGAAAGCCCATTGCTTTCAGTTTCTGGTGCATTAACGTCTGTATTTTTCTGGGCTTTTTGCCGAATGCTTTCAACTCAACGAAAACGACTTCGCCACCGGGGAACAGACAGAGCCGGTCAGGGAGGCCAGCATTGTGAATTGCGGGGAGTTTCAAACACCAGCCACCAACTCTCTCCACCTCAGTGACGAGTCGTTTCTCAATCGAGTTTTCGCACATAATACTTTTGCTTTCCATAGATGGGGAATCTTTTACTAGCCTTGCACGGCTCCCATTCTGGCATGCTCTTCAACAAGTCATTGATTTCTCGGGTCCTATACCGGTCCATGTCCTCTCTGTTCCGCCCGAGACATTCGCACCATATCTCAGCAACACACACGTAGTCTCGGGGGGTGGTCCCTTTGGGGTTTAACTCATCGACCAGGAAGTCTCTTCTCTGGTAGAGGTCCATTGAGTCCCAGTTGTCCGGGAGTTGACGTTCCAAGTACGCCTCAATGATGCCTTTCCGTTCATCCGACTCGCTGTGCGAGCTTTGCTCATTTTTGGCTATTTTTTCTGCTTCATGGCTCAAATAGAGTTTTTCCTTGGATTTGTACAGGACAACTGCCTCAGCCCATATCTGGTCTATCTCGTCGTCCAGTTCCATGAATACGTCTTTTTTGGCATTGTTGGGGACCACGTCCACTGGCATGAAGCGTCTGTTGCCAGTGGGGTCTCTCAGGAATTCGCTGTCGTTGGTGGTGCCGAAAAAGACGCATTGCCGGGGGTATATCTCAGAAGTTCTGGCATACGCTGGTCGGAATGAGTCTTCTGACTTAGATATGAAATGCTTCACTGACTCAACCTCCGCTTTGCGGAGACCGGAGAGCTCAGCTATTTCAATAAGCCATGCCCCCTGGATCTGCTCGAGAGCCTCCTTTCCTTGGACTGTCAGGAATGTATCGCTAAACCAGGATTTTCCCAATTTTTTGATGAACGTACTTTTGCCGGATCCTTGAGGTCCTACGAGCATAAGCACAAGGTCGAATTTGACCCCGGGGTTCATAACTCGGGCAACTGCTCCAACCAGCATCTTGCGGATGGCTTCGCGAGAGTAGATATTGTCGCCAGCCCCCATGTAGTCAATCAGGAGTTTGTCTACCCGTTGGATCCCGTCCCATTTGAGGTCATTGAGGTAGTCCAGAATCGGGTGGAAGTGGTTGCGTTCAAATTCCAGAGCCATGGCATCGTCGATCTTTAGCGAGGACGTTATTCCATATACGCAACCCAAATAGTTCCGGACCCCGGAGTAGTCTACGTTCTTGACAGGCTCCGGCTTAACAACCCGACGCCATGGGAGATTCCCAAAAACGTACCTCTTACCGTCAAAGTCGTTCTGTCTGAACAGTCTTTTGAATCTGGGGTCGTTTGCAAATATGAGGTTGAGGTTGGCATCCGACGAGAGGTATGCTCCTCGGGTGTCAACCTCCAGCTCCTTCATCCACCCGACGCTCTCAGCCTCCGGGTCAACCTCCTTTTCGACTACTTCTTCCTGAGCCCGATCATGCTCTGGATCGGCAAACTCGTACTTGGCACTGTTGATGTGGTCGTTGGCAAGGGTTGTCTTAGTGTCTGGGTCATTGCGTACGAACTCCTCCATTGCTGACACACTTGGCAACTTCGACGAGGGGTCCTTTACCTTGTCGTCAAGGTGGCCGAATTTGTGTATGCGGACCAAGTCAAACGCATTGCAAAGTTTACCCCCACACGGGTCAGTTCCATGATGGGAATAAGCGAACTTGTCCTCATACACGATCAGACCAGCCGAAGCACTTCCTTTTGTGTAAGTGTATCGGCCCTCCAATGCTGATGGGACATAGGTGTCAGAGAGAAAAGTCTCTATTGCTTCGGGTATGGAGTACGTCCTACAGAACGCTCCTATGAGCCCCCTCTTTATGGTTGGGTCCTCCTGCTTCTTAACGGCTCTGTCGACAGCTTCGAAACGGGACGAAGCTGTGGGCCAAAGTGATGAGTCCTTCCAATCGGCATAAGAGTTGAGGACCCCGTCAGCATCAACCCATGGACCGTCTTGGACCTTAAAATAGTAGTCCATGTCCTTCGGCGTAGAAGGCCAGAACATGAGTCGGTTGGTCTCGAAGGTTGAATTGTCGAAAAGGTCTATCCCGATTATCCCGGCAATTTTTCGGCTTATGGCCACATACTCATCAGCCGTGACTTCTCTACTCAGTGGCATTATTAGTCGGTACCGGGGAGACGCATCTGAGTGTTTGTGAGTCCCATGCAGAACAGCTGCATTGTCAAACTGGAGAGTAAAGTCATCCCAGAGGTCTTTGTGGGCAAAGTCCAAGTCGAGTGTCATCAACTGTCTGTGGACCACATTGGCTGGGCTTCTTTTGCCTCCTCTCAGGTAGCCCCCGACATATCCACCTACGTCCTTTATTTTGAGCTGGTCCTCCTTGCTTGCAGAAACAAATTCCTTGAATGTTTCAGTGGTCTTATTCTCCTCCCCGAGTCGACTGACCAATTCAGACCATTTCAGTTTCTTGTTGCTCCATACTTTTGATCTTGCACTCAGTCCAATTGCAATATCAAGTTCCCCGTCGTATGTCATTAGTCTTTTCTATAAAATTTAGTAACGTATCCGTCTGCTTTGAGAGGCAATCCCATTGGCAAGCAGTTCAGCCAAGGAAGATCCTCCCCCATAACTCTGCACATAGTCTCCAGACAATCCCCGGCTCGATCTTCGTCTACCTCTGCAATGGCTTCATCATGGACATGCATTACTATTTCGAAGTCTTTCATAATGCTTAGTCTGTACATTGCTTCGGCGAGAAGATCCCGGGAGATTGCCTGGACTATGTTCTCCACCAGTTTGCCCCCGTAAGTCTCTACCTCAGTCCATCCTACTGACTGGACCATGCCGTCATAGACAATGCCAGTCTGCCCGAACCTGTTGGGTCTCACCCGGGGATTTCTGTAGTATAATTTTCTCCCCGCTGGGAGGGCTATTGTCAGATTGGTTCCGTCATGTTCAAATACGAGGCAACTTACCTTTTTAGTCTTTCTGGTCTGGACGCACTCAATGGCCTTTTCGTTCACCTCAGCCCAAAGCTCAACGATTTTAGGATTGGCTCGACGCCAAAGAGCTACGATGGAGTACATTTCCTTTTTGGACAGCTTCTTCTCTTTGTCCATCTTCTCCATTGCGTTGACCGACCCCTCATATCCGAGTGCCAATTCTGCCGTCTTGCCCCGCTGTCTGAGGTCCGATCCTTTCGTAACCTGCTCAATGGGGACCCCGAACATGAGTGATGCTGATGCCTCGTAGATCTTGCCATGGGTGTTGAAGACGTCGAGTCGCCATTTCTCCTGGGCTAACCAGGACAGGACCCGGGCCTCAATAGCACTAAAGTCGGCTACTGCAAACATTTTCCCCTCCGGGGCTATGAAGGCTGTTCGGATGAGCTCGGACAAAACATCCGGGATATTGCCGTAACACATTTCGATAAGGTCGTAGTCTCCTTTCTCTACCATGCTTCTGGCGAAGTCCAAGTCCTTCATGTGATTCTGGGGGAGGTTCTGGAGCTGGATCATTCGGCTCGACCAACGTCCTGTTCTGTTGGCCCCGTAAAACTGGAATAACCCGTGAGCTCTCCTGTCTTTGGCAGCGCAGTTGAGCATTGCAATGTACTTCTTAGTTGAAGTCTTGGACAGTGCAAGCCGACCAGCGAGGACCTCCTTGACCAGATCGGGAGCCTCCGGATTGTTTTTCAGATATTCGAGAATTTCGGGCTTTCCCAGTGCAGGGAAGTTGAGCCCGAAATTAGTGCTAAGCCACGTCTTCAACTGGGCCAAGCTGTTCGGGTTATCCAAGCCTGTCAGTTCCTTCATTCGGTCAGTCATCTCCTCCGTGTATACCTCGTCGAAAGAGATGGCGTTCCCGGCCATGTCGAGATCTATCAGGATCCCCCGGTCGTTGATGCTTTGGTCTACGAGGTAGTTCCGGCGTTCGAACTCCGGGAATGGGAATTGGTCCAGCTGTTCCACGATGTCGCGTTCGGCAATCACGTCATATTCGGCATACGTCTTGAACTCGTTCCACTTGCCCGGGTCGTCGTCCGGCATGTTCCGAGTCCTCATCCCGTTGGACTTGGTTGGCTTGCACGGGGAGCAGAAAAACCGGATTAAAGCTTTACCGGTCGACTTCTTCCCGTGCTCCCCGAGGACCAACGCCTTGGAGAGTTCATCCAGAGCCAAAGGCAGTCCGCAATAGGCTGCTTTGGTCATTGAGCAACACAATTGATCAATCGGGATAGGTAGTCCTATACGCTTAAATACGAGTCTCTCAAATACGGCGTTATGAGCCCATTTCTCAATCTCCGGGTCAGTTAAAGCGGAGATGAAATAGTCGGGGAGCTCCTCTCCTTTGGCCAGATCAATCACCTGAACGGGAGAGGTGTCAAAGGCGAAAGACACCATAAGGAGTTGAAAGTCCCCCGATTCTATGTATTTATAGGCGCCCGTGGATTTAATGTCCTCCGGGCTATATGTTTCGGTATCGAAATATAAGCGTCTCGGCATGTTGACTATTGTTAAATTTGTTGCTGGGCGGGGATTCGAACCCCTAATCCCAAGTAAGACCCAGCATACCAACCTACATAAGGTCGTCGTCGTCCCACGGGTTCTGGCCGAAGTCCTCCTCTGCCGAAGATCCCCCGGAGAGACGTTCTCCGTCAGCCAACTTCTGGAGGTTGTTCAACCCGCAAGCAACGCCTTTATTGCCATTCGTGTTGAAGACGTAGAAGTTGATCGACGCCCGGCCGTAGCATCCAGAGTAGAAGTCCTCTCTTTCGATGATGGGGTTGAGGTTGATGTCCACGATGCCAGGACGGTTGTCCGAGTTGGCATTGACGAACATGTGCCCAGCATACTCCGGATTGTCCGGTCTTTCGGTGTCCCCGTCGCGGAGGGGGTTCTTCCACGTCGGGGGAATCTTGCCGCCCAATTTGGCGATGCCTTCTTTGAGAGCCGTGTCGATGGCCTCCTTGACCCGAGACAGAGTTGCCGAGTCAGTCTTCGGGATGAGGATGGACACCGAGTATTTTGCTCGGTCGGAACCCTCCATTGCCCGGGGTTCCCATACGTTGGCGTAACTGAACCGGACTTTGCCGGTAACTACTTTGGTTGTTGCACTCATAATTGTTGGAGTTTAGTTATTTGAAAAATCGAGTTTTGCTTGTTCTATGCCCATTGCCGGACGTTTGTCAGACTCAGGGACGAGAGTGGGTTTGCCAGGAGCTTTGATGACGAGGTCCCCGACCAGTAAGCCGAAGTCCTTTTTGAGGAGCTTCTCGATAGCCGGGATCCCGGCCAGTTTGACAACTTGGAACTGATCCGGGGTGTAGTCGCATGCGGTAAGAACTTCCTGAACTGCACTCTCGTCAGTCCATTTCCGTATTGACCTTCCTTCGACTACCTTATATCCCGGGATCTTCTCGCCCGAGATGGCTTTGGAGAGCAGGTGCTCAGATACAGCATTTACCCATTCTTGGAGCATGGGGGCTTGCTCGAAAATCTGAGCGAGCTCCTCAGTGGTCAGGAGTTCGGGCTCTTTGAACTCGTGTTTGGCCAAGTCAAGATTGTGGTCTGCCATTTTGCGGCACAAAGCTTTGACTCTGCACCACCTGCACCAGTGTCCAACTTGGAGTTCACCGTCTCCGGAGTAAGCGAGAGCTGCTTTGGGTTTCACTACCTCCTCACCCCATTTGTAGAGGTCCCCGGGGGTAATCTCCCATGACGAGATTCGATCCTGCCGGGGCTGGACGATAGTCAACTTTACCATGTTGATGTCGTAGACCATCTCAAATTTGGACAATGCCCCAAGAGCATACAGCATCAGCTGAGCATTGTTCTCAGCGAAAACCGGCACGCCAGTGCCAAACTTGAGGTCTATGATCTCCATGACCCCGTCAGCGATAATGCAAGCGTCTCCAGTGCCGAATCCTTGTTCGACCCAAGCCGAGAAGTCCAGTCGCTCCTCCAGAAGAACGAGTGCGGCTTTGGTTTTCCGTAGAGCTTCCGTATATTGGTCCGTTACGTACTGGCAATAAGCCATTACGGGCTCATCCATGTCCTCAGTGTAGAGGTCACTCTTCTTCAGCTTCCTGAGTTCAGCAGACGTAACGTCAACAGGCGTTATGCGGAACCTCGCTCGGAGGTAACATTCTGCCATCTCGTGAGCCAGAGTACCCTCTTCGGCATACTTGGAAGGCTTACCGGTTTCCTCAACTTTTTCCTCCAGTCTGGCACTGGGGGTGCAGTTGATCCACCGGTCTGCCTTTGATGCCGAAAGCATGGCGTGCTTACGAGATGAGTGATTCGGGGCTCCCATTACGCAAGGTCTTTGAGGAATTCGTAGAACGCGTCGTAGTTTCGGACATCCAGTCCCGTCACATTTCTCGCTCCCAGTTCAGTGAGCTTTGCCCGGATGGTTTCACGGTGGTTGTCCACCTTACTTGTCAGGAGAGTCCGGATGTCCTGAATTGAGACAGCGGGGTCAGAACCCAAAGAGGAGTTCGCATCCATCGGCATGGGTTCGGGCTCCTCAGTCTTTTTGGGGACTGGAGCCGGAGCCGGAGCTGGCTTCTTCACGTCCTGTGCAGGAGCTGGTTTCTTGACGTCAGTCGTCTTGACTGTTACAGGATTTGCTCCGATAACCTGACAGATCTTGCGGACCATTTCGAGATCCTGAGTTTCTTCGAGGTTTGCCTCGAACTTAATTTCTACTTTCATTGGCTTGATGATTTTTGATTATGGTGTTCAGAAGTTCAATGTACTTGCTGAGAGGTATAGCCGGGTCATGGAGAACAGTTTCATGAAACAGGGACCCGAGGTGGAACACCTTCGTCTCTCCCGTTTTGACCGATAACTCGGCTCTGTAGTTCCCGTTTGTCAGAATACATGTCTCTCCTTTAAACTCTGAGTTCCATGCTCCTCTGTAGAGGGCGTCGACAGATACACTGAGCCAAGCTGCTAAACGGGAGACTTGCTCCGAATTCAACAAGGTTTTTCCGTTCAGAACCCGGTTGAGAGCTGCTCGGGGGAACTGGTTACCGGGGAACAGAATTTCTGCCAATTCTTGAAGCCTGAGCCCCCTCTGTTCAACTAATTCTCTGAGATCGATAGTCATTGTGTTGTCCATGTTGTTTATTCCAAATATAATCAATTTTTCCCACGTATAAAAACTTTTCAATCTTTTTTTTGTGAAAAATGTTTACTTGGTGAGGAGGTAGACCACCTGAGCAATAAATATGCTCCTCATGCTGGGGTTGACCCGGGCATACACTTCTCGTAGAGGCTTAATGGCTTTCTCAAGCTTGAGGTCCTCTCCTTTCCTCTTCAACTCCTTGAGAGCCTTATAGGCCCGGGTCCTTTCCTGCCATTCCCGAACTTCGGCTTTGTCGTTCCACCAACCAGACACGGGGACAAATTTTGAGCTGAGCACATAGGCGGATTTTCCGTCCCGCGAAAACGGCTGTTGAGTGATGGCTCCCGGAGTACAGTTGGGGTCGATCTTCTTCTCGAACGAGATGGGATCCATGTATGTAGACCCCTCCCCGGGAAGCTTGTCAAGTTTCATGTAGTGGAATCCGAACTCGTCTTCATATTTGAATACTACGTATTTCTCATTCTTTTCCATAATAGTTATATGTTTAAGGTTCTTGCTGATATTCTGCATTTCTTGCCGAAGTAAGTGAAGGTCTGACCGTTAACTGCAATGTCTTTCAGTTCAGTCTCAGTGTAAGGCTCGTACTCACCTTCAATGTTGATTCGAGTGGCTCCCCGGGAGTTAGCCAAAGCTCTGAAGGAAGGGAAGACCCCCTCAATGTATCCCATTCGAGTGACGATGAGTACTGATTTCATTGCTCTCATAGTTGTGTAGGTTTTTTGTTTATCCTACAAATACAATACTTCTGCGGTAAATACTACGATAAAATCAGCATTTTTTTCCGTTTTTAAGAATCCACATAATGACCATTTTGGTTGGGTCGGGTGAAGCTGGTTTTGTCTGGATTTCCGCCAATCTCTCCCACATTAAGCCAGCCTTAAACCCGATGAAAGCCAGGAGTTTCTCCTTTCTCGTGAGGGGCTTGTCGCTTTTAATGCCTAACCTGTCAAGGATGGTCTCAATCCCTTCATTGACAAAATCAGACTGATTCTTGACTGACTCTCTGCAGATAACCTCAAGGAGGGTCTCCGCTATATTGCTGGAGTCTTTCAGCTCCTTGGATACGATTCCGTTGTAATAGTTGTCCGATTTGGGGTCCGGGTCTGCCGGGAGGACCCAGTTGAATTTTTTTTCCATAGTAGTTGGCTTGAATTTATGTTCTACGTGTTCTATTTTTTCAACTCCATTACCTGATTGAGGGTTAACATTTCTGAAAGTTATTCCTCTGGAGGAAGTCCTGGAGCTCCTCTTGTGTGTAGCAGGTGGAGATGATCCCGTTACTGAAATAGAGGTCGAAAGCACCCGAAGGAAGCTGAGAAACCATAAGTCTTAAACCATTGCTGTCGATGTAACTTGTAATTGCCATTGTCTTATCCTTTTGTTTGTATCACAAATGTAAGAAAAGTTTTTTGAAGTGAAAAATTTTTTGATTGAAAAATGAGAAAAAAGTTGGGACCCCTATTTTGGGGTCCCGGGAATTAAAACTGTTTGAACCCGTAGTGGTTGAGTTTATGCTCCAGGAGCTGGGGTTTCATGTAGCCCATGTCCAAACCAGTTCCTACCATATTTACGAACGGGATTCGGCTGGTGATG
>OGRG01001498.1_pt1 | contig 15974 bp, 15 predicted proteins | sample 1553501 | NCBI WGS metagenome assembly OGRG01 (sample SAMEA2580018, study PRJEB22360) | human gut metagenome | biome: human gut; feature: human-associated habitat; material: faeces | place: Denmark | collected 2008/2010 | reverse complement strand
ACATTTTGTGTATGAATTAGTTGGCTAATTTTATACTATTTACTGAATATCCCTATTTAAATACCCTTACCCTGTCGCATAAAGGTTTGTATTCTTTCTTTTGGGGTGGTTCCAGTGGTAAACCGAAAGGCATCTGTGCAATCAATTCCCAGGTGGCAGGTAATTTCCAGGTGGCAATAACCTCTTCGTCGATCAGAGGATTGTAATGTTGCAGGGAGGCTCCGAATCCGGCGTCCTCGAGCATAGTCCAGACGGCCAGCTGATGCATCCCTGAGGTATGCTGGGACCATTGCGGAAATTTTTCATGATATAAAGGGAAAGCTTTCTGTAAACCTTCGATTATAGCGGTGTCCTCAAAAAATAATACCGTACCGTAACCGGCTGCGAACGATTTATTGATTTTTGCTTCGGTAGAAGCATAAGCGGCTGCCGGGATCGTCTTTTTTAGCGTATTCCGGACAATGTCCCAAAGCCGTCGATGCTGTTCCCTCAATAATAGTACCATCCGTGTGGATTGGGAATTGAAAGCAGAGGGAGTATGAAGAGCGGCAAAATCTAAAATTTCCTCGATCTCAGCATCAGGAATTGTGGTTTGATTATCTATCGCGTAATAACTTCTGCGATGCTTTAAAGCTTCTTTAAGGTTCCTTTCCATGATATTTCATTTTATGTTTACACGGTATACGTAAATTTTGCTATCTTTGTGGCGACTTTTCAAAAAAATGTTAGTTATGAAGATGATGGGTAGAATAATTTATTTTGAAGGCTAGTTTATTTTTCACTTAGCTTTCGATTCCCCCTTTTTTTATCGCCTATTGCTTTTTTAGCCTATAGCCTTTAAGCTATAGCTTTTTAGTCTTTTGTTTATAGTTTTTTTATCATGGATCTTTGGAAAAAGAAATTTATTATTATATGGTCGGAACAGTTGTTTTCTATCCTGAGTAGTGCTATTGTCGGATATTCGGTCATGTTTTGGTTGAGCATAGAGACAAAAAGTGCCGAAGTGCTATCCTATGCTGTGTTGGCGACCTTATTACCTCAGGCTTTGTTAGGACCTATAGCGGGTGTATATGTCGATCGTTGGAAAAGAAAACTGACCATGATCGCTGCCGATAGTTTTGTCGCTCTATGTTCTTTGATACTGGGAGGTTTATTCTATTTCGATCAGGCTGAATTGGGATTGATTTATTTGTTGATGGCTCTGCGGAGTATCGGAAATGCTTTCCATTCACCCGCTATGCAGGCGGCTATTCCCATGTTGGCGCCCGAATCGGAATTAATGCGGATTGCCGGAGTAAACCAGGCGTTACAGTCGGTGAGTAGTATTGCCGGACCTGCCTTAGGAGCACTTTTGATCACTTCACTGAATATGACGGTGGTGATGCTGCTGGATGTTGCAGGGGCGATCATCGCTTGTACCGCTTTGGCTTTTGTTGCGATCCCTGACCCGGTCAGGACGGAAGAAAAACGGAAACCCGGAATATGGCATGAAATGGTCGAAGGCTGGAAGGAAGTACAAAAACATCGGGGATTACCCTGGTTGATGATAATTTCCGTTGCAGTTACTTTCTTTTTAATGCCGGTTGCTGTATTGTTTCCCTTGATGACGGTAACTCATTTCGGAGGAGATACTTTTCAAATGAGTCTGGTAGAAATTGTCTGGGGTACAGGTACATTGCTCGGCGGTTTGATTCTGGGAGTCTGGAAAATAAAGATCCGGCGGGTTGGGCTGATCAATAGCTCTTACCTGGCCTTGGGAAGCTATATTCTGATATCGGGATTATTGCCTTCGGATGCTTTTGTGCTGTTTGTGTGTTTAACTATTATCGGTGGATTGGCCGGTTCGTTTTACAATGGACCTTTTACTTCCGTTTTACAAACTTTTATCGATCATACTGCTTTAGGCAGGGTATTTTCATTTTTTGGAAGTCTGAGTTTATTACCTTCTATGATAGGTATTTTGTTGACCGGTTATATCGCCGATACGATAGGGGTAAGTAATGCGTTCTGGATTTCCGGATGTATCATTTTATCCTTGGGGGTGATTTCATTTTTCATCCCTTCGGTAATGAAACTGGAAAAACGGAGTGGCGAAGATCGTTTTTAGCACTAAAATATCGGATTTGTACGGATACAATTCGGGAAATCCGGTATCTTTGCAGGAAAGGTTTTGGTTGTTTGGAGTTCCTCTGTCATTGTAAAGAGAAAGGGAGCTTCTGTCGGAAGAAAATCCGAAGGATTTGCTGTTGAAGATTTCATCTAAAATCGAAGATGAGATAATATGTCGAACAGAAGGATAAATTTTCTCGGCAGGAACGGGGGGTGAGTCTCGGCAAACCGGAAGTTTTTAAACAACCATAAACTGTGTTTTAATGGTTTTCCGTTCAGGAATGAAAATGATTTGAAATAAAACCTATGCAATCGAATAAGACAACTGCCTCGCTACTACAACCGGACTTGTTTCCGGATTTTCGAACCGCTTCTTTCAGTCCTCCGAAACATTCCAGGGACTTGTGTATTCCTCAACGGAAATGGGAATTTTTATGCCATACTTTGTATCTGGGGAAATATCCTTTTCTGTTGGGGCCGAAAGGATGTGGTAAATCATCGGTGGCGATGGAATTGGCCGATGCTATGGAAATGGACTATTTCGGTTTCGATATGGGGCAGGCATTTAAGCCGAAGAAAATGTTTGTCGGTGGGTTGGTTATCGGGGATGAAGGGAAAACCCTGGCGGTCCGTTCCGAATTTTTCAAGGCTTTCACTTCCGATAGGCCTACGTTGATCTTTCTGGACGAGCTGACCCGTATCCCGATGGTGGCTGCTAATTTTCTGATGACGATTCTGGACCGGCGACAGTCGTATCTGTATGACGAGGATTCGGGTGTTCGCTATAATAAAGGCACGAATGTACAATTCGTCGCTGCCGGTAACACCGGGTTTGCTTATGTTTCTACCCAACGGCTGGACTCTGCTTTCGAAGATCGGTTTATCAAGGTACAATTGGATTTCCTGACTCCCGAGGAGGAAGCGGCATTGATGATGCAGCGTTATCCTTTGGTAAAAGCTTCTGCAGCGGCTCAACTGGCAGAGATAGCCCGTTTATTGCGACAGGCCGAACAAAAAGAGGCTCTTACCGTGTCGTTGTCCACCCGGCAGGTTTTGGATGCCGCAGCCTATTTGCAGTTGGGCTATTCTGTCCGCGAGGTGGTCGAAGAGGTTATTCTGACCAATTATGTGATTGCCGGTGAGCAGTTAGTGGCCCGCTCGTTAGTACAGATGGTATGACCCGCGAAGAGATCGAATCGGTGTATAGCCGGGATGTTTTGGACCGGAATTGGTGGGGAAATTTCCCGGAACCGTTGGATTTATTGGGAAAAGATTTTCCGAAGACGGCCGATATCTATCGATTGATGCCGGTATGTGCCCGCATTGCCTTGCATATGGGAGGTGAATTGCCACGGATTATTTTTTCGAAAGAGGGGGGAGCCAGGATGGATTTCAATTCCGTGGTGATGAATCCCGAGATTCTTTCGTTGAAAGTGAGTGAACAGGTTCGGGCAGAAGTTTTTTTCGGCCAATATATTCATCAGGTCGGGCATATTTGTTATAGCCGGGGAGTATACGAAAAATACCGCTGTACACTTCAGCAAAAATATTTTATCCATCTGATAGAAGATCGTCGGATAGAAGGGAGGATTGCCCGGGTATATCCGGGATATTATTATTATCTGAACGCTGCTCGCCGGATGCAGTTTACACTGGCCTTACTGAGGGCTGAACAGGAATTGAAGTTTACCGATTTGGACGATGTGCGCTATAACTATCTGGCTACCCGGGTCCTTTTTCCTGAATTGCTGGAATATGAAGTGTTTAAAACCCGTTTGCTTCCTCACCGGAGCCGGTTGGGATGGATCGACGGCCTATTGGATACGATTACGGATTATGCTTCCCTGGAACCACGACAAGTGGTGGAGCTGGCACAACAAATCAGTGCCCGTTTTATAACTAAGGACGAGGAGTTACCGCCGATGTTCAATTATTATTCCAGGGTAATGATGAATCTGCCTCTGGAAGTGGAAGGAGCTCCGGTGGATATCGATGTCAAGATCCTCGACGATCTGTTTTTGGATTTGAGTAAATCGCTGGATTTGGTGCCTTGGGCCGATATCGAAGAAGATACGAAAGGAGCTTTGAAACGGGCCGGAAGTCCTGTTGCAGAACGCTATCGGGAACTGGATGCCTCTTGTGGGGTTGTAGATCGGGTCTTGATGCGGAGAGCAAGGGAATTAGCCGCTAAAATCCGGCTGAACTTTCTGACCTTTCAGGCAAAGATGAATAAAGCTTGTGTTTTTTATGAGCAGGAGAGCGGGGATTTGGATGAAGACGAATTGTATCAGGTGCATTTGAATCCTCATATTTTTATCGAGGAGTTGCCTGCCCCTTCGGCTTTGCTGGAAGTGGTGATTATGCTCGATTTATCGGGATCGATGACCGATGAAAATAAACTGGAATTGCAGTTGGTGTTATCGGTCGCTCTGGCGCTTGCTTTCGAAGCCAATCCGGATATCCGATTTTCTATTTATGGTCACCGGGTAAAGCAGGAAAGGGTTGAAATCGTCCGGTTTCATGAACCCGGGAAACGTCTGGAGATCAAAAAGCTTTTTTCTCAAGAGGGAATGTATGTCAATGCCGATGGATTCGCTATCCATTATGCTACGCAGAAATTCCGGACTACCACACAGAATAAATTATTGTTTATGATTTCCGACGGCACACCGACAGCAGCTGCCGGTAAGACCGATCCGCGGGTGCATGTCCGGGAAATGGTCCGGGAGGCCCAACGGAATGGAGTCACTGTACTTTCTATCGGGATTTCGAATTTTAACCAGTCGGATATGTACGACGAATTTATTCCCTACTCCGGACCGGAAGTCACCACCCGGCTCGTCCAATGGTTAAGGCGGAAATTTGCCCATATTGCCGATGGGGCGACCTTTTAACCCGTCGTTTGTCGTTATTCGGTGACCGAATCCTTATAAAAACAGTAAAATTTGAAACTTAGAAAGGGTTTTTCCGATCTTTTTACTTTTAATCTTTTACTTTTTACATTAAATCGTTATTTTTGGAATCGTTTGAGAAAAGGAAGCATCGTTGCGCTAATTCAATTAATCATCATAATACAAACTTATGGAACAAGAAGAACAAAAGCTAAATTCGTTGCCCGATAACGCCTATCGGGAGTTGAAGCCTGGCGAAGTGTATAAACCGATTATGCCGGCTAATTCGAAACCCCGGGAAGTAACGACTTACTCGGTGGTTTTCGGTATTATTATGGCTATCGTCTTTTCGGCAGCTGCAGCTTATCTGGGACTGAAGGTGGGACAGGTGTTCGAGGCTGCTATCCCGATCGCTATTATCGCGGTTGGATGCGGAAATCTGATGAAAAAGAATAATATGCTCGGACAGAATGTGATCATTCAATCTATCGGGGCTAGCTCGGGAGTGATCGTTGCCGGAGCGATCTTTACATTACCTGCTTTGTATATTCTTGGTCTGGATGCTAAATTTTATCAGATTTTTTTATCCTCTTTACTCGGAGGATTGTTGGGTATTCTGATGCTGATCCCTTTCCGTAAATATTTTGTAAAAGATATGCACGGGAAATACCCTTTCCCGGAAGCTACGGCGACGACCGAGGTGCTGGTTTCGGGTGAAAAAAAGGGAAACCAGGCGAAATTATTGGCGGTGAGTGGATTGGTCGGTGGATTATATGACTTTTTTATCAGTACTTTCGGTTGGTGGACAGAGACCATCTCCACCCGGATCATGGGTTGGGGAGAGATGCTGGCTGAAAAAACGAAGCTGGTATTTAAAGTGAATACAGGGGCTGCAGTGTTAGGCCTGGGATATATTGTCGGATTGAAATATGCCGCTATTATCTGTGCCGGTTCGTTTACCGTGTGGTTTGTGCTGATCCCGTTTCTGAGTTATTTTGCAGATGGCCAGACTGTTGCTGTAGGAGAAGGGGTTTCTATGCTGATCCGGGACATGTCGCCCGAACAGTTATTTACGAATTATGCCCGTCATATCGGTATCGGTGGTATCGCTATGGCCGGTATCGTCGGCATTATCCGTTCGTCGGGTATTATCAAACAAGCCTTAGGCCTGGCGGTAAAAGAATTGGGGGGAAAGAAGGGAAGTGAAGAAGTGGCAGAACGTACACAGTATGATCTTTCGATGAAGTTTATTCTGATCGGTTTGCTGGCGACTTTGATTACCACTTTCATTTTCTTCCAGTTCGGTGTATTGGGTAATCTCTTCCAGACCATTGTCGCCATACTGATTGTGTTTATTATTTCTTTCCTGTTTACTACGGTGGCTGCTAATGCTATAGCTATCGTGGGGACGAATCCGGTATCGGGAATGACTTTGATGACATTGATCCTGGCTTCGCTGGTTTTGGTGAGTGCCGGGTTGAGCGGGACAAACGGCATGATGGCTGCCATGGTCATCGGTGGCGTGGTTTGTACTGCTTTGTCTATGGCCGGAGGTTTTATTACCGACTTGAAAATCGGTTATTGGATCGGTACGACTCCCGCAAAACAGGAGCGGTGGAAATTTCTGGGAACCGTTGTTTCTGCCGCTACGGTGGCCGGAGTAATGATGATCCTGAATCAGACTTACGGATTTGTAGGTGAAAATGCTTTGGTGGCTCCCCAGGCGAATGCGATGGCTGCTGTTATCAAACCTTTGATGGAAGGAGGAGCGACTCCCTGGATGCTGTATTTTGCCGGTGCCGCACTCGCATTGATTCTGACCATGATCGGGGTACCTGCCCTGGCTTTTGCCCTGGGAATGTTTATTCCGTTGGATCTGAATACGCCTTTATTGATCGGAGGGCTGGTCAGTTGGTATGTATCTACCCGTAGTAAAGATGAAAAAGTAAATAAGATGCGCCGTGAACGCGGTACACTGATCGCTTCCGGGTTTATAGCAGGGGGAGCCCTGATGGGAGTTATCAGTGCCGTATTGAAATATGCCGGAGCAGATTGGTATGCTACCTGGAGCGGGGCAGAATGGCTGGCCGTTGTCATGTATGTCGTTATTATCGGTTACTTTATCTGGGATTCGTTGAGAGCCAAAGAAGAGTAAACCGGAGAGGAACCCGATAAACGAAAAATCGTAAATCGTAAATCTAAAATCTAAATCATAAAGATATGGAATTAAAAGAGCGTTTTTTGAAATATGTCGGATTCGATACCCAGAGTGATCCGGAGAGTGAAACCTATCCGTCGACTGCGAAACAATTGATTCTGCTGAATTATCTGGCCGAAGAGATGAAAGAGCTGGGGTTGGAGGATGTGGAAGTCGATGCCAATGGTTATGCGATGGGTACTATTCCGGCAACTCCCGGGTATGAAGACCGGCCAGTGATCGGTTTTATCTCGCATGTCGATACGAGTCCCGATATGAGTGGGGCCGATATCCATCCCCGTATCATTGAAAATTACGATGGGGGAGATATCTGTCTGAACGAGCAATTGACGATGACGCTGGCAGATTTTCCGGAGTTGGCTTTTTTCAAGGGGCATACCTTGATCACAACCGACGGTACGACGCTGTTGGGAGCCGACGATAAAGCAGGGGTGGCAGAGATCATGACCGCTGCCGAATATCTGATGAAGCATCCAGAAGTGAAACACGGCAGAATCCGGATCGGCTTTACGCCCGACGAAGAAATCGGAAAAGGGGTAGACTTTTTTGATGTAAAACATTTCGGTGCCACCTTTGCTTATACCGTAGACGGAGGCTTTGAAGGAGAGCTGGAATATGAGAATTTCAATGCTGCCAGTGCCCGGATCGAAGTACAAGGACGCAACATTCATCCGGGTTATGCGAAGGATAAGATGATCAATGCTTTGCAGGTGGTCAACGAATTGAATAACTTATTGCCTCCTTGTCAGCGGCCCGAACATACGGAAGGTTACGAAGGTTTTTATCATCTGATCAGTATCAGGGGAGAAGTAGAAAATGCTTCCAGTGAATATATCATCCGGGACCATTCGCGGGTGAAGTTTGAAGAGAAAAAACGTTACCTTCAGGCTGCTACCGCTCTGTTGACCGGGAAGTACGGAGAAGGGGTGATCAAACTAACCCTGAAAGATCAGTATTATAATATGCGTGAAATGGTCGAACCTTATCCTGAAGTAATCGATAAAGCTTTCCAGGCGATGGAAAAGGCCGGTGTTACTCCGATCGTTCGTCCTATCCGCGGCGGTACGGATGGTGCCCGTTTGTCCTATATGGGGCTGCCTTGTCCGAACTTATTTACAGGAGGTATGAATTTCCATGGAAAATATGAATATTGCTCGCTGAATACAATGCAAAAAGCGATGCAGACGATTTTGAATCTGATCGAATTGTGGGGTAAATAATACCCGGATTCTTTGTTGAACAGCCTGCCGCATGAAGGAGAGCGTACCCATCCGGCAGGCTGTGTGTTATCCGGTTATTTTTTTAGCTGGGTTTCCAGGTAGTTCTGTAGAATCCGGGCATGGTTGTGAACAGGATCTTTCGAAGCATATAACAAGGTTACTACCGGATAAGTCCCGATTCTGGAAAGAAAATCTTTAACGGCTTGCGAGTGCTCCAACTCTTCTTTATACATCGAAGTAAATTCTTCCCAATGTCGGGAGATATCGTCATGAAACCAGGTTCTTAAACCGGGAGAGGGAGTGATTTCTTTAGCCCATTCATCGTAGGATAAACATGCTTTTTTTATCCCTCTGGGCCAGAGCCTGTCGACTAATACCCGGTAACCGTCCCCCGGTTCCGGATCGTCATATACCCGTTTTATTTTGATTTGTATCATGTTTTTTTACTGTTTTACTGATTGGAACCGAAAAAGTTATCATTAAAACGTAGGTATATTTTTTCTTTCTATTCCGATTCCGGGTTTTATCCCGTCAGACCGGTTCGCCTGGAACGGTCCGTTAAGGCTTTCCTTCACTGACCGGCGGAAGCGACCGGGTCGCCAATTCCGATCACCGAAGACGAATATAAGTAACGACAGAATAATTCTACCTATAACTTGGCCCTTATCATCGTTCCAATAAACAAATACCTTCCGTCTGCTATCGGTAGGGAAGGTATGCGATTGTACAAAAGCTTGTCCTGTGGGCTGAGGGAGGCCGGACACTGGCAGGTGGCATCGGAATGGAGAAGCATATTTTACTACTGTAACCGTTTCAACTGAAAAAGGGTGCACTTCATTGAAGCACACCCTTGATTTATTACGGTAAACTCTTGTTTTATCCGAGGAAAGAGAGCAGGATACCGGCTGCAACAGCAGAACCGATAACTCCGGCTACATTGGGACCCATGGCATGCATCAGCAAGAAGTTGCCAGGATTGGCTTCCTGACCTACAGTCTGAGATACACGGGCTGCCATCGGAACGGCCGATACACCGGCAGAACCGATCAGCGGGGTGATCTTATTTTTGGTAAACAAGTTCATAAATTTAGCCAGCAATACTCCTCCGGCACTTCCCAAAGCGAAAGCCAGGATTCCGATTACCAGGATGGCCAGAGTTTGGTAGTTCAGGAAAGCTGTTGCGGTAGTTGTCGCTCCAACCGAAACACCCAGAAAGATGGTGGTAATATTCATCAATTCGTTCTGAACAGTCTTACTCAGACGTTCTACAACTCCACTTTCACGCATCAGGTTACCTAACATCAAACAACCGATCAGCGGAGCGGCAGAAGGTAACAATAAAGATACAAAAACAGTAACGATGATCGGGAATATGATTTTTTCTGTTTTAGATACTTTACGCAATTGCTTCATGACGATCTCGCGCTCTTTCTGAGTAGTCAGCATTTTCATAATAGGCGGTTGGATGACCGGTACCAAAGCCATATAGGAATAGGCAGCCACGGCGATCGGGCCTAATAAATTGGGTGCTAACTTAGAAGTCAGATAAATGGCGGTCGGGCCGTCGGCTCCACCGATAATACCGATCGAACCGGCTTCGGCATAGTTGAATCCGAGAACCAAAGCTCCCAGGAAAGTTGCGAAGATACCGATCTGGGCAGCTGCTCCCAATAGGAAACTTTTCGGATTGGCTAACAGCGGACCGAAATCAGTCATTGCTCCTACACCGATGAAAATGATACAGGGATAGATACCCAGTTTCACTCCGAGGTAGATGTAATCCAGCAATCCGACGTTATTGGCATTTGCAAAATCCGGCCAGTGAATGTGTCCTCCTTCGAATAGTTCCGGATGATACAATCCGGCTCCCGGCAGATTGGTCAGCAACATACCGAAAGCGATAGGCAGCAATAACAGAGGCTCGAACTTTTTAACGATAGCCAGATAGAATAATAAACAAGCGACAGCTATCATCACCAAACACAACCAGTTGCCGTCGACAAGACGGGCAAATCCGGTGTCGTTCAGGAATTTACTGATGCTTTCTCCTAAACTGACTTCTTCGGCACTGGCGATAAAGGGCGTAATAGTCAGGCCCAGAAAGGCAACCAGCCGAAAGAGATATTTTTTCATTTGTTTCATTACTAACGATTTTACAATGAATTACTGCAGATCAACCAGTTTATCGTCCTGTACGACCGTCTGTCCGACAGTGACATGGATGGCTTTCACCTGTCCGTCCTTGTTAGCCATAATGTTGTTTTCCATTTTCATGGCTTCCATGACGACTAAGGTATCTCCCCGTTTCACCTGATCACCGACTTTTACGTTGATGGTCATGATCGTTCCGGGAAGCGGAGCTTTGATACTGGTGGCACTGGATGCTGCAGCCGGTGCTGAAACATGTACCTGTGGGGTACCGGGAGCTGTCGATTTGCGGATAGGAGCTGCAACCGTATTTTTGCTTTCATAGCTTACATCGTAAGATATCCCGTTTACTTCTACGTTAGCTTTATGATGATCCGTTAGATTCACTGTGACGTCGTAATTATTTCCGTCGATAGTGATTTTAAATTTATTCATATGGTCAATTTATTTACTTGATAATCGTATTTCTCATGCTGTAAATTTTGGAACTCCATGGCGAATAGCGCTTTTCTACTTCCTGAATCGTGATGACATGCGGCTCTTCATCGTGGGCATCGAAGTACAGGTGCATAGCCATGGCTATGGCTGCTTGTTCGTGAGGCGTCGGATGGGTTTCTGTCGTCCTTACGGTCGCTTCTTCAGAAGCCCCTTTCGAGTGGCCTGTGATGCCATTGATGATTTTGGTTTGCAAACCAATTACCCAAATCAAAACAATAAGCAGTAAAAATACAGTTCCGATTCCCATTCCCGTGACCAGGAGCGCATAGCCCCAGTCGATTGCTAACATGGTCATAATTATAAAGGTATATTAGAATGTTTCTTCATCGGGTTAGTGACACGCTTCGTCTGTAAAGACTGGAAGGCCCGGATCACACGGAAACGGGTGTTGCGTGGTTCGATCACATCGTCGATATAACCGTAAGAAGCTGCTTTGTAAGGATTAGCGAATGCATGATTGTATTCTTCCTCTTTCTCTGCGATAAATTTAGCTTTTGCTTCCGGATCGGTGATCGCTGCTACTTCCTTACCGTATAGTACTTCGATAGCACCTTTGGCACCCATCACGGCAATCTGGGCTGTCGGCCAGGCGTAGTTGAAGTCGCCGCGAAGTTGTTTACAGGACATCACGTCGTGTGCTCCTCCGTAGGATTTACGTAAAGTAACGGTTACTTTAGGAACGGTAGCTTCGCCGTAAGCGAACATCAATTTGGCTCCGTGGGTGATGATGCCGCCGTATTCCTGCACACGGCCCGGTAAGAATCCCGGTACGTCTACCAACGTCAGGATCGGAATATTGAAACAGTCGCAGAAGCGAACGAAACGAGCTGCTTTACGCGATGATTCGATATCGAGTACTCCGGCATAGAAACTAGGCTGGTTGGCGATAATACCCACAGAACGTCCTCCCATCCGGCAGAAACCGACGATGATATTCCGGGCATAACGTTTGTGTACTTCGAGGAATTTACCCTGGTCTACGATTGCTTCGATTACTTCCAGCATATTGTACGGCAGATTGGGATTATCCGGAATCAGGCTGTTCAATTTGTCTTCCAGACGATCGATCGGGTCGTTGCATACCATCATCGGCGCTTCTTCGAGGTTGTTGGAAGGCAGATAAGAAAGCAGATCACGGATCAGAGAAATACCTTCTTCTTCGTTTTCTACCATAAAATGAGAAACGCCCGATTTGGTCGAGTGAACTTCTGCACCTCCCAGGTCTTCTGTACTGATATCTTCGCCGGTAACGGTTTTTACCACCTTCGGTCCGGTAACGAACATGTAAGAACTCTGATCGGTCATCAGGATGAAGTCGGTCAGGGCAGGAGAGTATACGGCTCCACCGGCACAGGGGCCGAAAATAGCGGATATCTGTGGAATAACCCCGGAAGCCAGGATGTTACGCTCGAAAATTTCAGCATATCCTGCCAATGAATTTACGCCTTCCTGAATACGTGCACCACCGGAATCGTTCAATCCGATGATCGGAGCTCCTACCGTCATCGCTTTGTCCATGACTTTGCAGATCTTCTGAGCCAACATTTCTGAAAGTGCTCCTCCGAATACGGTAAAATCCTGTGCAAATACAAATACGATACGTCCGTTGATCGTTCCTTGTCCGGTAACAACTCCGTCTCCGAGGAATTTTGTCTTTTCCATGCCGAAATTATTACACCGGTGTGTGACGAACATATCGAATTCTTCGAAGCTGTCTTCGTCCAGCAACATGGCGATTCTTTCCCGGGCTGTATATTTACCCTTTTTGTGCTGAGATTCGATCCGTTTTTCGCCTCCGCCCAATTTCGCTTGATTTCGTAAGTCGATAAGTTCTTTGACTTTATCTTGATTTGTGGCCATAAAATTTTAAATTTACTTTTAAATATCTAAAATGCCTAAGCTTTGAAAACATCGAAAGCGCCAAAAGGACACTGCTTTAAAATGCCTTTCTGACGTTTTCAATCATCTTTGACGCTTTTGACGTAATTATTTTTTACCGCAAAGTTCTGTCAGTACCCGATTGGTTGATTTCGGGTGAAGGAATCCGATTTGAAGTCCTTCTGCTCCGGTACGGGGAGCTTTGTCGATTAACTGACAACCGGCTGCTGCTGCTTCGTTTAAAGCTTCGGCTACATCTTCAACGGCAAATGCCATGTGGTGCATACCGCCACCATTTTTTTCTACAAATTTCCCGATAGGACCTTCAGGATCGGTAGATTCCAACAATTCGATTTTTGTCTGACCTACTTGAAAGAAAGCTGTTTTTACTTTCTGATCTTTTACTTCTTCTACTGCATAGCATTTCAGTCCTAATACATTTTCATAAAATGGAATAGCTTCTTCCAGACTTTTGACGGCAATACCGATGTGTTCGATATGAGTTGGTTTCATGATCAATAAATTGATTTGTTAATAAATTGTATTTTAAAATGTTTGATTTTCACCGTTTTATGTTGTATAACATATTTTTTTACGCACTCAAACGTCTTTTCGAAAACGTTGTTATTGCAAAAAGCGTTCCAAAATTACGTATTGTTCTTACGATTATCAAGCAAAATCGGAAGATTATTTTCAGTTTTTCATGTTTAGAACAGTTTTAAATAACAGACGATACATTTTCAGGTTTGAGGGGATTCGAAAGGGAAAACCGAAAACTTTTCGATAGGAAAAACGTATAAAATTTGAATCTTCTTTCAAAAAAAGAGTAGGACAAAAGACTTTTTGAAAGAAGAAATAATATTTAAATCTTCAGATTATGAACAAACAGAGATTTGCTGTCATTATTGTGGCTCTCATCGGCTTGATAGCTACTTTTTTACCTTGGTATAAAATTGTACAATTGGGAACAATATCCGGAATGTCTTCGTCGGGCTGGTTTACCTTTATCATGTTTATCATAGTGATTATTCTGGCTTTGAGAAAGGATCTGCATGAAGATCTTTCGATGGGAATTTCCTGGAGCATTACGATTTGTAGTTTACTGGCATCGTTCGTCGTTTTATGGAAAATTATCGATGTCTGGTTCGCCCAGGAAGGAATGTTTAGCCTTGGTGGCGGTATGGAGGGAATATTGGGAAGTCAGGTCAGTATCGCTTACGGAGCCTGGATTGTTACTATCGCCGGGATCTGTGTCCCGTTTGCCGGTTATTTGTTCCGCAATAAATCCTTTCGGCGGGTTTGAGAGAAATTTTTTACTTTTTGCCTTTCCCCTTTTGGCTTTTTTCTTTATCTTGTGACACTTTTTAAACCGTACTTACTAAAAATTGAAAGATATGTTTGAAACAAGTGTTTACAAAAACAGACGTGCCCGTCTGAAAGAAAAAGTGAAAAGTGGTTTGGTGTTGATCCTGGGAAATGGGGAGGCCCCGGCTAATTATACGGATAATACTTATAAGTTCCGTCAGGACAGTTCGTTTCTCTATTTTTTCGGTCTGAATCAACCCGGTTTTGCAGGAGTGATCGATATCGATTCGGGGGATGAATATATATTCGGGAATGATGTGGATATGGATGATATTATCTGGATGGGACCTCAACCGAGTGTAAAGGATATGGCAGCCCGGGCCGGCGTGTCGAAGACCGCTCCTTTTGCCCGGCTGGCGGATTGTATGAAAACGGCGATTTCTCAGGGACGCCGGATTCATTTTTTACCTCCTTATCGTTTCAGGAATATGCTCTTGCTCGAAGAGTTGTTGGGTATCCGGCCTGCTTTGGTGAAAAATTATGCTTCGCTGGAACTGATCAAAGCTGTGGTCGATCTCCGCTCGGTAAAAGAACCTTGTGAAATCGAGGAAATCACCAAAGCTTGTAATATCGGTTACGAAATGCATACAGCTGCTATGCGGAATTGTAAACCGGGAGTCAAGGAACAATATATTGCAGGGCTGATCGAAGGAATTGCAGCTTCGTACGGAAGTATGGTGTCGTTCCCTGTGATCCTGTCGCAGAACGGTGAAACACTCCATAATCACGATCATAGCCAGATCCTTCAGGAAGGACGTATGATGCTGACGGATGCCGGAGCAGAAGAAGTGTCCCATTATTGTTCGGACTTTACCCGTACGGTTCCGGTCGGTGGGAAATTCCTGACCCGCCAGAAAGAGGTTTATAATATCGTATTGGCTGCTAATAACAAAGCGATAGAGATAGCTAAACCCGGGGTGACTTATCAATACGTGCACCTGGAGGTATGTAAGGTGCTGGCACAGGGTTTGAAAGATCTCGGCCTGATGAAAGGAGATGTAAACGAAGCGGTTGCTGCCGGGGCGCATGCCTTATTTATGCCTCACGGACTGGGACATATGATGGGATTGGATGTACATGATATGGAAGACTTGGGACAGATCTATGTGGGATATGACGATGAAACCCGGCCGATCGACCAGTTCGGAACTTCATCGTTGCGGATGGGGCGCCGGTTGCAGGAGGGATTTGTCATTACCGATGAACCGGGATGTTATTTTATTCCGGCATTGATAGACCAATGGAGAGCACAGGGGATGCATAAAGAATTCCTGAATTATGACAAGATCGAAACATTCAAGGATTTCGGAGGTATCCGTTTGGAAGATGATATCCTGATTATTCCCGGAGGTTCGCGCTTCCTGGGAGATAAACGTACTCCGATTACTGTCGAAGAAGTTGAGGAGATTATGCGTTAAGGGGTGTTTTTTTTAATCTGATATTCAAATTAGAGGTTAAGTATTTTTATCTGCAAAATAATATTTAAAATCGTAAGGATGCATAGAAGTTTTTCTATGCACCTTTTTTTATGGTTTTGTGTAAATCAGATGTAAATGGAAAAATGGTAGAATTATTCTGTCGTTACTTATTCGTCTTCGGTATTCGTGTTTGGTGACCCGGTCGCTTCTGTCGGTCGTCTAGCCCTTT
>OGRG01001497.1_pt1 | contig 15998 bp, 13 predicted proteins | sample 1553501 | NCBI WGS metagenome assembly OGRG01 (sample SAMEA2580018, study PRJEB22360) | human gut metagenome | biome: human gut; feature: human-associated habitat; material: faeces | place: Denmark | collected 2008/2010 | reverse complement strand
GCCTGCCGTGAGGATTGTTTCATCCTCCCTGCTGATAGCCTCTATATTCTCTTTATAGAGGTGCGTTTCCAATTCTTTGGGTGTGATAAATGCCATGATTAAAATCTCTTTTTATTGGTTACACGTGCGCCCACGGTGTAGGATCCAGCCGAGAGCGTGCTTATCTTTTGGTTGATGATCCACACGCCACCCTCGATGCAGTCCACGCCGTCAGCGGGTGATTTCATAGCTCGGTTGATGAGCAGGAACTGCTCCTCCAGCCTTTTCATGTGCGGATTATCCTTTTCGTCAATGTTGAGGATGAGTTGTCCTCGCCGGTTGATCGGCTCAAGGTTTCCCTCGATACGGTCAAACTTTTCCGGTTTCTTCCGGGTATCCGGTATGATCCCGATAAATCCGAGTTGTTTTCCTTTCTCGCTAAATAGCGGAACGAACACCTGTTCGTAGAAAGGATCCTGCAGTTTGTTATTTTCGATGTAATTATATACCTGCGTTTTTTGTCCCACGTAATCCCGGAGATAATAATACCAGTTCACGTACTCCTCGTTTACCACGTGGTCAAGATAACCGGTATAAACATAGAATCGACCGTCATAATACCCGATAAGGAAACAGGCTTTGAAAGAGGTGGCCTTGTTCTTTGAGTTGGACGGAGCCGGATCCCCGTAAACAACGGCAAACTGCAGCTTTGAGAGCGGCGGGCATTTGCCCCATACCATTTCTTTGAACGTGTCACCCTCGGAGAGCGGGTTGTTCATGTATTCTTGCTGGAACGCCTTTGTGCTGATTTTGGACTGGATACGGTTAATGCGTTCCTCCGTGTTCTTTTCCGGCCAGCTGGATTTGCCATCCTTGTCCCGGATGTTCACGATATCCCAATGGTCAGCTTTATCACCGGCACGTTTCACGCAGCAGTCAAGAGCGATCAGGTTTCCGCAGAATATCACCAGCAAATCCTCGCTGATGGATCGGGTTGGAAACAGAGCCTCCTCGAACCATTCCCATTTCTTTTTCAGGATGTCCGGGTTCCTGCAGTCCGCATCCGTATCGAAGTCATCCACGAGAGCCGTGTCCGGACGAACAGCGTCCTTTCTTGTTCCACGAGGTGACTCCAGCGCACCGATAGCCCGGAATGTTGCCCCGGTAGTGAGAGTGAATTCATCTGCCGTCCAGCTCCCGAACTCCCTCAAGTCGCCGTAATACGCCTTTAACATGGAATTGCTCTCAAAGGCTTTTTTGTACGGTTCTAATAGTCGGACTGCGTTCTCGTGACTGTTTGATATAAGCAGCACGTTCCTTTTCTTCCCGGTCAGCACGAGGTACATCATACACATGAACACGATGGTGGATTTTGCCAGCTCACGTGACCACGAGAGAACCTCGTACCATTCCATATTCGTGGTGATGCGTTTGATTGCCTTTTTGTGGAACTTGGTAAAGGGGTACTTTGCGAACTCCGAGAAAAAGAACAGGATCCATTCGATGACGTTCGCCTCCAGCTTTTCCAGCTTCTTTTTTCGTTCCACCGGCGAGAGGTTGTCGGCGGCTTTGTCCCTTTTGAGTGAACGGTGGTATTCAGTCCACTCCTTGTATGCCTGAATATCATCTATTTTACCCATTTCATTTTCTCCTTTATGTACGCATCGAAATAATCACTCAACTCCTTTGCCCTTTCGAGATCCTGCTGTCGGAGCCAATCGAGCAGCCCACGGGACACGTTGTATATATCCCTGATGGAGGCGTCCTGTTCCAATGCCTCAAGGTCAGCCGTCAGTTTGCGCCGTATATCGGCCTCCGCCGCTGAGGGATACCGTTTCCCCTCCTCTTTGCCTGCGATGGAGCGGTCGAGTTCATCCAGCTGCGTGAGCGTGGAGCTGATCCGTTCCTCCCGTGTCTGCAGGAGGTTGAGCTTTAAACCCTCCCATTCCTTAACCCATTTGTTCACCGTGACACGGGAAACACCTACCCGGTCGGCAATTTCCTGCTGGGTGATGTTCTCTTTGAGATACATCAATTTCGCCCATTCTTTCCGTTGATTTGCTTTCAGTTCTTCCGCCATAATTGTATCATTTTATAGCCCAAAGGTAAAGCCTTGCGGTGAGTGAAAATAATTGGTTTGTAATGGTTTACGTTTAAACTGAAATGGCTGCGGTTTAAGTTGAAACGGTTACAGGCCGATTTGTACAGCCCGTTTTTTACCCTGAATTTTGTCACAAAATCAAACGAGCGAAATGGGCAAATTAACCTTTGTATTACATGATGAGTCGGTGAACACCTACGGTTTTAGGATGCTCACCAGCGGAGCCAATTTGGAGGAGTTTAAAAAGAATCCCGTGATGCTTCTGAATCACGATGATTACTCCCTGCCGATTGGCCGGTGGGAAAATATACGTGTTGAGGGAGGTAAGATTTTAGCCGATGCCGTGTTCGATGAGGGAGATGCCCGTGCCGCAGAGGTAAAGCGTAAAGTTGAGAATGACTTTATCCGTATGGCCTCTATCGGTGCGTGGCCTCCGGAGGAGAAAAGCGATGCCTATGACCTGATGCTCCCCGGACAAACACTCCCTACCGTTACGAGATGGACGGTTCGGGAGGGCAGTGTCGTTACAATCGGAGCCAATCACAATGCGCTGGTATTCTATGACAGAGAGAGCAAACAGATTATCGACCTGAATGATAAGGGTAATCTTATCCGGTTGATAGATCACAGTAATAACCCCAAAAAACAATTAAAAATGAGCGTACTTACAGGAGTATTGAAGCTGCAGGACTCTGCAAGCGAGGCGGAAATCGTACCCGCCATTCAGGGAATCATAGCCAATGCCGACCGTTTGGAAAAAGAGAACAAGACGTTGGCTGCCGCAATGGATAAAATGAACAAGGACAAAAAGGAATCTCAAAAGCAGGAGGCGATTACCCTGACTGATGCGGCCATCAAGGACGGACGTTATGATGCGAAAGGCCGTGATAACCTGCTGAACCTTTTCGATAAGGATTTCGAGGGAACAAAGGCTATGCTGGCCGCTATCCCATGCCGGGCGACGGTAACCGGTCAGATCAACACGAATAAAGGAGCCGGTGTGACGCTTGGTGATTGGAAAGAAAAGTCATGGGATGAGTTGGATAAGGCCGGAAAGCTCGTTGAGCTGAAAGATGCCGCCCCGGACTTGTATAAGTCCAAGTTTAAGGAGCGTTTCGGCATCGAACCGAATCTGTAATTATTAACCAGTAAAACAAGAATAGAAATGGCAATTCAGAAAGAAATTTGGATGGCGGCTATCGTGGAGGGTTTGTTTGCCTCCAATAGCTTCCTGAGCAAGGCGTTCAACGCCGATGAGTACGTGAACAACGGAAAAATTGTTCACATTCCGAATGCCGGTGCAGCATCCGGAACCAAGAAAAACCGAACCGAACTTCCCGCTAAGGTAACCAAAAGAACGGATATCGATGTGACGTTCCCGCTGGATGAATACACCACTGATCCGGTACTTATCCCTAACGCCGACACGGTGGAACTCAGCTATGACAAACGGGAGTCCGTCCTGCGTCAGGATAAACTCAAACTGCAGGATGATGTGGCACTCGATTTCGTTTTCAACTGGAGTCCTGCTGCCGCACAGTGCATTGAAACCACCGGTACGGAGATCGATGCCTACACGGATAAGGCTACCGGCAAACGTAAAGGTATCTGCAAGGCAGACGTGTTGGGCTTGATGACCAAGTTCAATAATGATGATATCCCGCAGGAGGGGCGTTATTTGCTGCTGGATGCGCAGATGTACTCCCAGCTGTTGAACAGCCTGACGGAGAACGAGAACACGGCGTTCCTCGCTTCTGCTGATGCGCAGAACGGTATCCTCGGTAAGCTGTTCAGCTTTAATATCATGATGCGCAGCAGGGTTGCCCTTTATACTGCGGACAAAGCTCCCAAAGCGTGGAGTGCCGCCGGTGCAGCCACCGACCTCGCCGCCGGGCTTGCATGGCACGAGCAAAGTGTCTGCCGTGCGCTGGGTGAGGTGAAAGCGTTCGAAAACGAGGGTGACGCAATCTATTACGGTGATATTTATTCATTCCTTGTACGTGCCGGTGGCCGTATCATGCGTGAAGATAAAAAGGGTGTAATCGCTTTAGTGCAGGGAACTCCTGTAGCAGGATAGAGTTATGGCAGAATTGAAATATTTGGTAATCCACTGTACCGCCACGCCTCAAGGCCGTAAGGTAACGGGTAACGATATCAGAGCATGGCACACGAACCCGATAAGCAAGGGTGGCCGTGGTTGGAAGCAGGTAGGATATACCGATATGTTTCACCTTGATGGAACGGTGGAGCGATTGGCCCGGAACAACGAGGACGCACGGGTGGATCCGTGGGAGATTACCAATGGGGCAAAAGGGTACAATTCCATTTCCCGGCACATTGTGTACGTTGGCGGTGTGGCCGCTGACGGGAAGACTCCCGAGGACACCCGTACTCCCGGCCAGCTGAAAGCGTTGGAGGATTACGTGAAAGACTTCCACCGCCGTTTCCCACGGGTGAGAATCATCGGTCATAACGAGATTGCGACCAAGGCGTGCCCGTCATTCGACGTTCAGGCATGGCTCAGGAAAATAGGCATTAACCAATAACAAAGCAAAGAGATGGACGGTTTGATGGATTTTTTAATGTTCGCCCTGCCGGGTGGTTTTATCGGTAGCATCTTCACGTGGTTTGTTGGCCGTAGAAAGCAGAACAATGATATGCTCTCCCAGCTTCAGGCGTCCATCAATATGCTCAGTAGTGAGAACCGGAAGATATTGGATGAGAATATCCAGCTCCGCAGGGAGAATGCCGACCTGAAAGCGAATCAGGAGGAGATGATCCAAAAGCTCTCCCGCCTGACCAAAGAGGTGGAGAGGTTAAGAAAAGTAATCAATAAACAAACAGGAAATGATGAGAAACCTAATCCGAGGGGCAACCCTCGCACTAATTATAGCCGTGTTCATCCTGACTGGGTGTGCCACGGCGAAGCTAACCAAGAACCGGCAGTCGCACACGCTGACGGAACAGACGAAAAGCGGAACTACCACCGGAGTAACCGGAGAGCAGTCAGACGTGACGGCTCAGAGGACGGGGGAGCTACTGCAGGGACAGACGATAACCGCCCTGACACGGGAGGGGATCCCGGAATCGGAGGCGAAAGTGGATGTTCCGATACAGAACCTCCTTAACTTGCCGGACGGTGCTGGCTACACGGCCAAAGACGGTCAGGCATCGGTAAGCGTGCAAAGGCATGGCGATAACATCACGGTTACCGGCAAATGTGACTCTATCGCCCGGCAATGCCTTTTCTACGAGCGTGAGGTGTTCCGACAGCGTAGCGAGGTGGATAGCTTGAAGCGGGTTATTTCCCGGATGGAGCAGACAGCCAGCCAGAGTGATGAATTCTATAATGAGGACAGCGATGCCGTTCAAAACATTAAGGAAAAGCCTCCTGCTACATGGTATAAATGGTTATTGGTGGGTTTCGTGGCCAGTCTATTGCTTACTTCCCCGCTAAAGAAGCTAAAGAATAGAGTATTAACTTTTATAAAATAAAGAACAATGTCAAAAGTTTATGTGAATGACGGATATATGATGCTCCTTGATGCGATCTATTTCGATGGAAAGAAAATCGGCAATGTTTCAGAGGATGGCATCGATTGGGGTGGTGATGCGGCTGAGTATATCAAGCTCTTTGCCGCACAGGTACGCAATGCCCCGGTAAAGAAAATCAAGAAAAAGGATGCCACCAACCTGTTAAAGTTCACCCTGATAGAACTTGTTCCCCAAAACTGTAAGGACGTGATGGGCGGTGAGGTGAACGGTACGAAATGGGAAGCTCCCTCGGAGTCCGTCTCGTTGGAGGGTTCGCTTAAGATCCTTTGTGGAACCGGTCAGACCGTGGAGGTGAAACGCATGACGCTGGACGGTGCAGTCCGTGGCAAGATTGGCGGTGATGATCCGCTGGGTATCGAGTGTGAGATGGAGATGATGAAACCGCTGGACGGTAGCTCTCCTTTCAGTTTTGATGATACGGCTCCGTTTATCTCCGTAACGCCCACCTCTTTGTCATTCGTCAAAGGTGGAGAGAAAAAGACGGTGGATATCGAAGCCTCCGGAGCGTTCTCGGTTGGAAAGGTTCCCGCCGGTTTCAGTCTTGAGGTTGTAAACGGCAGGATCACCATCACGGCGGATGCCAATACCGGAGCTGTAAGGAACGGAACGGTAGAGTTTACCCTTGCAGCTGATAATACCCAAAAAGCCACTCTCACGTTGAGTCAGGCAGCCGGAAATGCGTAACCCATGAGAAAGAACGTGGAAATAGAGGCAGCGGAGGCTCTGCTTGACGTGGGGGTTTCCCTGCCTTTTTTGCAGTTTAAGATGCCATTCAGAAAGAAACCGGTATCGATCAGGGTAACCATGAAACGTCCCTGCTTGGGGAGTCAGATCCGGATCGCAAGGCTATACCTGCAGTTGGGTATCACATACGAGGAGATGGAGCAGTTCAACAAGCATGAGGAGATGGCGTTCCTTGCCATTCATGGCAAACGTGTTTCCAAGATGGTATCCCTGACCATCTGCCGTGGGGCGGTTTCCGGTCTATTGTTTTCCGGTATTGTCGCATGGCTCTTGAGATGGTTTGTTCCTGACAAGTACCTGCAGGGTGCTAACCAGCGTTTTGTCACTTTGCTTGGTACAAAGTCTTTTATGCGTATTATCGAATCGGTTCAGATATCCAATCCACTGAAACCGAGAGAGAGCCAAAAAAGAAAGGGGAGTTAAGAACGAAATATGTCGGATCCCATAGCCCCTTTGGTATAGTGTGGCAGATAGCTGCGGCCACCGGCTGGAGTGTAAAATACATTCTTTGGGGTGTCAATTACCAAACCCTCCGGATGATGCTTGCCGATGCGCCACATTACGAGAAAGAGAATGATAACAACCGAACCGGAAGCAAAGGCGGTAAAGGGAAACCTAAAAGCCTTTCCGGATTTTTCCAATCACGATTGAAAGAACAATGAAACCCGTTGAGATAGAATTCATAATGAGAGACAAGCTCTCTCCCGGCATTGACAAGGCGGGCAAGTCCGCCGAAACGCTGGGAGATAAGGCCGAGCAGGTGTCTAAAAACATCACAGACCGTATTGCCGCCCAAAAAGAGCAGATCAAGTATGTTGAATCCTGTCTCAAGGATTTAAAGAAGCAGTACGACAACCTCGCACCCGGAAAGGCGCAGCTGGAGATGCGTGCGGAGATAGATGCCTGTACCAAAGCCCTGCAGGAGGACAAGAACATACTCTCCTCCCTTGAAGCGGAGCATGACAAGGCAGCCGTTTCCACCAAACGTCTTTCGATGCAGCTCCGGGAGATGCAGGATGCGATGGCTCGCCTGCGTTTGGAGGGCAAACAGAACACCAAAGAGTATGCGGATATGGCCGATAAAGCCGCCGTATTAGCCGATACGATCGGTGACCTGCGTACCCAAACGAATATTCTCGCCAATGATGATGCAGCCTTGCAGGGAGTGATGAGCGGTGTGAATGGCTTGTCCGGTCTGTTCACGACCGCCACCGGTGTCATGGGGATTTTCGCCTCGGAAAACGAGGATCTGATAAAGATACAAACCCGTGTGCAGAGCGTCATGGCCGTCACTATGGGGCTGCAGCAAGTCATGAATACCCTGAACAAGGACTCCGCTTTCCGGCTGGTCACCGTTGTCAAGATGAAAAAGCTGCTGACGGCGGCCAATACAAAGTTGGCCGTGTCATTGGGCATCTCCAATGCGGCTGCCACCGCTTTGATGGCCACCCTTACGCTGGGGGCTTCCCCCGTTTTCAGCACATCACCCTTACGCTGGGGCTTTCCGCCGTTATAACGGGGCTTATCGTGCTTTGGGATAAATACAGCGATGCTCAGGAGGCAGCGGCGGAAAAGGCCAAAGAACGGGTTAAAATAGAAAGTGACGGGCGTTCCCAAATGATCAAAACCCGCTTTGAGATAGAGAATACCACGAAAAGCCTGAAAGACTTTACCGGTAGCAAGGAGCAGGAAAAGGCCAAAGTTGAGGAGTTGAACCGGAAATACGGCGAGAGCTTCGGATATTACAATACCGTTGCCGAGTGGTATGATGTGCTGATCCAAAAGAGTGATGACTATATCCAAATGCTTTTCCTGCAGGCGAAAGCCCAAAGTCTTGTTAACAAGGCCGTGGAAGCGGACGAAACGGTGAACGAGGTAAAAGCCACTCCTGAATCCGATGTCGAGGGTTCGATGGGCTGGTTCTCTAAAATGGGGCTTTATATGGCTCAAAGCGAGTCTTACGGTCAGATTGACGCTCAGGCGTTGATAGAGAAACATAATAAGGAGGCCAAGGATGCAGCCGTAAAAGCCGCCGAGGAGCAGCGGGACGCTTATTTGGAGGAAGCAAAGAAGCTGCAGGAGGAATATGCCGAGCTGGGAAAGAAATCCGGTATCGGCGGGTTCGTGGCTCCTGAGAACAACAAGGATAAAGCGAAACCGGCCAACAACCTTGCCGAGTTAGAACTGAAAGCCCGTCAAAAGATAGAGGATCAGCGTATCGCCATCCTGAAAGAGGGATATGACAAGGAGCGTGAGGAGGCATCGTTGAACTTTGAGCGGGAGAAAGAGCGTATCAACCGTGAGGAGCAACAGCGCATTGAACTTTATAACAAGCTGAAAGCCGCCGGGGAAAAAGTTACTCCTGAGCAGCTTGCCAATATCTCGGCACAGGCCGCAACCCAGCGTATACAGGCTGCACAGATATATGATGCCACCGTTGCAGAGATTGACGGTAAGGAGAAAAAGGATAACGAGGAGAAAAAGAAGAAACAGCAGGAAACCCTGCAGGAACTTCTGACTAAATATCGTGACTATGAGGCACAGCGTGCGGCTATAAAGAAACAAGGTGATAATGATATCGCTAAATTGGAGGCGGAGCGGACTGAGGCAAACTCGGCGGAGATTGACCGGGCGATAGCCGTCGCAAGAGAAAAGGTAAAACAAGGCATCCAATCAGTGAATGATGCGGAGGCTGACAGTATCTCAAAGGACAATGATTTCTTTAAAAAGCTCTTTGGGGATTATTCTTCCATGTCTTTCGACTCACTGCAGAAACTTATCTCACAGGCGAAGCAGTTGCGTGCATATTTATCCGGCAAGGGAGATGCGAAAGGTATCACGTTCATCTCTCCGGATCAACTGAAAAACATAGAGAAAAGTCCGGCAGAACTTGAAAAGCTGAAAAAAGCCCTTGATAAACTGCTCGATACCGGCAAGGGAGGCAATAATAAGTGGGAGAACATCTTCAAGACATTTGAGAAAGGCTTTGCCGAACTCAAAGGTGCGAAAGGAGCCAAAGAGGTGTCCGGCGCAATCGGTACGATCAGCGGGGCTGCGTCCGAGGCGGCTGGTGAACTTGCCAATATGTTTGACCAGATGGGTAACACCGAGGTTGCCGATGCCCTGAACGGTATGCAGCAGGTGATGGGGGCGGTTTCCAATATCGGACAAGGTTTCGCCAAGGGTGGCTTGATCGGTGGCATCGGTGCGGCTATCGGTGAGGCCGCAAATTTCCTGACCTCGGCCTTTGCTGCGGAAGCCCGCCACAAGGAGGCTCTAAAAGAGATTGAAAAGGCTAAGCTCGATTTCCAGCGGCAATACAACCTCTTACTGCTGGAGCAGAACCTTTTGCTCGAAAAGGCGGAGAATATATTCGGGGAGCGTCAGGTAGCAAAGGCCGCCAATGCGATAGAGGTCTATCGTGATGCCCTCTCGCAATTCAAGGAAGAACTGGCCGGTGACGCTCCCACCATGAACTGGATAGAGCGCATGACGGGTGATTTTGCCGGAACCTACCGCAAACGGCTGGAGAACTATCAGAAAGGTTTTGGCGGGTTGAACGATGCGCAGATCGTTACGGGACATAAAAAAACGGGATTGTTCGGCTGGGGAAAAGGAAAGGATGTTTATAGCGGGATCCTTGATGTTTACCCTGAACTGATAAAGGCCAACGGCGAGCTGGATACGGAGATGCTCCAAGTCATTCTCGATACCCGTAAGATGAGCGATGAAACCCGGAACTATCTTGAGAACCTGATCGACCTGAAAGATGCGATGGACGAGGCGGAACAGGCTTTGGAGGATTATCTGCAGGAAACGTTCGGGAGCCTCGGTCAGGGAATGCTCGACTCTATCACTTCCGCCATCAAGGGAAGCGGCACGGCATTGGAAAATTTTGCGGATCAGGCTGCTTCCGTGCTGGAGAACCTCGGAGAGCAGATCGCATATTCCCTGTTCTTTGCCGATAAGTTCGATGACCTGCAGAAAAAGTTAAAGGCGGTATATGGAAGCGGTAAAAGTGAGGAACAGATTGCGGGTGATGCCATGCACCTGATCGATAGCTTTTATGACAATATCGGGAATAACGTTGATGCGGCTCAATCGTGGATGGAAGCGTGGAAAGACAAGGCCGCCGCTATGGGGTATGATCTTTGGAAAAACGATGAGGAAAAGACTACCACCCAAAGCGGGCGTGCCGGTGCTTTCCAAACCCTCACACAGGATCAGGGTACAAAGCTGGAGGGATTGATGACCTCCCTGCAGATGCACGATGCCTCCATCGATGAGAACGTGGAGAATATATCAGAGGGCATAGGCGGAGCATTGGAAACGATCGATAAGATAAAGACGAACACCGATGCCTTGCCAAAGATATACGATGAGATAAGGGATATCAAACAAAACGGTTTAAAGATGAAATGACAATGGATATTTTAAAAGGCTTGTTACTGATAAACGGGGTTGATGTCTTTGTGGATTATGGGGCATTCCTCGCAGAGGAGAAAGCGGGTGATACCAAGAATTACTCCGCCCTGCTGAAACCGCCATCGGCAAAGCCGCACACGGCTGTGTCATTCCGGGAAAAAGACGGGGAGAAACTGCCTGATGCGCTTTTACCCGCATGGGAGGCTCGTGATGTCACCCTGCAATTTGCGATCATAGCGGCAGACCGGGCGCAATTCCTGTCCCGTTATTCGTCATTCCTGAAATTTCTCAAGGCCGGTAATAAGGGATGGTTGACCATCAACCCACCGGAGCTTGGCAGGAGTTACCGGATGTATTACAAGGATTGCACGGATTACACCCAGCTGACCGATTTCGGGGGTGAGGTCATCGCAAAATTCAGCGTGAAATTTCGGGAACCGGTTCCCTCGTTATAGTATTCAAACATTATTCAAACAGCGTTCAAAATGGAGCTTAAAATATACAACCAGCAAGGGGTGTTCAAGACTGCGGTATCGCCGTCAGACTCCGACCGCCACGTAAAGGAAGTGATGAATGACAATATCCTGAATTTGTCGTTTACCCTTTACGAGTACGTGGAACTGGGCGTGAATGATTACGTGGATTTTGAGGGTGAACGCTTCACGCTGCTGGAGGATTACAAGCCGGAGCAGAAATCCACCGTTGAGTATGCCTACAGCTGCAAGTTCTACGGTATAGAGAGTGAGCTTAAAAAGGCCAAAGTCCTCAAGATGGTGGACGGTGACGATGAGCTTTCCTTTTCCTATGATGCCACGGCTGCCGAACACCTGCAGCTGATATGTGACAATATAAACCGTATCAAGGGGACGAAAAATTGGGTTATCGGCGAGGTGGTGTCCTCCGCTAATGTAAACATAGAGTATGATAAGATATTTTGTTTCGATGCCCTTTCGGAAATAGCCAAGAATTTCAATACCGAATGGTGGATCGAGGGAACCACTATCAATCTGAGCCGTTGTGAACACGGCACTCCCGTATCTTTGGGGTACGGAAAGGGGCTGCTCAGGCTTTCCCGTGTGGAGAATGATACGGTTCCTTTCTTTACCCGGTTGTATCCTCTTGGCAGTACCCGTAATATCGTGGCCTCTGATTACGGCCACCGCCTCTTTCCGTGGCCTCGGTTTCCGCCCGCCGCCGCCTGCAGCTTCCGGGTGGTGTCCGTTACGTGGAAAGGAATATCCATCTCGGAATCGTGGAGCAGGCGGAGGAGGAGGCCTTTGCGTACATATTCCCGAAACGAATCGGTACTGTTACCTGTGTCAGGACGGAAGAGGCCACAGGTGAGGACGGCAATGCGTTCACTATATATTATTTTACTGATGAGGGGTTGAATTTCGATCCGAACACGTATGAGATCGAGGGGCTTGTTAAACAGGTGTCGTTTCAAGGCGGGGAGTTGAACGGGCGTGATTTTGAGGTGAATTTCAACTCCGAGACAAAGGAGTTCGAGATTATCACGCAATTCCCGTATGAGAACCAGCAGCTACCGGGCGGCCTGCTGATCCCGAAGCCGGGTGACGAGTATATCCTTTGGAACATACGGATGCCTAAAGAGTATTATCCGCTGGCGGAAAAAGAATTCGAGGAGGCCGTTCAGAAGCATATCGAGTCGATAAGCATTGATACGTCAGTCTATAAGGCTCCAACCGATTACATCTATTTGGATGAGAACCATATCGATTTGAAATTGGGGCGGCGTGTCCTTTTGGAGAATGAGATTTATTTCCCCACCGGCACTCACGAGAGCCGTGTGACCAAGATCTCCCGCCGGGTGAATAATACCACAGATATGGATATTGAATGCACGTATGCGGTTGATTACGGGCGTATCAATCAGATCGAGAGTAATATCGTGGATATTCAGGCAGCCTATAAGGAACAGCTGAATAAGGACGTGCTGACCGTATTGAAAAGCTGGGACAGTATTGATCCCACCGAGTATAACGTCCTTTCCGCCGTCCGGACAATACGCACGATCGCAAATTCCTTGAGCAAGCTGGAAAAAGAAACGGCAGACAAATACCTCAGAAAGGACATACCCGACACGGCGAAAGAGCTTGAAACCTTTTTGAAGGGGATAAAGGTTATCGGCGAGGCTCTTGTTGAAAGCCTTACGGTAGAGAAAGACTCCACTTTCAAAGGTCTGCTTTCCTCCGAGGTCTTTACTTCGGGTTTCCCCGGCGGAACCGGATGGGCATTGTTTTGGAAAGAGGTGCTTAATGCCGCAGGAGTAAAGGAAAAGAAAGCCGTCATGGAGCTGGACGAGATGACCGTCCGTGGGGTTATGCGAGTGTATGAATTTGTCATCTCACAACTGATGGGTGAGAACGGAACCCGTCTGATAACTGACATGATGCGTGTCGATCACATCGATGCGGGCACAAAGACAATCTATCTCGATACGGAGAAAGGAGTCCTTTACAACCCTTTCCGTCCGGGTGATATCCTGATGGTTCAGCGTTTTTCCGTGGATGGTATCATCAAGCAGTACGAACTGCAGGTGGTCACTGCCAAAGTCGGTGATACCTCCAAAGGAGAGGAACGGCTCGATAGCATCACCTATAAGAATTTTGTAGGCGATGAGGGTAGTGTTGTTTTTCGTGACGTGCTTACCCGTGTGGACTCCGCCACCAATTCAGACCGCAAAGGGGTTATCAAACAAACCAGCGTTGAGGAGGGCAGTCCGTATCTTGATGTCCTGTACGGGATGAAAACGGATCCTGACAACGCCGTGCGTCTCCGGCTTGGACGTCTGGCCGGTATTATTACCTATTGGTGGGGGCAGCTGCAGGGATATGGTCTGTATTCCAACAACGCCTATCTGCTGGGTGATTTCCGTCTGCGTACCGGTGAGGATGTCCGGACGAAATTCGAGATAATGGAGGGTATGCTGCAAAGTGCCATGCAGAGCGTTGTGGGCACGATGACCGAGGAGGATAACTTTTTGAAAAACGCCAGCTTTCAGGATGACATGGCTTATTGGGAGCGTGAGAGTGATATGGCTTTATTTGATATCGGAGGGCAGCTGCTTGATTTAGGCGTGAATTTCTATTCCGAGAAAAACAAGGTGGCCGATATTGACTCTTTCGATGGCCGTTTCATGCTCCGGATCAAACGGAGTCACATTCGCCAGCTGAATGCGGATATCACCAAGCCGGAAGATGGCAGCGTCATATTTCTAACCTTGAAATATCATTGCGCCGAGGAGGGGATCCTGACTGCCGGTTTCAGTGGATCCGCTCCCTATGTGGAGCAGGTTATTCCGGCTGGTGAGGGCTTTGATATACTGGAGATATCAGGAGTATGGAACGGAACCGGTGATTTTCTCCTGAAATTTACCGGTGACTTGTATATCGAGCAGCTAACCCTGACCAATCATCCGTTAGAGGATTATAAAAAAGAGGTCAGTACCAAGTTCGAGCAGACCGCCGAGCATATTCTTGCCGTGGCCGAGGAGGTGAATAAGATAGACCATACCATCAAGACCGCCGGTTGGATCACCACGGCAGACGGCAACAAGCTATGGGCTACCATTGACCGGGTGGATGTCCTTGGCAATCGTGTCACCACGCACGAGAGCAGCTTTCACGTGACGGCACAACAAATCAATGCCATTGTTAGCCGGGTGGATACGATAGACGGAACCATCAGCAAGGCTGGGTGGATTACTACTGCAGACGGCAATAAGTTATGGGCGAGCAAGACGCTTGAGAATGGTGATACGATTGTTTCCTATATCAACCAAGCGGCGGACTCCGTGACAATAAACGCCAAGCATATCAAGCTGGAGGGGCTTGTAACTGCGAATGGTAACGTACAATTCACCACGGATGGAAAGATAATCGCCAAGAACGGCGAGTTCAGCGGAACGGTTGTCGGTGTGTCGGGTTCCTTCAAATCCTTAAACTGCGTGAATAATAGCGGGGATATTGTCGGAGGCATCTCCTTTGGCAGTGATGGAAAGATGTGGTTTAACGGTGACCTGTATCATCAGGGCTATGACTATGACAAAAAACGTTCTTTCCGTTTCTATACCTCCGATGTTTGGTGTCGTGGTAATTTCGGGACAAGGCAACGCAATACACTGGTGGTATATGGCAGTTATGGTTACTATTACGTAAATGGTTTGGATACGGAAACCGGTAAGGTATATGTCTCCCTACCCTCGGCCACGTCATCCAATAACGAGACCTATTATACCATTCCGTTATACGGAACCACCGGGGATGCTTCCGGTTTCCCTGTTGACTTGGTGATCATAAAGGTTTCAGGGACGTACCGGTATTTATTGAGCGGGATGAAAAGCCAGCGGGTAACGGTCATGAATGCGAATAATCAAAATAGTGAAATTTATATCTACTCGAATGGCAATAAGGTAAAATGGCCGGGCGGTACTATCGCTGATTGTAGGAATATAGCGGATTTCATGAGTCCTTCACCGGCTTCTAACTTATTAGGCAGAGGATGGATAGTGGGCGCAATGAATGATAATAACTGGTAATAATAAAAAGGAGGTATTTATGAAAGTGAATTTGAATGTTCCCTTTATGAATTATAAGGGGTTGGTGATCACGAAAAAGGTAGAGGGTACGGATGTGGAACAGGAGCAGCTGATGAAAGATGTCATTGCTCCGATCCTATTCAGTGGGGAGTGGAGAGATGAGAGGGTGAATGCTTTGAGTGGTGATGAAAAAATCCGTGCTTATAGCTTGAGCCTTAAGATCTATCAATCCACCGGAGATATCGAAATCTCAGCGGAGGAGGCTCTAATGATAAAAGAAGCCGCATTGGTTTTGAGCCCCGGCGGTTACGCACAAATTGTCAAATTGATAGACGGATAAGTTATGGTACTGACAGAAGCTCAATTGCAGGAAATCGCTAAACGTGTGCGTGCGATCATCCGAGCCGAATCCAAAGGCGTGGGTGATCTACCGGTGGCCACCTCGTTGGATGGGCTTCTCTCGCTTCCGGCCTTGCGCTTTAACGGTGGCGTGCCGGAAGTAGTAGAGGCTCCTATCTCCAAATTGCAGGACGTGGCATTGGATGCGGTCAGTGGGGCAACGAAAGCCGCCAATGAAGCCGCAGTAAAAGCCAACACGTCTGCAGGTAATGCAGATAAGGCAACCACAGCGGC
>OGRG01001489.1_pt1 | contig 16082 bp, 17 predicted proteins | sample 1553501 | NCBI WGS metagenome assembly OGRG01 (sample SAMEA2580018, study PRJEB22360) | human gut metagenome | biome: human gut; feature: human-associated habitat; material: faeces | place: Denmark | collected 2008/2010 | reverse complement strand
TTTCAATTCGTCATAGTGACGTATTGCAATGTCAGAGATATAATGTACGGCATTGTGGTATATTTTAATTGTCTTGTCGAAAATATGATAGGCTTCTGTGATTTTTAATCCATATGATACTGTTGCCATACATTGGCACCTCCTTGCCTTAAAATTTCTTACATACATATATAATATGCAGGATTTTTAAAAGTTTTGTCGTTTTTTGCGAAAAAAATGCAAAGTTTATTTTGCCAGTTTCTCGTAACAGCACTTACCCCGCCTAAACGTCAGACATGACATTTTTAGATGTCTGACGCTATAGACGTGGTATGCGTGCATGGCTATTCTAGTTTTTTATCAACAACAACTACAAGCTCTTTTTCAAACGGCTCTGAGAAGAATAATACCGGCTCGGCTTCGTCATATGTTTTATCGTCTGAAACGATTTTGCCGTTCTCAACTTTAAACCATCCTATGACGCTTCCGATTTTGTTTTCTGTTGCTTTTGGAATATCATTTTCGACATCATACCCGCAATACACTACGACACGGTAGTCCTTCCCGGCAATCAGGTCTCCGATTGTCATCGTTGAATCAACTTTTGTATACATTTTTTGACCCCTTTCTTATTATATTTTTACAAAGACAATATGCCGGATTTTTGTAAAGGCAAAAAAAAGAACAGCCTTTGGCTGTCCTATAATTTGAATATGCTGGATTTTTTGTCTATCTTGTCAAGTATATATGACCTTAATACTGTCACATCCTTATATTCTTCTTCGTCAAGCTTTTTCAGTATTTTCCTCAGCGCTGTATCAGTAAAGACTCCGTCTTTGATAAAGCCAATTATTACCTGATTCCAGTCTGATTCATTGTTTAATGCGTCAGATAAAAACAGAGCTGCGTTTCTGGTAATATACGCCTTTGTTTTTGTGTCCGGATATATCTTTCGCTGTTCTATCGCAGCAGACCGGGCGATTGCATCTTTACTATAAGGATACATCGCCGGTGGCATTCTATTGTCGTTTGATTCAGCCAAACGGCATATAGCTCTTGCCGCTGACGGTATTTCGGTTAACATCTTCGGCATGATGATTACTGGCAGCCCTTCAATCTCAAGCTTCCAGATATTACAGTAATGACAGATACAGAGATTCCCGCCTCTTAATCCAATCTTGGCAATACCTGACCAGGACATATTTTCCATAACCTTTTTGGGTATATAGATGTATGAGGCATTCGGGAAAGCAGCAGCACCTATATTCTGCACTGTTGACGGTATGTGTATTTCATACATATCTGACTGGCCTGCACAGGAGGCAAAACCTTTTGAAGTGCCAACTGTGTTGAACGCGCCGGGGCCGATTGTCCTTAATCCTTCTGGCAGGTTGATTTCACTCATGGAAGTATTGTTAAATGCATCGCCTCCGATACCTCTTAGCCTAGCATGAAAAGTAAAGTGCTTTAAATTAATACAGCCAAAAAAGGCATAATCTCTAATTCTTTCCACATTTTTTCCACCTTCTACCTCTTTCAGATTCCAAGACCGAGAAAATGCATATTTATCAATGATTTCTACAGAGTCAGGAAGAACGACTTTATCAAACTTGCAGTTTCGGCATGCTTCAACAAATATCATCTTTGTACCGTCTGGAATGATAAGAGTTCCTTCTTTACCTTTCGGGCAGAGATAAAGATTCTCTCCGCTGCCTGAATATAACAGGCCGTCTATAGTGCAAAACCTGTTATCCGGTGAAATAATCTCAAAACTTTCAATTGTCTGCAATGCAGCGTTGCGAAGTATTTTTGTGACATAGTTAACAGTCAAATCAGTTTTTGAGTCTTTGATTATAAGCTCCTTGATTGGTTTGTCAACAGTAATCTGAAAGTGTTTGTATCGCACCCTGTCCAAAAAGTGTTTCAGGTCTTTGAATGTGTTTACGGTCAGTGTTCTGCCGTCTTTAGATATTTCGGCACTTTTGTTCATTTTTTTGCTCCCTTCTTTTTGTGTTGCTTATGTTACAGATTTAATATGCCGGAAGCAGAAAGAAAAAGAAACATGGCTGACGCCCTGCTTCTTAGATACGAAATGTGTTTTGTGGACAGTTACTTATGGAGTTGAGGATATATGTTTTAAGGACAGTCAGGTTTTGAGTGTCTTCAACTTTCTCAACTTCTTTAAGCAGACGCTTCAATGCAGTATCCGTAAATACCTTATCATTGATAAGTCCGACCATAAGTTCTTCTCCGTTTTTAACTAACGGATTGCAGATGATGTTCTGGAATATTATTGAAATATTTCTTGTAATAAACCGTTTAAGATTTGTATTCGGGTATTTTCTGCATTGCTCTAATGCAGCAGTCAAGCCAGTTGCACTCTGGCTGTATCTGTATATTTCCGGAGGCATAGTATCTTCTGAAAGCATGAATTTATTGATTTCATCTGATGCCGCATCAAGCTTTGAGCGGTCTATGTCTTTCGGCATGATGATATCAGGTTTGCCATCAATTTTAAGCCTCCACATATTACACGGATAGCAATGCTGAAGATTTCCGCTTCTGAGGCATGCATTTATCAGCTTTCGGTTTACAAATGATGTGTGGACATTAGCAGCATTTGAAAACGCTCCTGGTTGAATATACTCTATTGATGACGGAATGCTAATATCATACATGCCATCAGGGCCAACATCAGCGTTTTTGCCATTATGCAGGGCCGCAGTGTTAAAAGCATCTCTTCCTACGCGCCAAATGCTGTCTGGAAGGTCTATTTCTGTCAATGTGGTGTTCATGAAAGCGCTGTCGCCAATTTCTTCTACCATATCTCCGAGTTCAAAATATTTTAGCTTTTGGCAGTTTAGAAATGCGCCATTGTAGATTTTTATTATTCCTTTTCCGCCTTCCACTCTTTCCAGATTTGCATTGCGATAGCATGCAAACACACCGATTGATTCAACTGAATCCGGCAACACCAGCACTGAAAAGCTGCAGGCTGAGCATGATATATCAGAAATGCTTTTTGTTCCATCTGGAATTACGAGTACACCTTTTCTTCCTCGCGGGCAGAACAGCAGACGTTCTTTGTCTCCTGAATATAGCAGGCCGTCAACGGTACAGAAATATTTATCAGGATTGCTTATACTGATTGTTTCTAATCTCCTCAGAGGCTGTTTGTCTAGTAACTGCTTTATTTCGTGAGACTTCATATTGCATTTTGCTTCATTAACAACCAATTTTGTCACAGAATCAGGAAAACCTCTTTGCGAAGATTCCAATGCGTGAATATATTTTTTCAGCGCAGTGAACGTTTCTACTGTCAAGGTATCTTCAATTACTTCAGCCCAGTTTTCGTCAGTTATATTCAAAATCATATCATCTCTTCCTTTCTTTATTGTTTTTCATATACAATATGCCATTTTTGGGCAAAAGAAAAAGCCTCCAAAAAAGAGGCTTAAAAAACAGTCTTACGCGAAAGATGCACACTGGAAAAATCCGATATGAGACTCCCAATCGAAATCATCAGGCACGTATGCCGCAAGTTTTTCCTTGAATTCTTTGATGATTTCCTCAGTGGACTTATACCCGTCATCTCCAAGCAAATCCTGCGGGCGTGTAGACTTGTCAGTGTAGATGATATAAGAACCATCTTCCACATCCACAAACTTACCGCGGGCTGGCTTTTTGAATGGATAGAGCACTCCGCCAGAGTGTTCTTCTTCGCAGTATTCCACGCAGTTGAACAATTCTTTCTTATGTTCGGCAGCAGCTCTTTCATTTACGCATGATTCAAGTGAATGAAAGTCTTCCAGCAGGCTCTGTCTGTATGCAGAACGCAGGAAATAGAAAGAATCGCTTCCATATTCTGAAATCGTGCAATCGATAAAGTCAATGTCTCTATCGGTTACACCATCCTTCCTGTATGTCTCCAAAAGATATCTCGTGAAAAAATCCCTTACTTCTTCTTTAGGGAAAACTAAAGCAGTTCCGCTTGTTGCGCTCCAGTATTCTGACATAATATTATCTCCTTCCTTATTCTTCGTTATTGTTTGATGTTATCACGATATCGCCTTCAACGTCAAGTTCTTCCGAGTCGCAGATATACTCTGCGTTTTTCGGGAAAGGCATATTTTTCCAGTTCTTTTCCAGGTAAGCGACAGCTTCCTCACGTGTTGTAATATCGTCCGGAATATCAGCTGTTACCTGGCCGCAAACCTGGTAAATTACGTTGTAAGTTACTTTAGACATATTTTTGTCTCCTTTCTTGTTGTCTTGTTTTTTTTGATACACTTTTAATATGCTGAAATTTTTACACCGCAAAAAAACAAATCAATTGTCATTTGTCGGCAAAAATGATACAATTACAGTATACAAATCCGACAACTGGACACCGCCCGGTCCTGCCAATTGTTAAGAGAGATATTCCACCGGGTTTTTCGGTATCAGCCAAAGAGTACCGGCCAACCATGCATCCGAAATGTGCGGCGGCTCTGGCAGACAAAGACGGGAAAAAGAAACTGATGCTTAAAGGAAGAACGGAAGTTACCGCGAGTAAGCGGGAGGATTTACACAAAAAAGAGGCCGCAGAAATGCGGTCTCGTATTGTTTTTTGTACATCAGCATTCGGAATAAGACCACTTGCTGCGCTCTTCCTGGGAACACCAATCATCAGGGTCAGGCCGTGCAGTATAGAATAAGCAGTTCTGGCAGATAGCGCTGCGGCAGCTGATAGGTCTATCATCTCCTCGCATTACTCCAAACAGTTCTCCGGAACATGCGATTTTTGCGATGCTTTCTGAATATTTTTCTATATGTGTCATTGTATTTTTATCCTTTCTTTTTTTTGCCTGATTTATATCCAATATGCCAGATTCCTGCCGGCAAAAAAAACAGGTGCTGAACAAACTTTCGTATTGCAAAAATTACTATATTTTGCTATTTTAGTTATATGAGAGGGTAGCTTGAGATTTGTTTTCGGGGTTTTTCTTTGTTAGAAAAATTAGCGCCGAAAAGTGTTGCAATGCAGGACTACAGGACTGGTCTTCCCTTATATGGCCGATTACATGCATGACCCAAACTCGTGCATGTATAGACTATATAAGGGGGTAAAAGACCATGTCACTAGAACTGTGTTTAAAATATCTGCAATTTCTGTTTGACCTTGTAGTGTTTCTCTACATTGTTGGCGGAACTCGCAAATAGCAATATTTGATGTTCTTAACTGTCCTCTCATATTTAATATGCTAGATTTCCCAAAAGAAATAATATTTTTTGAGATTTTTTTTATTTTTTTACAAAAAAAGAAGAGGCTGCCGCCTCTTCCATTCAGTCCTCTTTTTCTTTCATAGCCTTGACCAGCCTGCTCGTTCCGAGCCTGTCAGCTCCAAGATTAAGCATCAGTTCAGCATCTGAAAAGCCTTTGATTCCGCCTGCTGCCTTAATTTTAACAGCTGGTCCGACATGCTTTTTCATAAGCACGATATCGCCAGGTGTTGCTCCACCGGTAGAAAAGCCTGTTGATGTTTTAATGTATTCTGCACCAGCAGCAGTTACAATCTCACACATCTTAATCTTTTCTTCCTCAGTCAGCAGGCAGGTTTCAACAATCACCTTCAGCACTCTTCCATTGCACGCTTCATGTACCGCCTTAATTTCATCTTCAACCTTAGCATACTTCTTATCTTTTAGCATCCCGATATTGATTACCATATCAACCTCAGAAGCCCCGTTTTGTACCGCATCACGCGCCTCAAATACCTTAACAGCTGTTGTGTTATATCCATTCGGGAACCCGATTACAGTACATACAGGCAAACTGCTGTTCTGTCCTTTTAAGTACTTTACCGCCTGTTTTACATATGCCGGAGGTATGCAGGCAGACGCGGTTTTGTATTTAACCGCATCATCTAGCACGGTTTTGATATCCTCCCATGTTGCGGTCTGCGAAAGCAGTGTGTGGTCTACCTTATTCAGAATTTTGTTTGTAGTCATAGTTTTTGACTCCTTTCTTTATTTATATTTTTTTTTATATTTCCAATATGCCGGATTTGTCAGACAACTAAAAAAAAGAAGAAGCTTACGCCTCTTCTTTAAGTATTTTTTTTGCTTTTTTAACATGTTGTTCCTGAAGTCCACCCTCAGACTCATTATTTACGAAAAAATCCGTCTGGACAAGATGGCCGCCAAGGCCAAAGCTTTCATAATGTTCTTCATCAAAATCATCATCCAGTGAGACGTAATTTTTGACCAAATCTTTATTATCAGCCAGCCATGCAGCAATTTCTTCTGGCCGGTTTGATAATATCATTGGCGTTACGTCCATAATCGTCATTCCGTATTTTGCGAGACATGATTCAAGATATTTGTACATTGGATGAGGGACTTTCGTTTCATCTCCACAAAGCTCTCTCCAAGAAGAAGACAATACAATCTTGCAGTTACATTGCTTGTATATTTTTGCCAGGCGTTCAACTGCCCGCATGTCTATCTCATCTTCAGGGTCTTTGTGGCTGTTTAGATATGCCCTGCTGTTTAGTACTCCGTCAACATCAAGAAAAATAATGTTTATTTTGTTTTTCTGCATTTGAAACCTCCACACAACTAAAGTCTCGGGATTCCCGCACCTGCAAGCAGGCGCTTGAAGAGGCCTCGGGCTTCACTGCAGCAGGCGAACCCCTGCAGATATATCCCCGGAAACAGATGGCCAATCTTTCAGGCATAGCCTGGTTCACGGTTTTGCATGACTCTCTTCCATTTTACGGACTCAGCTTTCAGAGATGACAAGAACCCGAAGGCTCAAGCTCCCTTACTAACAACCGAAGGAGTGATTTCTGCCTCCTGTGCTGGTTTACAAGTTACTTGGAAATCTGTGTCTGCTGTTATTTCAGCATAAGATTTCCGGTAAAAATCAGACGATACCGGTTCTTACCGGAAACCTTATGTGTTTCCTAGAATCCAAAGCATGACGGATATGATTTTCCGGATGCTTTCATTTCCGTTATTAGGTCATTCTGCATTTTTACAAAGTTATCAAATAGTTGTATACATTTCTTTCTGTCAGGCTTTTCCACAGTATCCATACATGACTGGAGAAATGCGCTGTATAAATCTCTCTGAACGGTTATGGCTCCGATGTTCTTAAACCTTTCTGAGAGTGCCGTTTTTATGTAGTCATCAGAAACATGGTTATACTGACTTGCCTTATATTTCCACTTATCCGTTTCCAGATATATCATGCTGTACTGTTCACATTTCTGTTTTAATCTTGCAATGAGGAAACTTGGACTTCGGTCTGTGATTGACTTTCCAAAACGTTTCTTCCGTTTATATTTATATACGGTCTTTTCGGTTCCATCAGCATTTTTTATCACAGAGGCTTTATCCCGACGTTTTGTTTCGCAGGCTTTCTTCGCAAGGGCCTTAAAATCCATCGGTTCGTTAATAAATATGGATGAATCTTTTATCATACTGTTCAATAAGGTCTCATGTTGACATTTTGTGTATTCTGCCTTCCTGCGATATAATTCTCTTACTCTTGCTTTATTTCTTTGGCAGGCCTTCGAGAACTTCCACGGTGGAAGGTCTTTCGTTTTCTTCTTCGCTGTTCCATCTTCATTAAATCTGTCAGGATTTGTCATCCTTGTGGATTTATCAATCTTACGCTGCAAGGATACAATCTGTTTGTTGTAGTCCTTACATTTTGGAGATAATTCTTCAAGAAAGACAGAAGATTCTGATACCGCAGCCATTGTAGAAGGTCCTTCATCAATACCCATTGTTGATTTTCCAGGTGTTATTTTCTTAGGTGCAGTCTCCGTCATATACAGTTTTACATAATAATGCCATCCACTTTTAAACCACAATCTTTCAATCTCACAGTATTTGATAACTCCGATAGATAAAGATTCATTTATATAATTTTTCTCATCAGGCATATCTGGTTTTGAAATATCATATTTTACCGGAATTTTGAGACCATTCCATTTGATATAACAATCAATCTGGCGCTTTTCGTTATTCTGGTCAAAGCGAATTGCGACACCGCTTAGGCTCTTTCCCGGAATCGTATGAAAATCAGATTCTTTCTTATAATGGACATCTTTTCCATTGCCGAATAATACCGCATCCACCCCTTTCATTATATGAGCTACTTCTGCCTGTACCTGGTGTGATGAAATATTTTTTTTATATCTACGCTGCATTACGCTTGCATACTTCTCAAGCCCGTTTTTTGTCAATCCGATGCTTTCACGTGTTTCATTCATGAACTTTGACAATCGCTTCATATCAGCTACGACCTGCTTGTCATCAGACTCTGATTTTTTAAATCGTATATATTCATTCAAAGCCTGTTGATACTGTTTGTCATTTTCTAATCTTGATAACAGTTTCTTCACATGTTTTCTTATCTGATTACTGATATGTGCCAGGATACGAAAACGCTTTTCCATGATAGATGCTGTGTTTTTATCCATTTCCAGCTTAAGTCTTAAAGTATGCATGCGTCATACCTCCTTTCTATTTCTTACATATCTAATATGCAGAAAAATTTTAAAACGTGTCGTTTTTTGCGGGAAAATTTTATAGAAATAAAAAAATATCTTCGCATAAAATATGCGAAGATATAAAAGTCGTATACGATGTTTTTATTTATATCGTTATTCATCGATGGACGGGAGACCGCGGAAAACTTTCGGTTGTCTGTCGGTTCGGAGGTTATTGGACGTGTATGTTGAGTTAGAAACCCCGTCCACGTCTGGTGAAGGTGAACGTAAGTTCACCGAATCATTTAACGCCAATTCATCTCATGACTGAAGTCACAAGCATTTTGGGCTTAAATTGTAAATCTCCTTCCTTAGAGTGCAAAGTTGCACTTTATGTTGCTTAACGCATTAATGACATACGCTTTTAATATTACTGCGTTTTTCAAATAAGTATCTTTATCCATTTCAGAAAGCATTTTCCTTAATGCAGTATCGGTAAGCACGCCATCTTTGATAAGACCAATCATAAACTGTTCCCCATCTGGCTCTGTGTGAAATACATTATACATGATTGTACTGATGTTTCTGGTGATGAACTTTTTTGATTTTGTATCAGAGTACAGTTTGCAATGTTCTATCGCAGCAGCCAGTCCAGCACAGTCTGAATTATATGCGTACATAGTCGGAGCAGGCGCATTTTCTGTATTTATGAAATCACGCAATGCTGTAGCCGCTTCTTTAGGGCAAGAAAAACTTTTTGGCATGATGGCCTCCGGCTTCCCATCAATTTTTAAACGCCATATATTACAATTGTAATTATGGCAAAGATTGGTGTCACGTAAGCCGATTTGGACAAATTTTAAACAGTCAACATAATCATCCATAAGACATTTAGCCGTTTGTTTAGACATATGAATCGCAGACGCATTTGGAAAAGCTGTTGTTCCAATATGTGTTACGGTTTCGGGCAGGTAAACAGTATACATCTGGTCATAATCTACAGGACGAGTTTCCTTATCTTCTATTATATCGATTGTATTAAATGCTCCGTCTCCAATCGTTTTAAGCCCGTTAGGAAATTTAATTTCTTTCATTTCATTCAAGGAAGCATAATCAAAAGCCGAAGAACCAATAATTTTCAGCTTCTCTCCAAACTCAAAACGTTTTAATCTATAGCAACGATAAAATGCAAATGGCTTAATATTCTGTATATTTCTTCCACCCTCCACCTTTTTTAAATTTAAATTAAAGGCAAACGCATTTTCTCCGATAGATTTAACTGAATCAGGAATTGTAACCTTGTCACATCGCACCCATGCGCATGCATAGTCGCAGATAAGTTCCGCTCCATCATGAATTACCAGATTTCCAGTCTTTCCTCTTGGACAAAGATACAACTTCTGTTTATTGCCAGAATACAGCATTCCGTCAATAGTGCAAAATCTATCGTCAGGGTTTTTGATTTCGACTGCCTCAGCATCTTGCAGTATCCCTCGTGACAACAATGATTTGACTTCATCAACGCAAAAATCACTTCTGGCGTTATTGATAATCACTTTTTTGAAGCGAGTCAAATACGGTATTGAAATCTGCCCATAAGATACCATGTCAAGATATTTTTTCAAGTCTCTGAAGCTCTTTGATATTAATGTCGCATTGTCGTCAGCTATATATGTTTCAGTATGCATATTTTTTACTCCTTTCTTTCTGCTTTGCAAAGACAATATGCCGGATTTTGCCGGCAGAAAAAAAGCAGCCTACGGCTGCCTTCTGTTTCTTACAGACAAAAATTTGATTTTTGAGGTTTAATCGCATTTAACAGATATCCTTTGATTACTGCTAAATCATCTTTTCCTTTTTTGTTTGCTTCCAGTTCTGTCATCATTTTCTTTAATGCCGTATCGGAAAAGACTCCAGCCTGTATGTATTTTACAAGCTCTTCCGCTTCATCAGCATATACGTCAGCAATCTTCGCTGCGTGTTGCGTCAAAAACGTCTTGACCTGTTTGTCAGGATACAGTCTGCAGTGTTCTAACGCAGCAGCCAGAGCGGCATTTCCATAGCCACCATATACATGGCCACCATATTTATACAGATGAGGCATTTCGCCACCATCCGTATTTACGAAATCGTTGATTTCCTGTATAGCCAATGAATCAATAGTCTTTGGAAGTATAAGTTCCGGTTTATCTTTGACTTTTAATCTCCAAAATCTAGCCGCATGGTATGCTTGCCTATTTCCGCTTTGCGTGCATGCTATCAGCAGCTTACGAGTTACGGTTTCAGTATACACTACTGACGCATTTGAAAAAGCGCAGAGTCCAATCTTTCTCAAAGAATTTGGAATGTGTATTTCATACATACCGTCAGGCTCTACTTCGACCATATAATTATCTTCAGTGAGATGGGTTGTATGAAATGCTCCGTCCCCAACTGATTTTAAGCCTTCAGGCAAATCAATGGTCTTCAATTCGGTATTTGCAAATGCCGAATTTCCAATAAACTTAACGTTTTTTCCAAGATTAAATTCCGTTAGCCTCACGCAATCATAAAACGCATACTGGCCAAAACTTGCAATCCCTTTTCCTCCAACTACTCTTTTCAGCAGATTGTTGTCACCGCAGGCAAATTTCTGGAGGCGTTTCACAGAATCCGGGATGATAAGCTCTGAAATCTGTGTAACACTGAATGCATTTTGGCATATAGTTTCTGTCCCATCAGGTATTCTTACTGTCCCCTTTCTTTGGCGGGGGCAGAAATAAAGCAGTTTACCGTTTCTTGAATACAGCATGCCATCAATTGAACAAAGCTTGCCATCAGGGTTCTGAATCTCCAGCCATTCAAGGTTATATAGCGCTGCCAATATGTCGCGGACGTATTCAGCTGAAAATTTGCAGTTTGCATATTTAACGGTTAACCTTTGTGTCTCATATACTTCCCCGTTCATATTAATTAAATCGTCAAACGTATTGACCGTGAGTGTTCTTTTTTCGTTGTCCATTATTTTTAATTCCTTTCTTTGTAGATACTTTTTATGTTTACAAGAACAATATGCCTGATTTTATCGGCAAAGAAAAAAAACGAGGCCGCAAAAAATGCGGCCTCTGACTTTCAAGTTTTCAAATCACCAAAATTAAACAATATCTTCCAGCTTAAACACAATCCCTCTGCAGTACACTTCGCCTGCATCCATCACAGAAAATGTCTCATGTGGAATCTTTGTCTCATAAGCCCATGGAATTACGACACCATTCTCATCTTCTGCCTCACACCATAAGGCATTAATAACGTTTTTGGTCTTATCTTCTTCTACTCCATTTTTTGAAATGTATACTCGGCCGCCATCAAAGCATCCTGCTTCGTCCTCAATAGCACCCTCAAATTCCATCAGGTCATCGGAAGCCCCCGTTACAATCACAAATCCGTTTTCTTTTGCGATTCCAATATCCTCTTTTGAGAAAATCGGATATCCATTGTACTCTGTTCCGTTCAGTTTTTCAGCAAATTCTTTAAGTGTCATAATTCTGACCTCCTGTTTTTGTTTTTTTTTGTATATTTCCAATATGCAGATTTTTTTAAATTTTTTTATTATTTTTAGGTATTTTTGTGCCTATTTTTCCAAATATTTTTTTAGAGCTGACCACAGTACTACGACTGGCGAAAGGATTTCTTTCTCATCGTTGGTCAGCCCTTTTGGAAGGTTTTCCAAGAGTGAATCACACTCCTCAAAAATCGTCTGAAGTCTGTCATTTAGCGAGTCCACTTTCGCTTCTGTCTGCTGTTCTCCATAAACGAATCTTTTCTCGTCGTCGTTAAGTTCAAGGTCTTTAGCGTCAGGCTGGGCAAGGCACCCAAAATTCCATACCTGAATTTCTCCCGGCTTGATAGTCTGTTTCACGCCGTTTTTAGCGATAATTGTACAGTCTTTATTAGATGCGTTTTTTATGTAAAGATAATCTGAGTTATAGATTGCGAAATAATCTTTACTGAAATCAATATCATCTGAGATGCTCTCCGGTGCCAGGTCTGCGTAATGCATATCTGCATATCCGAAGCGCTCCTCATCAAATTTAAGGATAGCAGCAGCTAAATCATCATAAGTTTCAACTGATTCCAGCATGTGATAAACGAATTTTCCGTTGCATGACGGGTACATATCTCCGTTAAACTGTATTGACATCCAATTTGCTGTGTCTGTGATTAATAAAAAATTTCCTCGTGTCATAATTTTTACCTCCCGGTTTTTGTTTTGTTATATCTAATATGCTGAATTTTTATCGGGGAGGAAATTTTTTGCGGAAAAAAATCCGGAGAGGAATCCTCTCCGGTTCGTGAATGTGTAAGTTTTAGCTCTTATCTCTTATATTTAACGACTTCTTTTTCAGCCGCCATCATCTTTCTATTTTTATCAAATTTGATTTCCTTAAATCCGAACATGTCAACATAAAAATACCTGTCTCCATTCGGAAGATGCATCACAATGATATCAGAAATGCTCATTGGACGGCCTTTTCTGTCCAAAATTACACCATTATGCTCCATATAAAGCCTTTCGCACACTCTCTTTGCCTCAAACGTATCGCTGAATTCAAAAATTCCGCGGTAAACTTTTTCGTAATCAGAAAGCTGTGGAGAAGGGCTCTTCTTCATCGCTGATTTAAACGGGCAAAACACATAATCAGCCTCAGTTTGCAGTAAATCATAAAAGCAGAAATGTTCTTTCTCATCTTCCGGCTTAACAGTCTTCCAAACCCTACTGACTCCCGCCAACACAGGCATGAACAAAACATCAGGTTTTGAAAACATTTTCGTGTATTTCTCAACATCATCATCAGAAATATCACAGAACTCATCGCCTGACCATCCACAGATAAAGAAATCACCGCGGATTACATCATGGCTGTTACCAATTTTCAGAATTCGATTCGGCGTCAGGTTAGCCAGTTTTCCGACATCATTACAAACCAGCATTGCAGTTTCTGATAATGTGATGGTCTCAATATGTCCCATCACATATCTCTGCATATCCTTCAGATTGTTTTCAATTTCCTTAACAACAGGCTCTTCGTATTTATCAATTGCTAAAATCTTCATAATTTTGTCCTTTCCCGCCATCAGGCGTTAAAATTATTTTTTTTGTTTTCTTTTTGCAATTTTTAGCACCAGCTGAATCCATCGCCGGAATCAATACCATCCTTGACGATTTTTTTGAAATCAGCGAATTTTGCACAGTCTTTTCTGCCGGCATAGCCATATAAGATATTGTCATCGTAGTCTTTAATGACTTCATAAATTGACCGGCAATGGTCTGCATCCATCTCAGCATCACAATCGCTTTCATACAAAAAATCAAGGATGTCAGACATTTTGCCTTTGTATTTTTTATCCAGCTCAGCGATTTTTTCATCGTAGTCCTTAAAGAATGCTTTACGATTTGGATACCACATCCCTTCGCCCAATTTTTTGTAATGCTCAAAAATGTCTGGCGCTGCCAACTCTGCGACTTTAGTACGGAGACGTCTGAAGCCTCCACCTCCAAGGTCAATGGAGCGGCTTTTGCTCTTAATCGTTACACCCATCACGCAATCTCCTTTCTCATTTCTGCAAGCAAATTCTTGTCCAATTCTTTCAGTTCAGCCATCATCTCATCATAGACGGACGGGAAACCGCGGCCAAACTTGTTTGTATGTCGGTCTGAAGGTAATTGATAACTCGTCGTTGCCGGCTCGTTACCAAGCCTCGCAGAGGCTGACAAGCGAAGCCGTAAAGCTGAGTACAATTGACCCGCTTCGCTTCAATTCCAGCTCGGACTCTGTCCTTGCTGTTACATAAAACATTGGACGCGTACATGATAACTCGCCATAACGGACTCGTTTGTCAGTGGCAAAAGCTACTTGGTGCAAGCGAGAATAAACTCACTGCATCATGGCTTTTTACTTCCTGCTTGGTAGTAACATGTCTACCAAAGCAATCTTTCTCACGGCGATTCTTGAGGTTTAATCGCACCCAACAGGTATCTCTTAAGTACAGTTAGGTCATCTCTTTCCTTTTTGTTTAAGAACCAGGTGAAACCATTACCGGAATCAATACCGTCTTTAACGATAGCTTTAAAATCAGCAAATTTCGCGCAGTCTTTTCTGCCGGTATAGCCGTATAAAATATCGTCGTCGTAGTCTTTGATGACTTTGTAGATAGACCGGCAGTGTGGAACATCCATAATGCCGTCGCAATCGCTTTCATACAAAAAATCAAGGATGTTAGACATTTTGCCTTTGTATTTTTTGTCCAATTCTGCGATTTTTGTGTTATATGATTTGTAAAACGCTTTTCTTTCGTCTGCGTCATACAGCCGCATTCCATCCATGGATTTTTTGTAGTGCTCAAAAATATCTGGAACTGTCAGCTCTGCAACCTTAATCCTCAGCATCCTAAATCCGTCATATCCCATGTCAATAGCATGATTCTTGCTTTCAATCGTCACACCCATCACGCAGCCTCCCCTCTCATTTCTGCCAGCAAATTCTCGTCCAATTCTTTCAGCTCAGCCAGCATCTCATCGCGGCTTTTCACTTCCTGCTCGGTAGTAACATGTCTACCAAAGCAATCTTTCCCACGGCATAACTGGCAAGAACAATGGATTTTATTTTTACTGTACTGGTGCAGATTGTCATACAACGGCAGGCCATCACATGACCGCGCGAGGTCAATTCGCGCTTTTCGTCTCGCCTTTTTGTAGTCAATCTTTCTTCGTTTTCCTTTTTTGCTATCTTTTGGAGTGCTGAAAAGAGATTCAGTTTCGGCGTCGGTGAGGTCGTCTGAGTAAATATCTAAAACTTCGTTATTCATTTTTTTTGCCTCCTGTCTTTGTTGTTGTTTTTGTCGCTTTTAATATGCTGAATTTTGACAGGAAGAAAAAAAAAGAACAAAAAAAAAGAACATGACTGAATGTCATGCTCTTCTACCGCTAACTTAATGGTCTTCATATTCAATTTCATCATCGTCTATAGACATATCAAAATAATCATTACTTTGTATTTTTTCGGCAGGTATACCGTGCTGAACAAAATCGCTCCATCCTTCATCTTTTGATGGATTACTATCTACCAGTCTATTATTCATAGCTGACAATAGGTTTGGAGAGATACTGCTGATTGAATCATTCGGATTTATCCAGGTTACATGAAGCGAAGTATCTTTTACGCCATATTCATTCGCAATCCCCAAATATTTTTCTCTTATTGGCTTGTCAAGATTGGTTGCTTCATATACGACAGAAGCGCCACTTTTTAAAGCTGTTTTGATTCTTGCATCAACTATTGCAAAAACAAGGCTTTCACTATAACTATCTGGATAATTGTCTTTGAGTTCTTGGCGAATTTTATTCGGAGAAATCAATACTGTACTATCTTTGTAATCTGCATTTATTACAATGTCATTCGTGATTTTAGAAGGGTCAAAAATAAGGCCAATATTCTTTATCGCTTTTGAGGCCGGATACAAGTTCACATCATCCATTTTTTTATTTTGTAAATCAGCATAAAGAGATTTGGCTAATTGAGATTTTCCTGAACCCGGAATTCCGCAAAGCATAATAAACTTTGGAGATTCCATTTTAACTTC
>OGRG01001475.1_pt1 | contig 16220 bp, 9 predicted proteins | sample 1553501 | NCBI WGS metagenome assembly OGRG01 (sample SAMEA2580018, study PRJEB22360) | human gut metagenome | biome: human gut; feature: human-associated habitat; material: faeces | place: Denmark | collected 2008/2010 | reverse complement strand
AGTGAACCAAGTTTATTTAATTTTTAATCGTCCACTTTTTTAGTGGACACTAGTGGGATTATTTATATAAATAATCGTTATATGAACAAAGATGACGAAATAAGGGAAGAACTTTCTGATTTATGGTGTAAAGAAATTACCGGACAATTGAAGGGAAGTGAGAAAATCCGTCTTCAAAACTTAATAGAAGAACGGGAATTTCCTTTTCCGGATCGCAAACGTTGGTTAGCACGTTTACGTCAGAAAGAGGAGTTCGATTCTGCAATAGCGTATCGTAAATTCCTGCAATACAAAAACAGGAAAAGGTGGTGGAGGTTTGGGCGTATCGGTCTTACCGCAGCGGCAGCCGTTTTGTTGTTTGTGGGGATTGGACTGGTTTGGAGTCATCGGGAACAGCTACGGTCTGTCCCCCCGCTGACGGTAAAAAATGAAGTGGTGGAACCCGGCAGGAGCAAGGCGATGATTACGCTGGCAAACGGAGAGAAAATAGTTTTAGGAGATAAAAAACAGCAACTGATCGGAGAAGACGGAACGCTCCTGAATTTGGATTCTGCCGTCGTGGAATATAAAGGAAAACAAAAGACACCAGCATTGGTATACAATACCATTGATATTCCGATAGGAGGGGAATATCAGTTGGTTTTAGCGGATGGAACTAAAGTTTGGCTCAATGCCGATTCAAAACTAAGGTTCCCGGTTAGTTTTACCGCAGAACGGCGGGAGGTTTATTTAGAAGGAGAGGCCTACTTTGAGGTGGCGAAAGATAGCGAACATCCTTTTATCGTACACATTTCCAGGGGAGCGATTGAGGTGTTGGGTACGGGGTTTAACGTTCGGGATTACCGGGAAGAACAAAAAACCGTTACAACATTGGTGCAGGGAAAGGTGGTGTACCGATCGGAGAGACAACCGGGTCGGGAAATCATGTTGGAACCTGGTTTTCAGATAAAGGATGAAGAAGGAGGAAGTCTTCAGCCCCAGAAAGTAGATGTTATTTTATATACCGGCTGGAAAGACGGAAAATATGTTTTTGAAAATGCAACACTGGAAGAAATCATGCAAGTATTGTCCAGGTGGTATGATATTGCCGTTTTTTATAAACGCGAAGAAGTCAAAAAATTACATTTTACAGGTGATCTGGAACGTTATAAGACAATCAACGATTTTCTGGAATTTATGGAAATCGGTGGAAATGTCCGGTTTAGCATAAAAGGCAAGACTGTTTTGATAGAATAAAAAATAAAGGAGCGGATGTCAGCGCCAACCTTCATCCGCATCCGAGCAGTTAATTTCAGTATTCACTAAAACTAAAACAAAGTTATGAAAAAAAACGAAGTGTATGGGCGTAGTGTACCCATTAATTTTAATCCTTTATTCCGGGTTATGAAATTATGCCTTTTGTTTACTGTGATGTTGAATCTTTCGGTAGTTGCTGCAACAAATGCACAATTGAAAAAGGTTTCCCTGATCATGGAGAACGCAGAGTTGCGTCAGGTATTTAAAAAAATAAAACAACAAACCGGTGTCCGTTTTTTTTATAATGAGGAGAAATTGAAAAATATCGGGAACCGCCGGATCGAAATTCATGATCTGGAATTAGAGAAGGCATTGGATGAGATATTGGAGGGGACGGAACTTACTTACACTTTCCTGCGGGATGTTGTGGTAATCAAAGACAGGGAAAACAGTCGGGAGGTGCTGGAAACTCTGATGCAACAGAAAAGGCTGATCCGGGGAATTGTCAAAGATGAAAAAGGAATTACCCTTCCCGGAGTTTCTGTTATAGTGAAAGGTACCCAGACAGGTGTTGCGACCGATATCAATGGTCGGTTTGAGATCAAAGTGGACGATGAGCCCAACCTGATTTTGCAATTTTCTTTTGTGGGCATGAAAACGAAGGAAATAAAAATCGGAAACAATCAGGAATTGAAAGTGGTCTTGGAAAGCGCTGCCGAAAGTCTCGATGAGGTGATTGTTACAGGTTACCAAACTATCTCGAAAGAACGGACTACCGGTTCGTTCGGAGTGATAACTCCCCGGAATATCGAGACAAAATTACAGTCGAATCTGAGTTCTGTCCTGGAAGGACAGGCCACTGGAGTTGTACTGGATAAAGACGGTAAAATAGAAATCCGTGGTGTGTCAACTTTCAATGCGGAAAACGAGCCTTTGGTGGTGTTGGACGGTTATCCTATCGAGGGGGGGCTCGAATCGATTAATCCTGAGAATATTGAGAATATTACAGTGCTGAAAGATGGGGTCGCTGCCTCTATCTATGGGTCCAGAGCTGCTAATGGTGTGATTGTAGTAACGACTACCCGTGGGGCTGCCGATCGTTTTAACGTATCTTATAAAGGAATTGTAAGTACGATTTTAAAGCCTCAATTATCTAAATTGAACCGGGCGTCGACTTCGGATTATATCGATGCGGAATTAGATTTGTATTACCAGAATCCGAACCGTCCCAGTACGCAATCCGTTAGCAATATGAGTAAAGTGACCTGGCTGATGATGCAGGCACGGGAAGGAAATATGACTGAGGCAGAAGCTTTGGCTGAAATCGATAAATTGCGGAATATAAACGGTTTGAAGCAGGCGGAGAAATACTTTTACCGCAATCAGCTCAGCCATCAGCATAATATAGCCATCAATGGCGGTACGGAGAAAAACCGGTTTAATGCAGCTGTCAATTATATGTATAATCGGGGAAATATGATTCATTCCGACAATTCCCGTCTGATTTTCGATTTGAAGAACGACTGGAAACCGTCCAAATACATTTCGTTGGGATTAATGGCTAATGTCGTATATACTAAAGATGAACATCCGGTAAGAGGTTGGAGCGATTTGTTGGGTTATACCAATACTTCGTTGATACAGCCTTATGATAATCTGGTCGATCCGGAGACGGGCAAACCGACGACGGTATTTTCGACCAGTACTTATAAAATTGCCAATTATGAGAAAATCGCTAATATGAAGGACTGGAGCTATAATCCGATTGAGGATGTGGGTAAGGAGACGACCGATACGGAAGATATTCAGACTCGTTTGGGAGGAACCTTAAAGATATATATTATCGATGGATTGAATATCGAGACCGGAGGGATTTGGACCAGAGGAAATAAAGTGGAGAAAACGACTTATGACCGGGATGCTTATCGTATCAGGATTCAATACAATGATGCAACCTCCAAGACAAACAACGCCAGTCATTATTTTCCGGACGGAGCAATGATCGATGAATGGCGTAACATCAATGAAAGCTGGACACTCCGGACTCAGATCAACTTTAACCGTTCGTTTCTGAATGACAGGCACCGGGTGACCTTCCTTGCCGGAAATGAAGTACGCAAAAGTACTTATAGTAATAATCAGTATGCGACCCGTTTGGGATATAATCCGACGGCAGGATCTTTCATCCCGGTAAATATAAAAGATTGGAATTCAGGTTTGAATAAGGCGGATATGTTGTTCGGCTCGACTACGGTTTATTCTTTAAAAAACGGGGCGTATAATTTGCGGGATAACCGTTTTGTTTCCTGGTATGGAAACGGTTCTTACGAATTCGACAGCCGTTACCTGGTTAGCGGAAGTGTACGGTTGGATTTGACCAATTTCTTCGGAACAGATTCGAAATACCGGTATAAACCGTTATGGTCGGTGGGAGCAACCTGGAAATTGGCTGAAGAGAAATTCTTCTCCGTCTCCTGGATCGATCGTTTAAATCTGCGGGCTTCTTACGGAATCAACGGAAATATTTCTTTAAGCGAAGGTCCGTACCTGATGCTTGCGGCAGGCTCTTATCAGGAAATGACCGGTGGAGTTTCTTATAGTATTGCTTCTCCTCCAAACAATCAATTGCGTTGGGAAAAGACAAAAACGACCAATATCGGTGCCGATATCGCTTTATTCGATAACCGTATAAATCTGACTTTCGATTATTATTTGAAGAACAGCTCCGATTTGTTGGCCAGAGATGCCATCGACCCGACGACCGGATTCAGCAGTCTGACAAAAAATGTCGGGGAAATGCAGAACAATGGTGTAGAATTTTCTGTTAATGCCGATATTATCAAAAAACAGGATTTCGTCTGGAATTCGGTTTTCAATTTCAGTTATAATAAAAATAAAGTTAAAACATATAATGTAACCCGGATGTATACCAGTCAATGGGCCAGTATGGCACCTATTTTAGCTGAAGGTTACCCTGCCGACGCTATGTTTGGATTTAAATATGCGGGTCTGAACGATAAAGGAGAAGCTTTGGGGTATTCGGCAAACGGAGAGAAAGACCGGCTCGCTAACTTGACTACCGATGATATTATATATTTGGGTACGGTACGTCCGAAATATGATTTGTCGTTTACCAATGCGTTCAAATATAAAAACGTTCAGCTTTCTTTTATGTTTATCGCCAAATTAGGGCATCAATACCGTGAAGACGGTTTCTATGGTATGAATTATCAGAATCGTCATGTTGCCGACCGTTGGCAAAAGCCGGGAGATGAAGCTACCAAAAAATATCCCCAACTCCGGAGTGGAAGTACGGAACATTGGTATTTCCCTTATACCGATTTCCTGACCGGAAACGCCAGTTATATGAAATTGAGGGATGTGACGCTTGCCTATACCTTCCCTAAACATTGGTTGTCTTCTGTAGGAGTAAACAATGTTCGGGCTTACTTCCAGGCACGCAATATTTGGACTGTGACGGCTAAGGGGACGGATATAGACCCGGAAACTGCTCAGGTGAATATGACAGGAGCATATAATAATTTTACGGAACAGGGATTCACGTCATTGCCATTGCGTCCTGAATTTTATTTTGGTTTATCATTTTCATTCTAAATATATATACTTATGAAAGCGAAATTATTGACTATTTCTTTAATGGTGGGCTTGTTTATGGGGTGTCATGATTTTTTGGATGTCAAGCCTGTCGGAAAATTGATTCCTACGGAAGTAGAAGAGTTTGAGAATATACTCAATAATACGTATACGGTAGATTGGTACTATATGGACAATAATAAAGGTACGCTTCTCGCTTCTTTGGGAGATAACCTGCAAATCAGTGAGAATAGTGCCAATTATAATTATACCGCAACCCATCCGAACATTAACCGCTACGCTGCCTATACGTTTAAATTGCCTTACGGTAATCCTGAAAAACCCGATTATTTTTGGGAATGGGGTACTTATCGTGCCGTCGGTTTGTTGAACAATGTGATTGACGGGGTAAATGACGTAAAGAATGAAAAGACGGCGAAATTGGCTGAGGAATTGTCGGCACAGGCCCGGGCTGCCCGGGCGTGGTCTTATCTGACAATGGCCATGATTTACGGACCTGTTTATGATCCTGCCGGAGCTAACGATACAAAAACGATTCCTTATCGTACCGCAGCTTCTCCTACAGAAGCTAATCCGGCATTATCCACAACGGCCGAGGTGTTCGGGCTGGCCAAAGCGGATATCGATTTCGCTCTGAAGAGTGTTCCCGATAATGTAAACCATCCTGCCCGTATGAATCGATGTGCAGTACAGACTTTGATGGCTTATTATTACATGTTTGCACGTGATTTCGGAAAAATGCTGGAATATGCAGATATGGCCTGGACATCGGCCTTAGCTCAGCAAGGTTCGGTGGATAATTTGATTTATAATTACAACGATTTCTACTATGAACCCGATCCGGAGGCCAGTCCTTCTCCGGGTACTGATGTGGAGGTATCATTGGATTTGAAGGGCCAGGACGATTATTTGGGACAGACCTATCACCGGGAAATGTTGTTCTATCGGGTTGCTCCTTCAGGAGGGATGGGAAGCAGTGGTTATCCTTCGGTAGAGTTTATCTCTCTTTTCGATAAAAATACGGATTTGAGATACCGGTTGTTTATGCTGAAGGATTTAGGATATGCGACGACTGTAGGGGATACGAAGTATGATGACGGGATTGTCTTACAATATTATCGGGATGTAAAAATAAAAATGACACAAGGATTCAGTTATCCTGAACTGTTGTTGATGAGAGCAGAAGCATACGCCCGGAACAGTCGGAAAACAGAAGCTTTGTCTGACCTGAATACCCTCAGGAAATACAGGTATGACAATACGCAGGGAAGTACGGACCTTCCCAATGGAGCTGCCCTGACTGAAGATCAGTTGTTGGAGGAAATCCTGAAAGAACGCCGCAGGGAATTACCGATTGCAACTTTCCAGCGTGTGCTCGATCTGAAACGTTTGGCATTGGATAATGGCAAGCCGTGGTGTAAAACCACTATCGAGCACAAAATCGGAACTCAGACTTATTCGGCTTCGATAAATTCCGAATATTACGTTCTCCCTATTCCGAATAACATTATAAAATATAATCCGCAGTGGGGATTGCCGTTGGATACCCGGCCCTATAATCCGAAATAGACCGGGGAAAGAAAAGATCGAAAGTGTTTTGATGAAACCAGGGGCTGTCTAAGAAATGAAGTGCCCTCAAAAAGTTGGACATAAAACTTTTGGGGGCATTTCACTTTTAGACAGTTCTTTTTTTATTGTTTTTCAACGGGATTGTGAAGGATTAAAACAGAGAGGATTGGACAGGTTTCCATCCCCATATTCCCTCCGTCTATTTTTGGATGTAAGTTATCGGAGATGAAGCGTGGAATCCAATGAATAGAGGATGAAGATAAAAAGGAGAAGCTTGAAAAATTAAAGAAATTGGATAAATTTGTATTTATAAAATACAGAGAGTAGTGCATTTTAAATCATAATGGGGTGGAAGATAAAATTAAATATGAAAAACATTGGCTGAAACTGTTGGTAGAAGGAGATGAGAAGGCTTATAAACGTTTGTTTGAATTATATTATTCCTCATTGGTCATGTTTGCTGCAAAATATTTGAGAGATACCGATCTGGCAGAGGATTTGGTACAGGATGTCATTTATGATTTCTGGAAACAGAGGCAGCATCTTTCGGAACTTTCTTCTTTGAAATCCTGGTTGTATATATCAGTGAGAAACCGGTGTATCAATTATCTGGAACATGATAAGGTGAAGAAAAAATACTTACAATTAAACGGGGAAGCTGAAGCTGATTTTTTTCTATCGCAGATCATCGAAGAAGAGGTGTATCTGGCATTGAAACAGGCAATTGATATTTTACCCCCTAAAATCAGGACTATCTTTTATCTGATACTGGAGAGGAAAACCAATGCGGAGATCGCCTCTTTGTTGGGGATAACCGAAGAGGCTGTAAAGGCTTATAGAAAGAGAGGTATGAAGATGCTGCGGATACGGTTGAGTAATTTCTGGATATTAGCATTGTTAATTTTTTAAATTTTTGCCCACTTTTTAGTTTTTTCCTGTCTTTATACAAAAGGCAGAAAATATGGAATTAAAAAGTGAGAAAGCATTTCGGATTGCTGATTTGATTTTGCGTTATCAGGAGGAGACTATCTCAGAAGAGGAGATGGAAGAACTCAGGCTTTGGCTGAAGAAATCAACGGAACATCAGCAACAATTTGAAAATCTGAATGATCGTGACTATATCAGGCGGAAACGCGAACTGGATTTGTCTATAAATCCGGCTGCTGCGTATACTGCTTTTTCTGAAAGAATAGCAAGGGAACGTCCATGGTCTTACAGGAAGTTGCGTGGGTTAGCTGCTGTGGCAGCTGTATGTCTGATTGCAATAGGAATTTACTGGTGCTGGCTCCGGGAAGACAGGAACGGTACGCTTGTTCCTCAGGTATCGACATCTGTCATTCCTGCTGGTAGTAGTAAGGCTGTCCTTACCTTGGCCAACGGGGAACAGATTCATTTGTGCGGAGATACTGCCACTTCTATAAAGCAGCAGGATGGTTCTGTAGCTAAGGCTTCGTCTGCCTCTTTAGTGTATCAGAATATTCCGTCTTTGCCGGAAGAGCTATTGTATAATTCTTTGAGTATTCCCCGTAAGGGAGAATTTACACTTGTACTGTCCGACGGAACGAAAATCTGGCTGAACTCGGAGAGTGAAGTGGAATATCCGATTGTTTTTCCCTCCGGGGAACGAAGGATACGTTTGCAGGGAGAGGCTTATTTTCAGGTGGCCTCTGATAAATCGTCCCCTTTTATTATAGAGATGGGAAAGGTGCAGGTACAGGTGTTGGGAACCTCTTTTAATCTCCGGGCTTATCAGGATGAAGAAATGATTCAGACCACCCTGGTGGAAGGGAGGGTATGCATGTTCACCGACAAAAAACGGATATTGTTGTACCCGAATGAACAGGGGGCTATAGAGCTGAAGACTGGTAATTTAGTTAAAAAGCAAGTGGATGTACAGGCATATATCGGTTGGAAAAACGGGAGGTTTATATTCGAACATCAGACTCTGGAAGATATTATGAGGACTTTGTCGCGCTGGTATGATGTGCAGGTGGTGTTTCAGTCGGAAAAAGCCCGGCATATTGAATTTACCGGTAATTTAAGACGTTATGATGATTTCGGACAGATCGTGTCGATGCTGGCTCTGGCTTGTCCCGCAAAATTTAATGTTTCAGGAACTACTATTTATATCGCAGAATAAAAGACAGGTAGCCGATGTAGGGAATCGCCCGCCTGTCCGTTCTGGTATTTATTTACTTATAAGTCAAACAAAGTTATGAAAAAAACGAAAAACAGGAAATTTCCCGGTGTATTTCTCCCGGGACGAATGGTGCGGACGATGAAGCTGATGACTTTATTACTTGTGTTACAAACTTTTCAAGTGACTGCGAAAGGATATTCGCAGGAAAATATCACATTGAAAATGAAGAATGTGACCTTTGCAGAGGTCGTTAAAGAGATTGAACGCCAATCCAAAGTGACTTTCCTTTATAATCATGATTATGTACGTGAGCTGGATCGTCTGAATCCGGATTACTCGAATTTGAATCTTCAGGAAGTATTGGATCATATTTTGACAGGAACCAATTTGGAATACAAGTTGATCGATAATACGGTGGTCATTACTGCTAAACAGGGACAGGATCAGTTTGAGCAGGAGATACAGACCATAAAAGGAAAAGTTGTAGATGTACAGGGACATACCTTGCCCGGAGTGACTGTCGTTATCAAGGGTACGAACCTGGGGGTTGCTACGGATATGGATGGAAGATTTTCTATTCAGGTACCCCGTGGCAAGGCTGTCGTCCTGGTGTGTACCTTTGTTGGAATGCGTAAAAAGGAGGTGAATTATGTGGAAGGGAAAGAATTGACTATCGTCATGGAGGAGGAGGCTGCAGAGATGGACGAAGTGATTGTGACGGGGTATTTCCAGAAATCGAAAGAGAGTTTTACAGGTTCGGAGGTAACCATCAATACCGAGGAACTGAAAAAAGTCGGGGCTTTGAATATGATTCAGGCGTTGAATGCTTTCGATCCTTCTATCCGCTTGAACGAGAGCCTTACACAAGGGTCTAACCCCAATGTGATACCGGATATTACGATCCGGGGAGAGAATGGTTTTGACCTGAGGGCCAATGCTGACGATGCGACGACAAACCCCAATGCCCCGCTTTATATTCTGGATGGAGTGGAGGTTTCGGCAGAACGGATCTATGATATGGACCTGAACCGGGTGGAATCCACGACTATCCTGAAAGATGCCAGTGCAACGGCTTTATATGGGTCTCGGGGTGCCAACGGAGTGATTGTCATTACGACTATCCGTCCGAAAGCCGGACAAATCCGGATAAACCTGAATGCCAATTACAACGTTTCAATCCCGGATTTGAGGGATTATAATTTGATGAATGCTGCGGAAAAACTGGAATATGAACGCCGGGCCGGTGTATATACCGATCCTGTTTATTCAGAACAGGTACGACTGGAAGAGCTTTATAATTCACGTTTGGAAGAGGTGAAAAGAGGGGTGGATACTTATTGGTTGTCCCAGCCTCTGACTACTTCGTTAAATCAGCGTTATTCGCTCAATTTTGAAGGAGGAGATCAATATTTCCGTTATGGCGTGGATTTACGATATGATACGGATAAAGGAGTCATGAAGAAATCCGGACGGGACCGGTTGGGGATTAACTTGACTTTCAATTACAATATCGGTTCCAGCTTTTTTATCCGGAATGACTTGTCGGTCGATAATGTGAAAGCGAAGAATTCTCCGTACAATGAATTCTCTTTGTATGCCAACCAGAATCCGTATGACCGGATTTATGACGAAAACGGAGAGTTTGTGGAAAAACTTTCTTCAGGTGACTGGAATCCGCTGGTCAGTGCCAATCTGCCCAAGCGTAATACCAGCACTTATACCTCTGTTCAGGATAATTTCAATATCGACTGGAGGATTATTCCGGCTTTGCGTTTACAGGGGCGTTTCAGTTATACCAGGCAGTTTGACCGGCGGGATTTGTTTAAATCTCCGGAATCACTGGATTACAGTACGGAGACGGATCCGAAAAAGAAGGGGAGTTATTATCTGGTAAATTCCCGGAGTGACCGGTTCGACGGTAATTTGACACTGGCTTATAATAAGACGATAGATAAACACATGCTGAATGTCGGGGTCGGAAGCAATATCATGCAATCGGAGACGGAAGGTGAGTCTTTTACCGGAGTCGGGTTTATCAATCCGGACATGATTTTTATCGGTGCAGCCAATGCTTTTCAGGAAAATACCAGTCCTCAGGGAACCTATGATAAATCGAGATTGGTAGGATTTTTTACCAATGTAAATTATGGGTACGGCAATCGTTACTTCCTGGACTTTTCTTTTCGTTCGGACGGTTCCAGTAAATTCGGACGTAATTCGCGTTTTGCTCCTTTCTGGTCATTGGGGGTAGCCTGGAATGTGCACAATGAGTCTTTTTGGCATGCTCATGAGAAAAACGCATTGAAGCTGAGGGCTTCGGTGGGAAGTACGGGGACAACTAATTTTTCATCTACCCAGGCGCTGACAACTTATTTGTATGATTTTAGCAGGGAATATAACGGAAATTTCGGAGTTAGTCTGGCCGGATACGGTAATTCGAGTTTGAAGTGGCAGACAACCCTTTCTTATAATGTGGGAGTGGATTTTACTTTCTTGCACGGCTTGGTGGTGTTTAACGGAGATTTTTACATTAAAAATACCCGTAGTCTGCTGTTGCCTGTAACTGTAGCTCCTTCGACGGGATTTATCGATTATGTGGAGAATATCGGGAAATTGAGAAATACGGGTGTGGAAGCCCGTTTGCGTTTCAACCTGATCCAGGATGCAGTCAAAGATCTGAGATGGAATGTCACCTTATCCGCTTTCCATAACCGGAGTAAGATTACCCAATTATCCAATCAGTTGGAAACCATCAATCAATATGCCAACGATGACCGGGCAAACCAGGGAACGGTGGTATATCGTCAGTTCGAGGCGGGACGTTCACAGACGGCTTTGATGGTGGTGCGTTCCGGAGGAATCGATCCGGCTACCGGGAATGAAATTTATATTAAACGTAACGGGGAAATGACTTTTGAATATAACCATAACGATAAGATCGAATGTGGGGATATGAAGCCTAAAATCGAAGGAAATGTGAACACTAATCTGAACTGGAAAGGATTCAATCTGTATATGCTGTTTAAATATCAGTACGGTGGAAAAATATATAATGCTACCCTGGCCTCGAAAGTGGAAGGGGTTAATCCGCTTAAGAATGCTGATAAACGGGTATTGTACGACCGTTGGAAAGAACCGGGGGATCATGCGAAATTCAGACGTATCGACGATACGAGTGCGCCCTATCAGACAACCCGCCTGGTATTTGATAACAATTTGCTGGCTTTGCAAAGTGTCTCCCTGTCATATGAGTTGCCTCGTAAGATTTCCCAGAAAATGTATATGGAAAGAGTGAAGCTGCTGTTGAGTTCTACCGATCTGTTCCGCTTGTCCTCGGTAAAACAGGAACGGGGGACGAGTTATCCCTTTGCACGTACTTTCAGTATCGGTTTGAATGTTACTTTTTAGTCGTTAACAGATAAAGATAGAACTTATGAAAATGAAAAATAGCATATGGAATTTAGTTTGGGTGTGTTTGTTATGCTCCTGTAATTCCTGGTTGGATATTAAATTGATAAACCAGAGCGAAGAATCGGAATTGTTCAGTACGGAACGCGGATTTACCGAAGCGTTGGCCGGAGTGTATTATGATATGTCGGCTGCGGGACTATATGGTCAGACCCTTTCATTCGGCATGCTGGATGTGATGTCGCGTACTTATGATTATTCCCGGGTGCCGAATGCCATGAAAATATTCAGGGATTATGATTATGAAGACAAGGATATGGAGGCTTACATCTACTCCATATGGTATGCTTTATATGCTAATATTGCAGCCATCAACAATATATTGGAGTGGAGTGATAAAAATGCTTCTGTCCTGTCGGATGCCCGGCGTAATCAGGTCCGGGGTGAGGCATTGGCATTAAGGGCAATGCATCATTTCGATATTTACCGTTTGTTTGCTCCCGATGTGAAGCTGGATAAGGATACCCGGATTTTGCCTTATCAGCTGAAGTTCGGAGTGGAGACACCTGCTGTATATACGACACAGGAATATCTGAATCTGGTGGTCGGGGATTTAGAAAACGCCTTGGAATGCCTGAAAGACGATCCCATTTGTTCGGTGGTACCCTATGAATTAGGAAACGGGGTGGGTGAAAATAAAGATCAGGCTGACCAGTATGTTGCACGAATGAATTATTATGCTGCAAAGGCTTTATTGGCCCGGGTTTATCTGGATATGGGAGGAGAATATAAAAAAGAAGCCCGTCGTTTGGCTGAAGAGGTGATTGAAAGTAAAAAATTCGCCTTATTGGATTATGAGAAAAGTTTGAATGTGGATATGGCCGATAAAGATTTGCTTTTTTCTAGTGAGCATATCTTTTCACTACGGAACCAGGATATAAAAACAGCCGCTGAAGCGATACATAAACGGGTGACTGGTTCGGACGGTAATTTACAGATGGCTGTAGGGTTTCAGAGTAGCATATATGAAGGGGATCTGGATGATTACCGTTTGAATTGGTACAGTGAAATTTATATTGTAAAATATACCTCTGATAATAGTAAACGTTTTTTTCCGAAAGTTCCGATAATCCGTTTGTCGGAAATGTACCTGATTGCTGCGGAGGGTTGGATGGAAGACGATCCGGGGCATGCTGCGGAATTACTGCAGACTTTCAAACAGGCCAGGACACAGAAAGAGGTGGTATCGCAGGAAGTAACCGAAGACGTGATTATGCGGGAAATACGCAAAGAGTTTATCGGGGAAGGAGTGATCTTTTTAACTTATAAGCGTTTGCATCACGATATCTGGGGAAATACTTCCGAAGATCAGGTGAAAGCTGATAATAATGTCTTTGTATTCCCGATTCCGGAAGATGAAATTGAATATGGTTACAGAACACAAAATTGAATTGTCCAATGAAGAAAGTTATATATGTATTTTTATGGTTTTGCCTTTATTTACAAGGATGTGAGCAGAAGGTGGAATATCAGTATGATGATGTCAACCGGATATATTTCCAGTATGAGGTATTAAATAGCCTGGGCAACAAAGTAAGTCTGGATTCTGTCGTTTTTTCTTTTGGAAAACTTTCGGATGACGTTGTTGCAGATACGGCTAAAATAGTGGTACGTGTTTTAGGTAATACGTCGGAAGAACCACGTACTTACCGGGTAAAAGTACTTGAAAAAGGCAATTATTTAAATGGGGAGACCGATATGGTTGCCGGTGAAGATTATGTATCCCTGGCTGAGGAGCAATTATTCGGTCCCGGCCGTTTTCAGGATACCCTCCGGATTGTTGTTTTCCGGAAAAATCTGAGTAAAAGCCTTCGGAATCCTGAAAGCAAGACGCTGATGCTTACACTTGTTGCCGGAGGAGATTTTCAGCTGGGCATTGAAGACGGACGTGAGATGAAATTATCTGTCAATGACATTTTGTTTCCGCCAGCCTGGTGGACGGCCAATGAGGGGGAACTCGGATTTTATCATCCTAAAAAATGGCGTAAGCTGATCGAGCTGGATCCGATTTTCGCTATTGAAGATGCATTTGTGGGAACAGGGGTGGATATGACGAAGAAATCCCAGATATTGAGAGAATGGTTGAATAAAAATATCATTATCGATGATGAGACCGGTATGCGGATTATGATGGACGGACTTGTCGAGATTACGGACTTGAATTAAATAGGAGGCTATTATGAAAAAAATAATTACTTTTTTATACCTGCTTATCCTGGCATATGCCTGTTATGATGATAAAGGAAATTACGATTATCGGGAAATCAACCAGATCAGCATACAGAATATCGATAGCCTGGTTCTTTGTGACCAGATGGATTTGTTGTCTATTCCCGTGACTTTGGAGGGAACGCAGTATTCGGATTCAAACCGGTTTACTTATATGTGGGAAGTCAACCAGAAGGTTGTGGCGACGACGAAAGATCTGAATGTATATGCTAATTTCCCGTTGGGGATTAATACAGCACGTTTTGTGGTAACCGATAAGGAATTGGGGACGAAGGCCTTTAAAAATTTCAGAATCAATGTGTCCAGTTCTACGGCAGGTGACGGTATCCTTGTTTTAAGCAAGTATCAGGGGCATGCAGAATTATCCTTTAAGCGTCTGGACAGAGAGGGGAGTACTTTTACTCCGAATTATTATGAAGCATTGACCGGTAACCGTTTGGGAACGAATCCACGCAAGATTCACCGGTGTTATATTCCTGAAGCGGCTAATGTCAATTCGGGATTGAAAATAGAGACGGATCAGCGGTTGAAGTGTCTGAGTGAGGAGACCTTAGTTGAGATCGGAGAAAACAAGTATCTGGATCATAACTTTTTTATCTCACGTGCCATGACTTTGCCGCCGGATATAACGGAGTTTGATGTGAAAGCCTGCTGGCATTTGACGACGTCTGCAACTACAACGAGTTTGGGAGGATATATTTTCGTGATTGCCAATGATGAGCTTTGGCATGATCAACGGATGGCTATGCCTGCGTACAACGTGGATTTGAATATGACATTTATGCAAAAAGCAAGCCCCTGGCATGGGCAATTGTCTCCGGTTATGTTTCTGGCATCTTTGACCGGGAGTGGCACACAAAACTACAGTTCTCCGGAATTGTTATATTTGTTTGATGAAAGTGAAGGACAGTTTATATATGCCAATGTAAACAGTTCTGCAGCTAATAGGGCTTGTTCTGAATTGGGGATTTATGCCGGCTATTCACTTTTGTACGGGACACATACTGCTTCTCCGAATCAGGCTGTCGCTGTTTTGGGAAACGGTTCCGTTTACCGGATGTTATACCTGAAACTTCCGTCGAAGACAAGCGAAACCGCTGCCGTCCCTTTTACCGTACTGGCTGATGTAATTGTGCCTGGTGAGGTGATAAATTCCGGAACCTCTTATTATCCGATGAAGAATGAGAGTTATATGTTTTTTGCAACGGATAACGGCCTGTATCGTTATAATCTGAGAGATCTGGAAAATGGCAATGCGCCGGGAAGTCAGAATAGGATCATGACATTGACCGATTTCGGTTACAATGCTGATGATAAAATCACCTGTATGACAGTATCCAGGACGGAACAGGAAATATTGTTAGGGATTTCCCGCTATGGTGAAGATACCGAAGGAATGGGCGAGGAACTGAAAGGAGACGTGCTGGTCCTGGATCTGAAAACCATGAATATGATCCGGAAGTATGAAGGAGTGGCAGGTTATCCGGTTGACCTTATGGTGAAATACCAAAAATTTCTCAGAGATGGGAAAGAGAATGGGGGGGATGTGTCGGATATATTGTATTTTTGAAATATCCGGATAACAGGAATAGGTAGTTATATTGGAAAGAGTGTATCAAAAAACGATTTTTGAATACACTCTTTTGTTTTTATGGTATTCTAAATGGAATCTTACAAACAGACGTTGAATAATATTGTTGTAAATTAGTAACTTGTCCAAAGTGATTCATTTTTTTTGAAAAAAAGTGTATAAAAAATTTGGAACTGGGGTATTAATTGTTCTATCTTTGCAGCCGCAATCAGGAACCGATGTATTGAACAAACGGAGGAGGTGAGAGGGTATGATGGGTTGGTTTACAGGTTTTTATGTTGTGCAGAGTTCTTCAGGATATTGCCCTGGTCGGGTTCTGAAAAAAAACTTCAAAAATTTCTTTTGAAAAGTTTGGAAGTAATGAAAAAGTCC
>OGRG01001445.1_pt1 | contig 16547 bp, 7 predicted proteins | sample 1553501 | NCBI WGS metagenome assembly OGRG01 (sample SAMEA2580018, study PRJEB22360) | human gut metagenome | biome: human gut; feature: human-associated habitat; material: faeces | place: Denmark | collected 2008/2010 | reverse complement strand
TCCTGGATGAAGAGTTCCCTACGGCCCCCTGCCGCTCCATCCTGTCCGCTGCAGCATCCCATCCATTAAACTCTCCGATCACTGAAACACTCTTTGCATGTGGAGCCCATACTGCGAAATAAACACCCTTTTTGCCTGCTGTCACTTCATGTGCACCAAGCTTCTTATAAATCTCATAATGATTCCCCTGCCCGAAAAGGTAGTGATCCAGTTCTCCTATCTCATAAGGCTGCAGTTTTTTCACTGCCTTCTTCTTTGTAACCATAAATCCACCTCACTGCTCGAATTCTTTCATTGCTTGGGATTTTGCTCCCAACATCATAGCATCATTATACTTGATGTACCTGAAAAAAGAAAGAGAAAACATATTTTTGCACAAAAATAGACAGCCTTTCCCAAGACTGTCTATTAATTCTGACTAAATTTTGTCGTTAAATGTTGAAATCTCGTTCGGAAAGAATAATTCTGTCCGACGAATCTGTATTTCTTCCGAATACTCTCTTCACCAGCTTCTTGGCTGAAGCTTTCTGTGAATGTGCGATTGCCTTATCCATTACTTCTTTTACTTCCGCAACAGTTACTGAATGATCTTCTCTCTGAAGAGAATCAATGCAACTGTAAAGAGCAAGAATACCCATTTCATCAATCTTGTAACCATTCTCCTGGGCATAAGTCTGACCAAATGTTACAAGCTCATCATTAATGAAGATCGGCACTTCCAGACGGGAAGTAAACTTTCTCCTGAACTCACGGTTGGAGGAAAGCAGACGATCTAACGGCTTTCTCTGTTCCTCAAGCACGATCAGAAGTTCTCCTGTATCACGCTCCATTGCCCTGTTCAGCTTGGCGACTGTCTTTTCATTCATCTTTCCTGCTTTTTCAATGATCAAAGCACCACCGTATAATTTATCGAAAATATCTCCGATCTTTTTCTTATTCAGGGACTCTCCTGTCACGATTGCTACCTTACCCTGACGGATCTCTCTCTGCTTCTGGATTGCTTTAACTACATCTACTGCAAGAACAGTCTTGCCATTTCCTTTATCTCCAATAATCAGGAGATTTCCTGTCTTCGACGTTCCCTTCCGGTTTGTACAGTTCTTATCCTGCTCCAGAACATCTACTAACTGTTCGCTCATGCCACGCACAGGAACAAAATAAGAGAATAATTTCTTCTGTTCTTCTGTCAGGCCGGCTCTTGTACCGATTCCGCTCTGAGTTTCCAGATCATATCTTCCATGTACTACAAATCCTGTATCCATGGATAATGCATCTGAAATTTCATCCAGTGGCAACGGAGAAGTCTTACCTGTAGCGATCAGCTTTGCAGTTTCCTTTCTGCTCAACGGTGTCGTAGCCGACATGATATCAATTCCATCATCTTCGTCCGGAATCTCCCGATCATCCGGCTCTTCACTGTGCTTCGGATCTACCTTGAATTCATCTTCAAAATCAGGTGCATCTTCCTCGTCCGGTTCTTCGTCCGGTTCTTCTTCGTCTTCATAGTAGAATTCCTCATCATCTGCTAACTCATCATCATCCGATTCTTCATAATAAGCTTCATCGTCATCTTCATATTCGTCATCATAGATTTCATCTTCATACTCATCTTCATCATAGGATGTATATTCATCTTCTGAATCGTCGTCTTCGTAAGATTCATACTCATCTTCTTCTGAATCGTCGTCTTCGTAAGATTCATACTCATCTTCTTCTGAATCGTCATCTTCGTAAGATTCATACTCATCCTCTTCTGAATCGTCATCTTCGTAAGATTCATACTCATCTTCTTCTGAATCGTCGTCTTCATAGGACTCGTACTCATCCTCTTCATCCTCTGACTCTAAGAAGTCTTCATCTTCAAATAAATCTTCGTCTTCCTCCGGCAGATCATCTAAACGGAGAGATTCTGTCACTTCTCCCATATTTTCATGCGGTTCTTCCGGTGCTTTTTCTATCTCTTTTTCTTCTGGCAAAGACTCCTCTGCCGGAACTGCACCTTCAATTTCATCAATCAGCCGCTGAATATCAGGAGACAGGATTGGAGTATCTTCCGTAACCTCGTCTTCCGGCTCTTCTTCGTATATTTCCTCAGCATCCGCCTCAACGACATCTTCTGCTGATTCTTCAATCGGCTCTTCCTCGGCATCTTCTAATATATCTTCTGCTTCGTCTTCGTCCGGTTCTTCCTCGTACGTTTCTTCTACCGACTCATCATATACTTCTTCCTCGGCATCCTCAAGCAACGCCTCTGCTTCTTCCGAATCCCAGTCAGATAAAATCTCTTCAAAACTCAGCTCCTCTGCATCCGCTTCTTCAAAGGATTCTGTATCATCTTCCCAATCCTCAGCAGGTGAATCCTCCAGGAAGTCTTCCGCTTCTTCCATATCGAAGATCTCTTCTTCCGGTTCAGCCGGTTCTGCATCAGCAATTTTTTGCAGTTCTTCTTCTATTGTCCCTGTCTGTGTTTCTTCAATCGGCTCTGCCTCTTCGACTTCTTCCGCCTCTTCTTCAACCGGTTCTGCCTCTTCGACTTCTTCCGCCTCTTCTTCAACCGGCTCTGCCTCTTCGACTTCTTCCGGCAGCTCTTCTGCCACCAGATCTTCAAGATTCAGCTCTTCTGCGTCATCTTCCGTAATATCTGTTGTGATTTCTACAGGGATCCGCTCTTTCTTATCTGCCGCTTCTTCTGATACTTCTCCAGGAATAAGTTCCTTCATTCCGATTGGCACATCACCTGTATGCTTTTCCTGTGAAATCTGATTTACCATATCAAGATCCACGACCGACTCAATATCACCGATCGCACTCTCAAGATCAGAAATATCCGGCTCTTCATCCTCTGCCGCAGATACTTCCGGCTTGCGATGCAGTAACTGCTCCAATGCCTCATCCAGCCGCATTGTATCACCGATCTTTTTCTTTTCCGGCTTACGGACTGGTTTCTCTGAACTTTCTTCTTTTCCTGTATCCTGCTGTCCAATACTCTCAGGAATATCCTCAACCGGCTCTTCTGAAACAGCCTCTGAATGCTCCGTTGCTGCTTCATCCAAATGATCTTCCGGCTCTTCATTTTCTGCAACATACGTCTCAAGATCCGGAATCTCTTCCGTCTCACCGCCATTTTTTTCAAATCTGCGATTATACTTTTCCTGCTGCGAAGGTGTCAGTGGCTTATACTGCATCTTCAATTCCATTGCTTTATATACATATTTGCCTTCACTGAACCACAGGATCAGATCATCACATTCTTCCAGACATTCTGCCGTCATACCTGCTTCCTGATAAAGCTTTGCAAGTTCAAACGCCCATTCTTCAATATATTCTGCCTTCTTAAACTCTTCCAGTGCTTCAATCTGCTGCTCTAACGGAGCCCGCTGTGCCCGTAAGATCTGGTATCTCAGAATATGTCTGTTCGGATCTTTTGGTGCTAACTGCACAAACTCATCATAAAAATCTATTGCTTCATCTACATTCCCCGTCTTCAGTGCAAGAGAACTCAGACGATACAATACCTTCCGGCTTCCTTCTGCCCGATGATAAGCAATCTGCAAAATATCATAGCTTTTCTGATATTCACCGGTCTTTTCATAAATATCACTTACATTCGCAAGCATCATGGCATTGCGAACCCTTCTCCAGTCAATGGAGTCAGCAATCTCCTTTGCTTCCCCGTATTCTTCATTTTGCATAAGCTCTATCATTCGCTCTGACAGTTGCTTATATTCATATTTGTCCACCGCATTCACCTCATTATATTAATGTTTATTCGGTAACTCAAGATCTCTTCATGTCAATTTAACATAAGGCGATACTCTTTCATTAGTGTACCATACCATCTTCCCAATGTCAAAAAAATGCACCTCCAACTACCCTTGAAGATGCATTTTTTATAATATTTAATTTTCTCATTATTTTTATTTTATATTCTGGATCGAAGGTAAATCCTGATACGATTCCTGTAAGACCATTTTTCTTTTACAGCTACTGTTCCATGTTCCTTTACACATCGTTCAGTTCTGTATGTGGTAACTTTATTCAATATATCTGCAACTGCTTTATCTTTTTATTATGAATCTGGTCTTGTATTCTCTCCGTTCCATTTATTTTCATTCTTAATTTTTACCAGATCTGCGAATTAACTTTTGCTCAGGTCTCTTTCTTCACAGGAACCTGCAATCGCCGTACCACTGACATATTGATGAAATTCTGAAACTATACTGTCCATTGGTCCAACCTCCTGTTATCCGTTATTTTTAATCTAATCAGGCATCCGCTTCTTGTACCTTCTTAGTTAAATATCTTTTTTTGATGGTTTTATCTTAACACCCGGGCTTCTATTTGTCAATATATTTATCCGTTTTTTTCGTATTTTTTATTTATTTTTGTTTTTATATATAATTGTTTGAATTTTTAGTTAATTCGTTCTTGCATATCTACGCCTTAATCCTCTGCTGTCAGCTTTTCTTTTACTTTCAAAATTCTTCTGACCGATTCATCAATTCTTTCTTCTGTTAAAGTTCCATTCTGAACAGCCTCTAAAATTCCCTGATATGCCTCCTGAAAATTTTCCGGCATCAAAAGCATATCCCCACCAGCCTCTATAACTCTAACCGAGACCTCTGCCGAAGAATAATGCTGTGAAATTGCCCCCATATTCAATGCATCCGTAATTACAATTCCATCAAATCCCATTTTTTCTCTTAATACATCCGTAATCATAATTTTAGACAGGGAAGAAGGCGTATTGTCTCCTGTCACATTCGGTACTGAAATATGCCCTGCCATAATAATGGCAATATGATTTTCAATGGCATTCTGAAAAGGAACCAGTTCCTGCTGCTCCAGTTCTTCCAACGACTTGTCTGTATAAGCATATCCCTCATGTGTATCTCCGGCTGTTGCCCCATGCCCCGGGAAATGCTTGATTACTCCATACACATTTTCCTCATGCAGCCCATCCAGTACTTTTTGCGACAACGCAGCAACTTTTGCACTGTCATTTCCGAATGATCTTTTTTTAACAACTGTATTTTCCGGGTTAGTAAGAACATCCCCTACCGGTGCATAATCCAGATTGAAACCTAATTCTGCCAGATAATTGCCAATCGTCTGTCCTATTTCGTAAGCTCTTTCCTCATCTGTAACTTCGCACATATCTTCAACAACAGAAACATTCGAGATTCCGCTGCCTGCAACTCTTGCTACAGTTCCACCTTCTTCATCTACACTCAGAAAAATCGGGATTCCACTCTGCTCTGTACTGTACGACTGCGTAGTGTGAAGCATATCTGATAATTGTTGTCTGTCCTCGATATTCCCTGCAAAATAAATCATGCCACCAACCGGATACTGTTCCAGGCATCTTTTTGTCGTGTCTCCCGCTGCCGTTACCTTTCCCATTCCGGTCAATGCTTCCGGCGTAATGATAAATAACTGAGCCACTTTTTCTTCCAATGTCATCCCGGAAATTTTTTCTTCTACCCAGTCAGGCTTCTTCTGTTCCTTTTTATCGGTTGTAGTCTGCTCCACTTTTTCCGTCTTCCCAGCGTATTTTCCGGTTGGGGAAGATTCTTTCATATTCACAAATTTAATACACAATATTAATAGAAAGGCTGCAGCCAGCAGAAAACTTCCGCCGACCACAGCAATAATTTTTTTACTCTTCATATTTAATTCCTGAAATTAACAAATTTCCGCACCTGCAGGCATCTCTTTCTCCGGTGTCATCAGTGCAAAATTTCCATCTGCATCTTCAGCACAGAGCAACATTCCCTCTGAAAGAACTCCGGCAAGCTTCGCAGGTTTCAGGTTGACGAGAACCATAACCTTCTTTCCTACCATCTCTTCCGGCGTATAATATGCCTTAATTCCTGATACGATCTGCTTTACCTGACTTCCGATCTTTACCTGGGAGCATAAAAGTTTTTTCGACTTTTTGACTGCTTCGCAGGCGATGATCTCTCCTACCTGGAACTGCATTGCACCAAACTGCTCGAATGTGATCTCTTCTTTTGGCTCAAGATCAATGACTGCTTCTTCTTTCTTTTCTTCTTTTTTCGGATGAAGTTCCTCTACTTTTTTCAGAACTTCTTCCAGATCCATTCTCTGGAACAGAATTTCCGGTTTTTCTGTCACATGACCATTTCCAAGCTGCTCAAGGATCTTTTTGCTTGTAGATGGCATATATGGCTCAAGAAGTCTTGCACCCTCTGAAATACCCTGGATCAGATTCCATAATACAGTAGACAGACGATCTTTCTTTGACTCATCTTTTCCAAGTACCCATGGTGTAGTCTCATCAATATATTTGTTGCAGCGTTTAAACAGATTGAAGATTTCTGTGATCGCATCTGCCACACGCAGATCTTTCATCTTTTCATCTACTGCCTTTGCAGTATTCTCTACGACTGCCTTCAGGTCAGCATCCACTTCTTCTGCCACGCCTGTATCTGTCACTGTTCCGCCAAAATACTTATTTGTCATGGAAATCGTACGGTTTACAAGGTTTCCAAGCGTATTGGCAAGATCTGAGTTCAGACGCTCTACCATCAGCTCCCAGGAAATCACTCCATCGTTCTCAAACGGCATCTCATGGAGTACAAAGTAACGAACCGCATCCACTCCAAAGAAATCAACCAGCTCATCCGCATAAAGCACATTTCCTTTAGACTTGCTCATCTTTCCGTCTCCCTGAAGCAGCCACGGATGTCCAAATACCTGCTTTGGAAGTGGAAGATCCAGTGCCATCAGGAAGATCGGCCAGTAGATCGTATGGAAACGGATGATATCTTTTCCGATCAGGTGAAGGTCTGCAGGCCAGAGTTTGTTAAACTGCTCAGTACTATTTCCCTCTGCATCATATCCGATTCCTGTAATATAGTTTGTCAGAGCATCCAGCCATACATACACAACATGCTTTGGATCAAAATCAACCGGGATTCCCCACTTAAATGATGTTCTTGATACACACAGATCCTGCAGTCCCGGGAGAAGGAAGTTATTCATCATCTCATTCTTACGGGATACCGGCTGGATAAACTCCGGATGCGTATTGATATGCTCGATCAGACGATCCGCATATTTGCTCATTTTAAAGAAATACGCCTCTTCCTTTGCCGGCTGCACCGGACGTCCACAATCCGGACATTTTCCGTCTACGAGCTGGGACTCTGTAAAGAATGACTCACATGGAGTACAATACATTCCCTCATAGTGTCCTTTATAAATATCTCCTTTATCATAAAGTTTCTTAAAGATCTTCTTTACCTGCTTTTCATGATCCTCATCTGTTGTACGGATAAACTTGTCATAAGAAGTATCCATCAGATCCCAGATTCTCTTGATCTCTCCTGATACCTTATCAACAAATTCCTTTGGTGTAATTCCTGCTTCTTCTGCCTTCAGCTCGATCTTCTGCCCATGCTCATCTGTTCCCGTCTGGAAAAATACGTCATATCCCTGACTTCTCTTATAACGTGCGATCGCATCTGCCAGTACGATCTCATAAGTATTACCAATATGCGGCTTGCCGGATGTATAGGCGATCGCTGTTGTAATATAATATTTTGGTTTTTCTGACATAATTGTCTGCCTCCTTTTAAAAAAAATACCGTCTTCCTGAAGACTTTCATCCTCAAGAAGACGGTTCTGTTTCACCGCGTTACCACTTCTCTTCGTTCCCACTTCACAGTGAAAACCTCCGTGAGTGACCTGCATCCCTCTGCTGCCACTCCTACGCTGTAAAGGGCGAACCCTTTGCAGACTTACCTGAAAGCTCATCTGCACTGCTCAGGAGCCATCTTCCCCTGCCTCCTGTTCATCCCCTCTCAGCCAACAGAACTTTCTTAAGTTCTCCCGGGGATCTCTCTGTAAAACGGTAATCAGGCTACTCTCTCCATCCTTGCTTTTCTACGCTATTCTGCTTTTCGCAATCCTTAGAAAGCGTAGCACACCGCCTCAAAAATGTCAATTCAATCTTTTTGCTTTCTCTTCTTTCTACTGCTTTTTCACTCTCGGGAACCGGATATTTACCCGGAACAAATCTCCATCCAGATACAGGTTGAAAGTTCCGCCCTGCATCGTTGTCAGGCTCTGTGCGATCGACAGTCCAAGTCCGCTTCCTTCAGAACTTCTTGAAAGATCTCCACGGATAAACCGTTCGGTCAGTTCATCTGCCGAAATGTTCAACTGATGTTCAGAAACATTTTTCAAAGACAGATCCACCGTATCTTCTTCCAGCTTCAGATCCGCGTATACCCTTGTTCCCGGCATGGCATACTTGGCTGCATTTCCGAAAATATTCTCCAGAACTCTCCACATTCTTCGCCCGTCTACATGAACAACCGCAGGTTCTGCCGGCAGATTGACGATCATTTTCAGATTCCTTGCCTCAAACTTCTCAGCCATCTCACCTTCCGTCTGCTGGATCATCTCCACAAGATCTACATCCATATACTCCAGAGAAATATTCCCACTGCTTACCTTGGATGCCTCAACAACGTCTTCCGTCAGTGTCTTCAGCCTCTGTGCTTTCGCCTCCAGTATATCCAGATAGCCCTGGATCTTTGGATCTGCAATATCCGACTGCTTCAGGATCGCTACATAATTAATGATCGAAGTCAACGGTGTCTTGATATCATGTGATACATTCGTGATCAGATCCGTCTTAAGACGCTCATTTTTCATTGCCTCTTCTACGGCCATATGGAATCCGTTGGCAATTCCATTGATCATCTCTGCCAGCTTTAAGTTCTCACCTCTTAAGCCTTGCAGCGGGATCTGATATTCCATATTTCCCAATGCAATTTCTTCAATACCTTTTTTCAGTTTCTCCTTGAGTAATAAACCGTTCAGGACAACATAAAATACACCCACGTCTGCCAGTAACACCAGAAGCATTGTAACCCCATTCCTGAACAGCACTGCAATTCCCTGTACAAGGAAAAATCCACATAACAGAAGCACTGTCTTTGTCGTCTTCTTCCGGTTATCATATATTTTATAGATGAACCGCACAATCACTCTCAACAGACTGTTCTTCCACAGGTTTCGTCCCTTGATCCGCTTGATCAGACTCACGTATCCCATAAAGAAGCAGCCCAGTGTAAATACTCCATAAAAATAAATTTCTGCCAGCTCTGCAATACTCAATGACGGAAGATATAAACTTGCTGACATATATGCTGAAGAAACATCCATTCCACGAGCATAATAATACTCAAAATAAGTACCTCCATCCTTCAGATAAGTCGGAATATCATTGATCATCGTATAGATATTTCCATTCCAAAAATGAATCCCGATATAAGAACCAACGATCCATATCAGTACGATCAGCACCGCTGCAATCTCTGTCTTCCAATGATCAAAACCGTTCAGGTGCAGTTCTTCATCTTCCGCAGTTCTTCCTGCCTCCAGTGTCAGCCAGATTGTTGCCCCAAGGAACAGGATAATGCTCAGAACCAACAGCCATGTTGTTCCTTTAAAATACGGGATATTATTATCATAAGCTACCTTATTCTGATAAAACTGATCCTGGATCGTATAAGTTGTATCCACCGCAACCGCAAATACGCTGTTCCATTTCTTTTCACTGCTGTAACTGCGGAGTTTTTCCCATTTATCCGATTTCGATACATTCATATTACTGTTAAAATCTTTTAGCTTTGGATAAATGACCATATATTTAACATCTTTCTCCGAGATCAGATTCTGGACATTTTTCTCCAGCTCTGCATAGTTCTCGTAAGAAGTCTTATTCGTCACTACCTTTTTCGTGTCATTATTCGCATAAATGTAAGTAAAGTTTGTATTGCCTTCCTCTAAATGTTCAAATCCCATCTGATAATTCTGATAATCTGAGTAAATATTCCCCAAAGTATACGCAAGATCATCATAAATGACGGACAGTTTGCCATTCAGACGCGGACTGTTATTCACTACCTGCAAAAGGTTTTCTGCTCCCTGCGGTGCATATTTTTCGATTAATGCACTTCCAAAATTCCAGCAGTCTGTGTACAGGATATTTCCTTCCATGTCCACAATATCAAAATTATAAAAGCCTGAAGATGTATACTTACCGTTCTGAAGTTCCTGCAGAAATCCGTCAACATCACTCCCATCCTGCATGATAATATCAAATACTCCCGACTCTACCCGTGTCATGAAATCACTCGTATAGTAATACTCATATGTCCCTTCAGGCTTCTGACATACGATCACACTGTTCTTCGCATAATTATCGCTCTCTGCACTGTCAAAATCTTCTCCCCAGTTGATCAGTTCCTCCAGTGAATACGCAATACCCGAAACATTTTCTCCGTTGGCAGTATCATTCTTGCTGTACTCCATTACGTCGATCTCTTTGTTCCGGTTCATCATCCCATCTGTCTCAAAAAGATTTTCCAGCCGGATCTGCGTAAGGACATCATCCATGTAATTTTCAACCATGTAATTAAATTCCTGCGATTCCTCAAATGGCTGTTGGCTCATCGTCCATAAGGACGGCAGATCTGTGCTTCCTGCAAGATTCATAAGAGACAACAGATTCGTTATCAGCATTGCACCGCTGAGAATCGCCACAATAAGAACGATCGCCTTTACACCTGTCTTTCTGTACCACTTATTCATATTTCGTCCTTTCAGCCTTTATCAATTTTATAGCCTACGCCCCATACTACTTTCAGATATCTTGGATCTTTCGGATTGATCTCGATTTTTTCACGAATATGGCGGATATGGACCGCAACTGTATTATCCGCACCAATCGCCTCTTCATTCCAAATCGACTCATAAATCTGATTAATAGAAAAAACCCGTCCCTGATTTTTCAGTAATAACAAGAGAATATTATATTCAATCGGCGTAAGCTTCACTAACTCTCCGTCCACCGTCACTTCTTTCAGATCATCATTGATCCTGAGTCCGCCAACTTCATACACTTTTTCCTTTTGTTCCTGGGATGTTCCACCAAGCTCATTATAGCGACGCAGTTGAGACTTGACCCTTGCTACCAGTTCTAACGGATTGAACGGCTTTGTGACATAATCATCCGCCCCGATATTCAGTCCGAGTATCTTATCTGAATCTTCTGACTTTGCAGAAAGAATAATGATCGGTACACTGTTCGTCTCCCTGATCTTCAGAGTTGCCCTGATTCCATCCAGCTTTGGCATCATCACATCAAGGATCAGAAGATTTACTTTCTCTTTCTCCAGAATATTCAATGCCTCAACTCCATCATATGCCTTCAGGATATGATATCCCTCCTGGGACAGATAAATATCTATTGCCTCTACAATTTCTTTATCATCATCACAAACTAATATATTATACATTTCAATCACCTCCCTTTTAGTATACATGATATCGGTCATTTTTTAAAACCAGAGTGTCAAAATCTTAGAATTTTATTAAAAAAGAAAAGTCCGCTGGATTTTCATCCAACAGACTCTTCTCTCTTAAACTTTCATATGGAAAACCGCTTATCTTCTTTTCCTTCTGAAGACAACCGTTCCGGCTGCCAGCGAACCACCAAGCATGAATACAAATACTGCCATATTTGTGCTGTCGCCTGTCTTGGCTGCTGCATTTTGCTTCTTATTTGTTGTTCCGGCATTATGATTCTGATCCTTAGTCGGATTATTTACACCGGCATTTCCGTTATTGCCATTATTACCGTTGTCTCCGGCATTTCCGTTATTGCCATTATTACCGTTGTCTCCGGTATTTCCGTTATCGCCGCCGTTACCATTATTTTCACTCTTTGTTGTTACACTCAGTTCTGCGGCTGCATACTCTGTTGCATTCTCATCATCGCCTACGGCAACAACTTCGATCTGATAAGTCTTACCGGCTTCAAGACCTTCTATCGTATATCCTGTAGCATCTGCCGGGATATACGTCACGTATTCTTTTCCATTTACATAGATCTTGTAACCTGCCAGTCCTGCTGTGCTTGCCGGTCCATCCCATTTCACTTCAACGGAATTTTTCGTAATTTCACCTGTCACTACATTCTCCGGTGCTGAAGGTTTGTCCGGCTGATCCGGCTCTTCTATTTTCTCGAATCTTGCAGTCAGTGTAATATTCTTCGTGATGGCTGTATCGAAATCGAACGCCGTATCACTTCCTTCTTCATACCAGCCAAGGAACTTATAACCCTCTTTTTCCGGATCGGCTGGCTTCGCAGCCTTTTCTCCTTCTTTGACGGTCTGTTCTTTTCCGTCGATCGTAACCGTATAGGTCTTATCTTCTGGCTGATCCGGCTCGCTTCCTTTTTCAAATTTTGCGATCAGGGTCAGGTTCTCTTCCGGAGTTACTGTATAAACGGCTTCATCACTTACCTTTGTTCCAAGGACATCATACCATCCGGTAAATGTAGCACCTTTCTTTGCTGTTGCAGTAAAGGTAACTTCTTCTCCCTGTTCGATCTTTTCTTTAGAAACAGTCGCTGTACCTTCTCCTTCTACATAAGTACTCATACGGAGTTGTGTCTTTGTAAGATCCTGCGTTCCTGTAAGCACTCTGAATTCTGCTGCACTACCGAAACCATTCTGTCCTTCTGATACAACCAGCTTGATCTTGGATGTCTGAACCGGTGTAAAGTTTACCGTTTTTTCTGTACCTGTGCTTTCCCACGTTCCATTCTCTACAAGAGCTGTCCAGTTTTCATCCGCATCCTCATAATACAGAGAATATTTCAGGATATATCCGTTATTTCCCGTCGGTCTCGGCAGATAATAGAATCCGTTCACATCATAGGACTGTCCCATATCAATCGTGATCGTTGCCGGCAGTGCTTTCTTACTCGGAGAGTACTGCGTATGCCAGATCGTTGACCGATCATTGTCAAATGCTGCACTGATTGGTCCGTCACTGTTCTGATTATCTGATGTCACTGTAAATCCGGATGGATCAATCGGTGAAGATTCCCCATCTGACATCGTAGAAGAAAGATTTACATTATCAATGATGGCATGTACCGCATTTGTATCAGAACCAATCCTTGTCAGTGGCAGAGAAAGTGTAGAGCTTGTAATACCGGTCTTCTTCACATCGCCTTCATATGTAAAACTTCCGGTTGCTTTATACTCTTTTCCATCTGCAATCAGGACAGTACTTCCGTTCTTTGTACGGATCTTTAATGTCATCTTCTGATTAACAGGAAGTTTATATCCAAAGGAATAGTCATATCCTTCTCTTGTAAATCCAAGTGTTCCATCTTCCATAATGCGGATATTATGAGTACTGTAGGCTTCATGATCTTCGTCCTTCTCAGCTTCAAAGAGAATCTGTCCCGGTTCTGCCGGCTGAGTCAGTGTGATATCAAAGCTCAGTTCTTTCTCAGGTCCAACTTTATCCAATGGAGTAGAGATATAGCTTTCTCCGCCCTTCAGAACAAGTTCTCCATCCTTCACTTCCGCATTCTTTCCGTTCTCTGCATCATATTCATTTGCACTCTTATCTGAAAGTCCATCCTCAAAATCATAGGAAAGAATCTCATCTGTCTCACTGTCTACTTTATCATATGCATTGACTCCTGGAGCTTCACCCACATTCTCGCTCGTCTGCTGTGCTGTTGTAAAAGAAACTTCTCCTGATTTGCCCCACAATGCAGCCGCATAATACGGTGCAGCATCATCGAAGCGATCATAGATCTCCATCTCAGTCAGTCCGTTCGCTCTCTGATCAACCATATCGTTCCAGATCGCATAAGCTCCTCCCAGTGTCTGTTCAGAACCTGACGGAACACCCATACGTGTAGCCGGATCATAATTATACATGGACTTGCGACTCAGATAATCAGCGTAATATCCTGCTGCCGGTACGATATATACACTTCCGTCATTCATATCGATCAGATCATAACCCTGCTGATACATGGATTTCGGATTTGCCCATCCATCGTTCCAGATGTTCATCTGAACACCTTCACTTCTTACAGATGTGCTTCCGTTTCTTGCTGTAAGACTTCCCCACAGACGAACGGTATTTCCATTATCCTGGATATAAGCCAGAAGGTCATCTGTAAACTTACGGAACTGCTCTGTATACTGTCCATCATACTCATCTGTTCCGATATTCACTGTAGTATCCTGGTCAAATACCGGATCATCACCCTTAATATACTCATCCCAGATGCTCTCAATAAATGCCAGTGACTCATCGTACTTCGTGCTGAGGTTGAAATGATCATTCTGGCGTCCTGTCGTTCCGAATCTGAGATCCGGTCTTACCTTTGTAAATGACAGAGAATGTGCAGGAGTATCAAATTCCGGGATAATATCCAGTCCTAACTTCCGGTAATTCTGGATCATGGACTTCATCTCAGCCTTGGTATAATACATATCGTCACTGGTCAGGTCTGCCTGATTCAATCCACCCTCTTTGACATCAGACTCCATACGGAATCCCTCATAAGCTGACATTGCACCCTCTGAGGTTGAATAATTTTCAAGGAAAATATAGTTATCGTTCAGATGAAGCTGCAGGTCATTCATCTTATACCACAGCATTGTCTTTGCAACTTCCTGAAGTGTCTCGCTTTCAAACGGTCTTCTTCCTACATCCAGCATAAAGCCTCTGACTTCATACTTTGGATAATCCCTGCATTCGCCCTTCGGGATTGTCGTACCATTCTGCTTCAGGATCTGAAGGATTGTTCTTGTAGACCAGTAAGCTCCTGCTTTCTGCTCTGCCTTCACTTCCACTTTATCCGTTACATTCATGGAATATCCTTCTTCTTTCAGCCCATTTCCGGCTGCCTCAAGTGTAAAGAAGAAGTCTCCTGCTGATGCCTGATCCGCATAAACAATCTCGATGGATTTTCCCGTGATCTCTTTATAATCGTTCTTAAATTCTTCAGCCATTGCAGATAATTCTGCCTTATCCTTTGTTGCTACAACGATACGGCTGGAATCACTGATCTCAAAGGAACCACCCTTTGCACCTTTCCATTCTGCCAGTTCCGGGATTACGTTCGGCTTTGCATTATCTCCGTCTTCTGCCGTATACTTTCCGGTTACAGTCATAGTATATTCTTTGGAATCTACTGCCGTACTGTCGTCACCGGCTTTCTTTACATTGAAGTTCATCTTCACAGTCTTTGTAACAAGCGGCTGATAAACTGTCAGATCCCTGTCTACGATCTGCTCATAATCTGCACCGACAAAACTGATCTCATATCCTTCAGGAACTTCCGGCATTGCCAGCTTTCCTGATGCTCCGTCAATACTGGAAGGAACTTCCAGGCTGTCTGCAACTTCTTTCGGAGTTCTCTCCGGCTCTGTCGCAGCAAGCTCTGCCTCATAAGTTTCAAACTCATAGACTGAAACGGTCGGCCAGCTTACAGAAGCACTTCCCTCCGGTGCTCCCGCCTGATCAAAGGATTCAATATATAATCTCAGATATCTTGTCGTTACTGCTTCATCAAATACGATCGTCTCTCTATAATCTGAAGGACTTGCCGTAAATGCTTTTACCGTCTCCCAGTTCTCTCCGTCGGAAGACTTCTCGATCCGGTAGGCAGTCGCATTCTTTCTCTCCCAATGGATCTTTGCTGTTCTGATCGTCTTCTCGCTGCCATAATCCAGCTTCAGCCAGTGTGATCCTGTTGCCGCCGGACTTGCCCAGCGGGTCGTATCATCGCCGTCAACTGCCTTGGAGGCATTTGTTCCGGTTGTCTCACTTCCGTCTGCTGTTGCAGTTGCAGCGGTACTCAAATTCTCTGCTTCTCCAAGGATCTCAAACTCATACAGGGATACTGACTGCCAGCTTCCCGGATTTACTGTATAACCATTGACTGTCAGCTTTACGTACTGAGCCGTCACAGCCTCATCCAACTGGATATCACTCGTAACTGATGTAATATTTTCTCCGTCATTTTTTACGTAAACATCCCGGTATTCTCCATCTTCTGTATCACATACAGAAATCTTAAAGTTCGTAATATTCGTTCTTTCCCATTCGATCACAAAATGATCAAATGTCTTCTGTGTACCGAGATTCACCGTCAGCGTCCTTGCCGCCTGACTTGTACTCTGATTCGTTGCCCATCTCGACTGATCTGCCTTTGCAGCATCTCTGTTGACGATTCCGTCGATCGCCTTATCTGCTCCCCAGTAATTCGTCTCCTGATCACTGACGGTTGCCGTTGCACTTAATGCATAATTGATCTCATTATTTGCCGCAGCACTTACTGTGGCCGGCGGAATGATTGTAACACCACTCAAAACCATGGCAGCAGATAAAATGCACGCATTCATACGCTTTACTGTCTTTAATTTCATTCTTCCTCTTTCCCCTTCCTTTTAGATAGGATATTGTATGGTTTTGCCTTAAAAGTAACAATCCATTTACATAGTTTGTGTTAATTATCTCATTCATTCAGAAACTTTGCAAGGAGTTTTTATTTGATTTGCACAAATTTGTGGTTGTTGGGGTGATACGCTTGTAGATTAGAAAGCTTCTTTGTGAAGAAGCGGACGCGGAAAGCAGGGATATTCCTTCGCGGTGCAGGCCCGCTTTACCTCAGCCCGTTGACC
>OGRG01001437.1_pt1 | contig 16610 bp, 14 predicted proteins | sample 1553501 | NCBI WGS metagenome assembly OGRG01 (sample SAMEA2580018, study PRJEB22360) | human gut metagenome | biome: human gut; feature: human-associated habitat; material: faeces | place: Denmark | collected 2008/2010 | reverse complement strand
GTTAATTGATCCATGCGCTTTAGCCTCCTCTAAAAAACTAATAGTTTTTTCGTGTTATTTAGAGTGTGGCATAAAAAAACTAATTAGCCAAGGCGCAGGATTTGACGTTTACGATACACTGCAATATACCAGAATGCTAAAGGTAAAGGGAGTTACAGTAATTTTTGAAAAAGAGAATATTGACACATCAAAGATGGAAAGTGAGATGCAGTTATCACTTTTATCTGCTCTTGCACAGAATGAGGTTGAGTCTTTATCCCAGAATGTGACAATGGGTGTGCAGATGAAAATGTCCAGAGGAGAGCTGATGGGATTTAACGGATGTCTCGGATATGATTATAACCCGGAGGATAAGAGTATAACTATCAATGAAGCAGAAGCAGAGACAGTTCGCCTGATTTATGATTTGTATCTGCAGGGATATGGTGCATATAGAATTGCGAAGGAGCTTACGAGGCTTGGTAAGGTCAATAAAAAGGGCAATGTTAAGTGGACAGACAGCGGTGTTAGGGGAATTCTTAAGAATGAAAAGTACAAGGGCGATTTGCTTATGGGAAAAACTTACACAGTAGACCCGATATCAAAGAGGCGTCTGGATAATCACGGTGAATCCAATAAATATTATACGAAGAATCATCATGAAGCCATTATTTCAGAGGAAGAGTGGGATAAAGTTCAGGATATTTTAAAAAGCAGATATCGTACTAATGAAAATGTATCAGATGCGGAGAGAATCAAGTTTGCAAGAAAATACGCTTTTAGCAGTATGTGTCAGTGTGGTTTCTGTGGAACTAATCTCACCAGACGTTCCCATAATCAGGATACAAAGCATAAAAAGCCGGTATGGAAATGCCGGACGGCAACGAATAAGGGAATTACAAACTGCCCACATAGCAAAGCCGTAGATGAAGTGGTTATCGAAAATGCGTTTCTTGAGATGTTTAAGTTGCTTGCAGAGAATTTTGATGATGTACTTGAATCTGTGTTGTCATCAGTGGAAGAAACATTATCCAAAGACGACAGTACAGAAAAATTGAAGCGTATTGAGAAAGAGATTTCCTCGCTTGAAAAGAAGAGAAAAAAATTGACTGATATGTATCTGGATGATAAAATTCCTAAAGAAGCCTATGACGATAAATACAGTGAGATTAGCAATAAGTTGGATAAATGTGAAGAAGAAAAGCATTTATTTTCTGACTGCGTATTATCACAGAAGAATATTGCTGATAAGATGAAACTCATCAGGCAGAAGCTTAAAGGGGCTGATGTACTTGATGAATTTGACAGAGTAGTATTTGAAAGCATTGTGGAGAAAGTCGTTGTCGGTGATATGGAAGAGGATGGCACAGCTGATCCGTATAAGCTGACATTTGTACTAAAGGGTATGGATGATAGAAGCATACCATATGCCAGAGACCGATATATGAATCTTTGTGAAAAGGCTGTGTAGACAACAAGGAGGAGCTTAAAAATGAGCGATAATCATGACTTGTTGAATGATAATAATATGTGTTCTTTTGAAGAACACGAGGCAGAAAATGTGTGTTCCAACAAAGATGCCGTTGCATGTGGAGACAGTTGTCAAATTATCCATAAAAAAAGATACACCTAAGATTGAGGTTACAATGGAGCCTGATGAAGAGAGCAACTACACACCAGAAGAAAAGGCTACTTATCAGAAGATTAAGGATTATTTGAAGAACAAGTATGGTGTGAATGTGCATACTTCTTATATTGCACAGGTGAAGCGGATGTGTGGTCTGGACATGGGTGAGAATTATAATAAGTCCAAGAAAGAGAATCCAGAGGTAAAGCAGTGTCCGCAGGAGAAGGTGGAGTATATTAAGGATGCGTTGAGGTATTTTAAATTGATTTAGTAAAATTGATCGTGTGTCACGGCAATATCAATAGATACTCCCGCAAAGCCTGTAAATAAGCCATTCCTTAGCTGAAAAAGTGCTCTACTACACACTTACTACACGTTTTTTAGAGAAATAGGTAGGTATGATTAGATTAAATGGATAATTGACAATATGGTATATGTGCCATATAATAACTACAAAGGAGATTGCATGGCGGACTTTAAATTGATTGCATATGAAAAAGAAAATGGAGAAGTTCCTGTAGAGGAATTTCTTGACTCTGTTAATCCTAAGATGAGAGCTAAGATATATGGTTTGATGGGAATTTTGCAGGAAAAAGGAAATATGCTTAGGGAACCATATAGCAAGCATCTGGAAGATGGTATTTTTGAATTGCAATGCAAATGCGGAAGCGATATTACCAGAGTATTATATTTTTTCTATTATGAGGGAAAAATTATAATGACGAATGGTTTTGTTAAGAAAACACAGAAAACTCCCAAAGAGGAGATACAGATTGCAAAAGATAGAAGAAAAGATTTCATAGAAAGGGTGATGAAGAATGAGAACATTTGATGATATGCTTTCTAATCAGTTGAAGGATGAAGAATTTAGAAAAGAGTATGAAGCGATTCAGCCAGAGATGGATGTTATCAGAGCTATCGTAGATGCAAGAACATCACAGAATCTTACACAGAAAGAACTTGCGGAGCGTACTGGTATTAATCAGGCTGATATTAGTAAGCTTGAAAATGGAACAAGAAATCCTTCTGTCAATTTACTGAAAAGATTAGCGGATGGTATGGGAATGGCTCTTAAGATTGAGTTTGTACCGAAACAGAAAGCGTAATTATGTGACCTCACTGGATTTTGTCTGGTGAGGTTGTTTTATCAAGTTATATTAATGTATGATGAAAAAGATTATCTTATAAAATAGAAAGAATGTAAATTGATAAGAGATAATGGCAGAATAGATATATTTGCATAGGAGAACTAATTATGATAGCTAAAGATATTATTGCAATTGCAACATCAATAATTATAAGTGTGGGTGGCTCTGGAGTAATAATATGTGCATTAGCAAATTTTATTTCAGAGAGAATTGCAAAACGTATTGATGGAAAATATCAGCAGAGATTTGAGCAAGAATTTGAAAAGTACAAAAGTATAATGGAACATCGTAGATATATATCAAAAACTCAATTTGATAATGAATACCAGATATATAAACAACTATCAAAAGCATTTTTCTCTGTAGCAGTTAAGTTATCATCATTTGCATATAAGAGAATAGGCAATCGTATTATTTCTATTGAAGAAGATGATATAATTTCTATGGAAGAAGTTAGTAGAATAATTAATGTAAATAGTACTGCTCAAAATTTGCTTTTTGAAAATGCACCATTTATTCCTGAGGAAATATATAATGAATATCTTGCGTTAAATGAGCTGGCAAATACCTTGTTTTGGGGAATTATTGCTAGAATAAAGGAATATGAAGCAGAATGCGTGGAAATTAATAAAATTATAACAGAAGATGAAATTGGTATGTCAGAAGATTTCCAAAATAGGTTGAATGATGTTAATAAAAAAGTAAGAAAATATTTAGAAACATTAACGATTACTGCTGATTAATATTAAGGAAGGTGGAAATACACCTTCTTTTTTTATACCCATTTTTTAAGTAGGTGGTGCCAAAAAACATACAAAAATACTGGGACGTTTCGTAAAGGGATGTCTATACATTTCGGGACTGTTTATCAGTCCTTTTTTAGTAGTTTCAAAAAGTACACATTTCAGGACTAAGGACGATGAAGAACAGAAAAAGGAACGTGTCAGAAAACACAATATCACTCGATAATTCTTTTTGGGGAATCTGTAGGTTTAAGATTTATGGGTTCCCCTCTTTTTTATTTCTGAAGAGAATTCCAACGGAAGAAAATAGCGATTCATAAGAATTGCGTAGCCAGCCGGTAAGGCTGTTCAAGGGGATTGGGGATGTGCCATCAACGAGCGGATAGTAGCTATTTGTACAAAAAAGCACTGCTCGCCACTTTGCGAAGCCGCGCCCTAACACCATAGAAGATAGTGCCGCGCGAAGCGTGGAATCAGTTAAAAAAGCACGAATAAATGACTTGGGAGTCCATGTAATGGGACAGTAGTTTTGTTAAGATTTATATATTGATTCATGGATGATTGGTTTCGTTAATATCAATAAATATAAGATAATACATTGATTTAGTAGCAAAAAGCTAGTAAAATATCATTAAAGTGATATTCAAGATAACTATACAATGTAATCTGGAACCGGAGGAAACATATGGATCAATTACAGGGTAAGTGGATAGGGCTCGATGAAGCCGCAGAGTATTTGGGGATTAAGCCAGTAACTTTACGAAAGTGGATTAAAGAAGGCAAGGATGTTCCAGCACATAAGATAGGACGTCTTTGGAAATTTAAATGCTCCGAACTAGACGAGTGGGTAAAGAGCGGAAAAAGTATAATAGAGTGAGGTAATTATGATTAGACTTGCAACAGCATTTAGTGGAATCGGAGCAATTGAGCATGCATTAAATCGAATGGGACTCGAAAATGAAATTGTTTTTGCGCGACTGTGTATGTAGTATAGAGCTTAAATTAATAATGACAACTGGGAGGTATGTATTCAAACTATGCAACTGACATATGTAGAAATTCAAAACTATAGAAACTTGGGGAATCTTGAACTATCGATTAATAGTGACATTAATTTTATTGTTGGAGAAAATAATATTGGAAAATCTAATTTTCAGAAATGCTTATCTAATATTTTCCTTTGTAAGCAGTTTTCTAAGGAGGATTTCTTTGATGAGACATTGCCAATCAAGGTGAAGTTTCGCTTGTTTTTAACTTACGAGGAAATTGGGTTGTTTGATGATTTAACAGATCCAGATGATGAATCAAGTATAGAAATTATTGCTGAGCAATCAACTCCAGATGACTACATTCAGTATGTTCATTCTCAAACAGGAGAGGCAATAAAAAATTCTTTGATTAAACGGATAAATGTTATTACATATGATTCTTTACGTAATCCTAAAAACGAGATAGATTTCTCGAAAACAAAGGGAGCTGGTGCTTTTTTAAACTATTTGGTTTCAAACTATGTATGCAAGAATCCTGAGGTTGGTTTTTATAAAAAAACAGAATTAAAAAAGGTTAAGAAAAGTGTGTCAGATGCACTTAGTGGAATCAGCGCATTTGATAGATTTAATATTCAACCGAGTGTTGAGGAGAATAATGTGGAGCTACTATCCAAGATTGTCTCTTTGAAAGATGGTAATGGTGTAAATGTACAATCTGATGGATATGGCGTGCAATATAACCTGCTTATAATATTAGCATTGCTCGAAAAGATAATGGATTTTTGCAAATCGAAGAGTGATGATGAAACATCATTTTCTTCGCTCATAATCCTTGATGAGCCAGAAATTCATTTACATCCATATTTACAGAGAACATTGATTGCAGACATTCAACGCCTTTCTAAAGGACAGGATGAAAAGTTTAATGCATTATTAAGGGAACAATTCGGAATAACTGAGATAAAGGCACAGATTATAATAACGACGCATTCACCAAATATTTTGTTTGATGACTATCATAAGATCATACGCATGTATAAACATGATGGAAAGACAACGGCGGTTTCATGCTCTAATCTGAGGCTTTCAGAAAGTGAAGAAAAGCAGCTGTATGCACAGTTCATGTACATAAAAGAGGCTGTTTTTTCAAAAGCAGCGATAATTGTTGAAGGGGAATCTGAGTATTCTTCTTTTGGGGTATTTGCCGAAAAAATGGGAGTAGATTTTGACAGGGAAGGAATAGCTTTAATAAAAGCAGGTGGAGCTGAATCAGTTAAACCGATAATGGCAATGCTTGATAAGCTAGGTATTTCTTCTGTAGGGGTAATTGATAAAGATAAAAAGATTGAGAAGAACCTTCCGACTCAGGAAAATCTGTTTTATACAACAACAATGTGCTTTGACAGTGAAATCGTTAAATATCTGCTTAAAGGCAGAAAAAGGGCTGTTTTGGAAAAAATAATAACGGATACGAATCTAAATGGATTAACCAAGAAGTTTCAGAAGAAAAATCTTCAGAAAAAGGCAGACAAATTTAAATTCAAGGGTCTTGTTATTGATAGAGATATTGCGATAAATGAATGTACGGAATACACAAAAATGTATGAATTGTTATGTGTGACATTCTTTGCAAATGAGAAGGGAATATTGTTTGGCAGAACAATAGCTGAGAATATTGATAAGACTGATATTCCACCATGCTATAAAAGAGCAGTTAAGAAGGTGAGCGAGTATGCTAGAGCAAATTAAAAATAAGATTTCAGAGGTACATGGGAGTGACGAAAAGCAGCTTGATATTATTTTTTCTGATGCAGACAGAATAATTGTTGAAGCTCCTGCTGGATGTGGAAAAACTACAACGCTTGTCAGCAAAATAGCATATATGATTGCTACTAGATCATTTGCCCAAAACAAAAAGGTTTTAGCGCTTACCTTTAGTGTAAATGCAGCTTACAAAATGAAAAAGGATCTGGCTGATAAACTTCCTGAGATGGGATTATCAGATATTCGTGAACCTGCAGACTTAAACCGAAGAATGTTTATTTCTAATTATCATGGTTTGTGCAGACGAATTTTATCGTTATACGGTTATCTGATAAATCCTGCTTTAAAGGAAATAAATATGTTTAAGGCAATTGGTGAAACGGATGCTAAATTTGATGAATTTTTGGATAGAGAGGAGATTGATTTATCTGAAGCTCAAGTGGATGTAGTAAAAAGATTTGGCCAAGCTGTTTCTGAATGTGATGAAGAAGCGTTGAAAAACAGTCTAAATCAGTATAATGAAATATTGATTTCGAAGTTTATTGAGAAAAAAAGCATAACATATAATGGTTATATTTCATTAACAATGCACTTACTTGAAAAGAACAAAGAGTTATTGAATTTTTATCAAAAACTCTTTCCAGTTGTTGTCATAGATGAGTTCCAGGATACCAATTATTTAAGCTGGTGTTTTGTTAAAAGTTTCATAAACGATGATACAAAATTATTTTTTGTAGGCGATCCGCTTCAAAGAATATATGGCTTTATTGGGGCCGTTCCTAAGTTGATGAATGTGGCAGCTGATGAGTTGGATATGGTGCAGATGAGGTTGGAGAAGAATTATAGGTTTAAAGATAATTTGAGCATGCTGAGTTTAGACAGAAATATTAGATCTAATGCTTTGAATTGTAAGTCTCCAGTAATTTGTAGTGATGCAATTGTAAATCTTCATATATCAGATTCGCACGAAAAAGAATGTGAATGGATAGCAGATAATGTAGCCAGTTTATTAAAAAATGACAGTAAACAGAAAACGTCTATATTAGTGCAACAACGCGGAGTAGGCATAGACATGATAATGAAGGAATTTGACCAACGTGATATATCGTATTTCTATGCATTGTTTACAGATGATGATGAAATTTATGTGGCGTATCATTTTAATGCACTTGAAGTTTTTCGAAAACAAATTGATAGAAGTCGTTACCATAGAGTGTCAAAGAGTGTGTTAAACAGAACCTTATCAGAGATAGGTTCCTTATATAAGGGTAGTTCATCTAAAGTGGTTGCGTCATTGATAGATTTGACACAGGCTTTTTTTGAAAAAATTATAGGAGAGTATGCGTTTTTAAGCGATGATGAAAAATATACATTTATTTGTGATACTTTTGAAAACCGCGCATTAAAGCAGAATATGGACGCAATTGACGCTAGAGTATTTGTGTCTACTGTTCATGGAGCAAAGGGGCTTGAGTGGGAAAATGTAATTATTCCGGATATGGAACCTTATTGTTTTCCTAACTACTATTCGCTGTGCGGTAATTGTGATTTTAATACCGGAAGATTTTCTTCAGGAAATTATTGCAGAATCAATATTCATAACCACGATATAGATGAGTTTCTGGAGGAACTGAGCGTTTTTTACGTTGCGGTTACAAGAGCTCGAAAGAATTTATTCTTTTCTGCTTCAAAGAGCAGATACAATAATGAGGGTGAAAGAAAAAGCTCAAAAATTAGTTGTTTATTGACACTTCCGGGGATAAAACCGCGTTTGGATTAAATCATTATTCAGCAATAAGGCCAGAAGCTCAGATAAACAGCGGATGTATTAAGAAAGCAAAGAACATAGATTGGCAGAAAAGAGATTCGGCTAAAGCAAAAACTCGTATGCTGATAAAAAGTTATTGAAGTAACATAGGTATCCGTAGAAGATACGGATGATGTAGTTAAGACAGTAATGTGTCATTGAGAGCTTTGTACAGATAACAATGACATGATGGAAGAAAGCGTATCAAATAAAGCATCCAAAATGAGAGGGTTTCGGAAATCAATAAGCAAAGGGTTGATAAGAAAATAAGGAATAGTGAAAGTTTTACACACAGTTAGTAGAGGGTGTTGTTGATGTACGATCAGATAAAAGGTGAAATAGGTAAGATAAGAAGAAAATACATAGAATCTGCTGAAGAAATTGTTAGTGGTTATAACAGAGAACTAAGTCTGTCTAAAGACTATGAAGGAAGACAATTGTTTGAACTTCTTCAAAACGCTGATGATGAGGCAGCGGGGTCCTCTGGAAAGGTTCTTATTACTTTTGATGGTAAAAAGCTTGCTGTTTCAAATACAGGTGATGCATTTAGTTTTAGAGGCGTTAAATCGCTTTTATATCCAAATGCAAGCCCCAAAAAAGTTCATGCAAAAAAAATTGGATGTAAAGGGTTAGGATTTAGATCAATACTTACCTGGTCAAATGTGGTTACAGTGGCATCAACAGATTTTTCCATACAGTTTTCCAAAAAATATGCGATTGAATTCCTTAAGGAAATTTTGGAAGAAAGACCTGAACTTAAGCAAGAAATAAAAGCTTTATCACATGAACAATGGCCAATAGCTACTTTGACTTGTCCTCGCTTATTGAAAGATAGTGCGTTGGTTAAAGGGTATTCAACTAGCATTATTATGGACTGTCATGAAGAATTAGTAGGGGAGATAGAATCTAAAATTAAGAATCTAGAGTTTGAAGAGTTAGTGTTTCTTCCCAATCTCAAAGAAGTTGAAATCATATGTAATGAATATCATAAAGTGTTTTATAAAGTTGTCGATGGTGAAAATGTTATCATTGAAACTAATGACAAGAATACTGGTCATATTGAATGTGCATGTTGGAAGTTATATAAACAAAACGGCACAATTAAAGATGAGAACAATAAGGGAAAAGACTATGAATTTATTATAGCCTATGATTCATCTGTAGAGCATCAAGGTGAAGTACTTTACTCCTATTTTAAAACTGATGTTAAACTTGGTTTTCCGGCATTAATTCATGGAACGTTTGAACTAACCAGTGATAGAAATAGTTTACAGAAGCAAAGCGCGGTAAATAAGCAGTTGATACCACTTCTTGCAGATTTTTTGGTAGAAACTGCCGTGTCAATTTCTGAAGAACAGCAGGAATGTGATTATAGACCTCTAAGCTTGGTAATTTCATCAGATTTGGATCTTGTTTTGAAGAATGTATATAAATTTGATGAATTGCTACGGGAAAAAGCTTATGAAAAAAAGATTCTTCCTACAATTTCAAATGAGTATATATCAATTAATGATAGTCCTAAGTATTCAGATGATGATTTTGCTTCTGTTTTGAATCCAAAGGTGTTTTCATCGTTACTAAAATTATCAGACGATAAGTTTATCGAAAGATATCTTAAGAATGATTTGGGCATTCCTTTTTTTGATTATTCTGATTTTTGCAGTCTCATTAATGATGATATTGAATTCTATAGCATGGATGACAGAATAAGCCTAATTTCGCTAATTGAGAGTGAATATCGATTTAAGGTGGCTGATATTTTTCCACATCTGATTATAGATAGTAATGGAGAAAATATTGCAGATTCGGTAAAAGTTTATCCGTTTCCAAATGAAGAACAAATAATCGCCTTGCCAGAATGGGTTGACATTAAATTTTTGAATCAGAATATGGAGAAGAAACTATATGAAGAACTTTCATTAGGAAATAATCGAAGAAATTTAGTGAATAGACTGTCTAGATATAATTTGGAAGAATATAGTTTTGATCGATTATTACGTGGAGTCGTCAATCAGATTGATGATGATATGCTAACACATGAGAAATGCTCTGATATTCTTAATTGGTTATGGAAATATTATAATCTTGACGATAGACAGGCAATACCCGATGTAAGGGTAATGATTATCTGCAGAGATGGTGTTATTCGACCTGCTAAGGAATGCTATGTTGGGAATGATTTTGGAAACGAACTTGGAGAAAGGTTAATTGGATTATATTCAGAAAACTTTGTTGCATTTGATAAATTAAATATTGAATGTGATGATAAAAATAGTATCGTAGGATTCCTTGAGTGGTTAGGCGTTTCAAAGTATCCTAGGTTAGTAAAGAGAAATTTGTCTTATGATGGACGCCAAGAATATGTTGATACATGCTATCCATTATATGTTCAAAGAGATAATTGTTGGTATGAAAAGAGTGATTTCAACAGTATTAATCATGTGACTGTTGGTATTTTCGAAAATATCGATGTTTTGTTTGAAAAAGCCAATTTTAATGACTTAATAGCTTGGTTTATTTTAGATGACAAAATAGGAAGTAGAATTAATTCAGATTCTGAGGAGAAAAATACGTTCTCATGTATAAAAGGTTATCCATATAAGAAAATTGATGAGAGAACCGTTACATCAGGGTATATGAAGTCATATTTGAAATTCTATCTTGCAAACAAAAAATGGATTCCAAATGCAAATGGACTGAAAAATATACCTAAATACTGCTGTTTTGAAGATAATATGTTAGAACCATTTATTATCGTTCCAGATGTGGATTACACATACATCAAGGAAATTGTGGGAAGAGCATGTAAAAAGGATGTTGACGCAATTTTAAGTAGGATAGGAGTTTCTGATGTATTTCAAGAAATGGATAGAAGTGTCATTTACCAGGCTCTATATAAACTACCTGAACTAGATCCTGATTGTAAAAAGGCAAGGGCATTGTATCGAAAGATTATTCGAGATGGGCTTACTCCAGAGGAGTATAAAAAGAATAATCCTGATTATGATGTATTTATTAATGCAGGAAGAGTTGCGGCACGAAAAGGCGGCGAAAAGAGGTATGTTGATGTAGCAGATGTTAGATATGCTGATAAAAAAGTATTTAGCGATGAAATATTAAAGAGCTTTAATATGTTTGATATTGATGCCAGATCAGGAGAGGATAAAGTAAAAAAACTGTTTGGTGTAAAGCCTCTGAAATATACAAATGTAGAATTGGTAGAATTACCAGAACTACATCCTTTTGATGATTTATTCAAAAAGGAGTATTTGAGATTCTTACCATATGTGTATGCTTGCAGGATGGGATTAAAACAGGCAGCGACTGATTTTAGGAGATTGAAATCTTCTAAGGTAATATTGTGTAATAGGGTAAAGATACAGTATAAATTCGGTGAAGAACAACGAGTATCTGAATTAAAGGATTTCGAAACTGTTTACCTAAGAAAGAGCAACATTGCATATATCTGTGTGCCCAAGAGGTTCTCAACATTCGAGGAATTGAAACAAATATTTGAGTTTGCAGATGCTGTTGCAGAATTAGTTACAGCTATTCTCGATGTAAATGAAGATAAAGATTTTTTCCGAGATTTATTTCGTGATTCTGAGTTGATCAGAGAAAAAAAGATGCGCTCCGATAGGAGTGATGAAAATCTCGAAATGCTCACTGAAGCAAGAAAAAAATTTAATACAGAGATTAATGCAAGAGATGAATTTTGGATGACCATTGCCGAAGTTCTAAAAGTACCCAATATAGATATTACTTCTTGCACTGCTGATAATCTTTTGGAAGTTCTTCATATGTCAAGTGATTGTGATGAAGGAGTAAACTATGAGGAACTTAGCTGTAACGAGAGTATTGAGAAACTCATATCAATTTTTGGGGCGCTTGAAATTGATGTGGACAGGTATAATGGTGCTGCGGTTCATAATATTGATGCTACGAAATATTGGAGAGCTAAGCTTAACTCAAAAATGCAAATGTATATTAAAAAGTATCAGGCTTATTTGATTAAAGATTTGCAAGATGAAGAAAAATGTGTGGAACTGTATGATCAGTACAAAGAGGAATATATTTTTTTAGAACCTACAATTCCAAACTCTCTATTCGTAAATATTGATGAAATATTTAAATCAGAATGCGGATTAAGTTTTAATGATTTGGATCAATATTCTGATACAATGATTGATGAACTTATTTCAGCAGAAGAAAAGAAAATATCTCAAGGGGATTTGGATAAACTAAAAAAACAATATGCGCCTTCCAAAGTTGAAGCATATCTTGTGTTCGGGCAGATTGAAAAGTTACTTAATCCTGAAACTACTGAAGCATCAAAAGCTCAGGATATGCAAGCTGATGACAATGGACTGAAAGAACGTATTAAAAAAGTATTTTCATTGCCTGCGCAAGGCCTTAATGATGTTGGTACTGAAGCTGTTGAAAATGAAGAAACTACAACAGATGTGGGTCATCATAGAAAACACATTAAAAGAATACATTCCGAGACAACTGATAGAAAAAAACAGGAGATTGGAATGATTGGGGAAGCATATGTGTATAAAGAACTTCTTGGTCTTTACTCTGATGTAAGATGGGTTTCTGGAAATGCTGAGCAAGCTGGACTGATTGTAAAGGGTGATGATACATGCGGTTATGATATAAAATATACTGATTCTAAAGGAATGATACAGTATGTTGAAGTGAAATCATCACGAAGTGAAGATATAGCATTCAATTTATCTGATAGTGAGTTGCAATTCGGATGCCAAAATGCTTCATCATACGAGATTATTTATGTTGTAATAGGTGATGATGGTTTGCCGGTTCATAAACCATGGAGGTTAGGACACTTATTTAAGTTTGTGGAAGGTGAAGATCTTTTACATAATGAACGTTTTTCAATTGAAAGCGATAGTTATAGAGTGACAGCAAAAAAGATTGATGGATCTGACAATTAGTGGTTTTTGAAAAATACAGAATGGCTATAAAAACTGTGTGCTTTCAAGGAGGAGTTTATTTTCATAATGCAAAATATAAATAATTTATCAAATATGATTCAGTGGTGTAATGATAATGTGGGTTTTGCTACTATTGTTCTTTCTGCTTTAACTTTGTTAGTCAGTATCATAGCCATATTTGTATCAATAAGGACTGCACGTCTGCCATATAAGAAATTAATAAAGATAGAAGCTGGTAGCTATTTTACAACGGATGGAGCATCAGGGTTACATGTTACTGCTATAAATTGCGGAAATATGGATTTTACTATAAGTAGCATGGGGTTTGTAGCAGAAGATAATAAGCTGATGATAAATATGCATAGCCCTAATCAGTATCCATTTAGATTAAAAAATGGCGAACAGATTTCTGAATACTTTACGGATGAAGCCCCTGCGATTCAAAGCCTAAAATCTAATCCTAAGATTTTTGCATATGTTAAAGATTCGGAAGGAAAGATTTATAGGAAAAAGATGAAAAGTAAATAATTTGTTCTATTTGAGTGCAATTTTTGCCTGTCCATATAAACGGACAGGCTTTTTGCTACAATAAGAATCATAAAAGGGGGAGTGCACGATTTTCGCGGCTTATCGGCTATTTCAAACTTTTTGTAGATTGTTATTTCAAACGCGCGTTCGAAGTATTATACTTTTAATCAGGAAGTAACGAAAGCAGATTGCTTCTTTTAGAAAGGAGCGGCGTATGAGACACAAATCTACAGAGCTTATGGGTACTATTAAGGCATTTGTAGAGGACTACTACAAGAAATATCGCCATTCACCGTCTACAACGCAGATTGCAGATGCGGTCGGTATTGCCAGAGGAACTGCATATAAGTACCTGGTAGCCATGAATGAGAATGGCATGATCAGATATGATGGCCAGCAGATTTCTACTGAACAGACCGAGAAGGTTCAGACAGAGTTTACAAGTGTGGCACTACTTGGTGCTGTTTCATGCGGCGTGCCTACGCTGGAGGAAGAGTATGTAGAGGAATATGTGTCATTGCCTGCCTCGATGTTTGGCAAAGGGACTTTTTTCTTACTTAGGGCAAAGGGCGAGTCTATGATTGAAGCTGGAATATCTCCGGGAGATCTGGTACTTGTCAGGAAGCAGTCAGAAGCCATGGATGGCGATATTGTTGTTGCCTTGGTAGCGAATGAGAACACGCTGAAGCGCTATTTTGTAGACAAAGAGAATCAGAAAATCAGACTTCATCCTGAGAATAAGACCATGAAGGACATCATTGTTTCAGACTGTAAGATTCAGGGTGTAGCCGTCAAGGTCATTAAGAACCTTGAATAATGTGCGCTAAACAGTTTAAAAGATCAGAATAGTCATTGCAGTTGATAATGGCAGTGTTGACTACACTTACGGAAAGGTCATTGTCGGGAGAATTATGTACACTCATCATATCGGTTTCTTTTCCTTTTCCGAATGAGAGATATAAGCTTATCAGTCAAAGGAGGCGTGATGTTGGTGAGTTTTGCGGAGGAAAAAACTGGGGAATGTGTGGTATGTTGCCACAGATGTGGGGCATTTCTTATGGAGTCAGCTAGTACAACTTCGTATATGGTTTGCCCGGAATGCGGTGCCCGCCTTGTTGTGTGCGTGAAGAAAGGAAAGGTATGAGCTATAAGGGGTTTTCGAGAATTGACAGAGAATTTGTAGGATAATATAATGTGTATATTCCAGTGGCAAAGGATGAGCAGGTATTACTATAAAAAAAGAAAGCAATAAGAGGAGATTAAGTTGAAAAAGAAAAAAGATGAGATAACTATCCGCTCTAGCGCGGCGGAATACTTAACCTATGTTGCCTCTGTTGGTGATCAGCAGGACAGTGTTGAGATGCGCTATGAGGATGAAAATATATGGCTGACACAGAGAATGATGGCCACATTGTATGATGTTGGTTTACCGACAATAAATGAACATATTAAAAAAATTTATGCAGATAGTGAATTAGAAGAGACGGCAACTATTCGGAATTTCCGAATAGTTCAAACGGAAGGGTCTCGTCAGGTTACACGTGATACCAAGCACTATAGCCTTCAAATGATCATTGCCGTAGGCTTCAAGGTCAATTCCGAGCGTGCCGTACAGTTTCGTAAATGGGTAAACCAGATCGCCAAGGACTACACCATCAAGGGCTGGGTCATGGATGATGAGCGGCTGAAGCGCGGAACGTATCTGACAGAAAAGTATTTCGATGAGCAGCTAGAGCGCATCCGAGAGATCCGTGCCAGCGCAAGAAAATTCTATCAGAAGATCACTGACCTGTATGCGACAGCCATTGACTATGATAAAAATGCTGCAACAACGAGACGATTCTATGCGACTGTTCAGAATAAAATGCATTATGCCGTTCATGGACATACGGCGGCGGAGATGATCGTGGAAAGAGCGGATCACACAAAAGAGCACATGGGATTAACCACCTGGGCAGATGCTCCTGACGGAAAGATTAAGAAAAGCGATGTCACGGTTGCTAAAAATTATCTGAGTCAGGATGAAATGAAGCAGCTGAATCGTATGGTGACGGCATACCTGGATTTTGCGGAAAACATGACCTTACGACATATTCCGCTTACGATGCAGGACTGGGAAAAGAGGCTCAACAGCTTCATTGAAATGTTTGATTATGGCATTTTACAGGATGCGGGTAAGGTGTCCGCAGAAATTGCAAAGCTTCATGCTGAGACAGAATTTGAAAAATATCGCGTGATCCAGGACAGTTTATTCATGTCCGACTTTGATAGGTATATGCTGGAGTTGGAAGAAAGCGCAAAGAAATAAGGATCAGATACCAGGTCGAGACGGTGAAAACAGGCAACTCAACTCCCTGCGAGTGTATGGCAAATCCGTGGTTTGAACGGATGGATTGTGTAGAAGTTAAGTGGCCTTCACTGTCTCAACGGTCGAGACAGTGGCAGGTGGCAGCAGTGTAAACTTGCCTTGCATTGTATAGGTAGAAAAGGCCTTATACCGACTTGTTCCCATAGACTTCAATGGTTAAGACCGTGATATGGATGTCAAATTTGCCACAGATTGCATCTGTTTGCAGCTGTAAATGCGCGGTTTCAGAAGGTGTGGACATGTTTCCGTGAACGGGCACAATACCTGACATCAAGCAGAAGGTATCGTGCCACGTTGAGACGGTAGTCTTGATGTCACGCGTTAGCAATGAGCCACGCACAGACCGAGCATAAGGTGCTGTGGGAGCTTGCTCACAAAGGCACCATTATGCGATGGGCTGTATGCGGCGAATGCCGCGGATAAGCGTAGGAAGCTTTGCTTCCGTAGCGCATCCGGCGTGGCGTAGACAAATTAAAAAACATAGATTCCGAGCTTTTTCGGAGGTTTGGATTTGAAGCCAGACTTTTGAAAAAGCTCGGTTTTCTTATATGGAAACATATCCGCTGCAAAATGTGTGTCAGGTTGTAACCCCGGATTAGATGTCACGATTTGAGACAGTGGATTAGATATGTGGAGAATTGTTTAAATCGGAAGTTGATGGAATGGCCTGGTAGAGATGGTTTCAGCGATGGGGGACGT
>OGRG01001428.1_pt1 | contig 16689 bp, 9 predicted proteins | sample 1553501 | NCBI WGS metagenome assembly OGRG01 (sample SAMEA2580018, study PRJEB22360) | human gut metagenome | biome: human gut; feature: human-associated habitat; material: faeces | place: Denmark | collected 2008/2010 | reverse complement strand
AAGGCAGCCGTGGCTGCCATCGGGATCGAACTGTTGAACATAATAGAGAATCCGAATACACCGCAAAAACTTGTGATCAACCGCAGTAACAGATGAAGGACAGGATCGATGGATAATGAGGAAAAATCCTGTGGCTGCAATTTTAAGAGCAATGCCATGATCCATGCAAACATGGTAGCGACCAGCACGATGATCACGGAATAAGTGAGGCGTTCCAGTCCGGATCTCAAATCAAGCTTGGCAAGGTCGATTCCACTTGTGATGAATGGAAATCCTGGTATGATAAACAGCATGGAACAGATATATCCTGCCTCGTGGAAGGACGGAATATGGAATAACATTTCTGCCAGATGCAGACATACGGTATAAGTCAGACAGGCGGCAGAGATTGATACTGCAATATTTAAAAATAACGTATAATGGTGTTTGATCAGTTTGGTGCGGATCACATTTCCAATACCGGCTGCGATAAAGGCGAGAACCATTTCAATCGGACCACCACCCAGCAGGAACGTGAAAGCACAACATGCGAGTGCAGCGGCGAGACCAAGTTTGGCAGGGGAGTAGAGTGTGTGAATAGACTCGATTTCATCCAGACGTCTGTGAATCTCTTCACCTGTCAGATGGGCTTCCTGTTTTGGAAAATTGTCAACAAACTGTTCCATACGGTAAAGCTTTGAGGTATTGACACCTGTATTGGCAATGCTTAAGGATTGTGAGACACATTCTTTTCCGTCAAAACAGTTAAATTCGATGGACATAAGTCCGACATCCACGGTGCAGGTGACACCAAGTTCCTTTGCAAGACGGTTCATGGAAGTGCGGACACGCCATGCTCCGGTTCCACAGGAGAGCATGATCAATCCGACTCTTCCGATAACAGAAGCCTTCTCGATCAGCCCTGCTTTATTGATCAGAACATTGCTGTCGTTTTCCGTGTAATCGTGCCAGGGGATTTCCATATGATTTTTTTCCATGATATCCATATAATTATTCTTCTGCATAAATGATCGCCTCTGCTTTTTTTACATGTCGTTCCAGATTCTTCAAAAACAGCGAATCCGGTAGAAAAATACCAATCTCATCATAGCGGGTGTTTTCCTCTACCAGAGAATCCTGCCCATAGAAAATGTACGCCATAGGAAGACTTTTCTCCAGTTTGATCATAAGATCCCAGACAGCAGAATAAGCTTCTGCCTCTGTCTCTTTCAGCTTGACAGTGTCGGGCAGCTCGCGGATGATCAGTACACCGGTATTTTTTTCCAGAATCTGCTGATCCATATCCATTTTTTCAGAAGCATAGGCATGGCGGTAACGGTAGGCCTGTGCAAAATAAATATTTTTCTTATTGTCAAGATCACAGTAGACATCATAAAAATGCTGGTAATTTTTTTCATGTACGGTTGTTTTATATCCGGGCAGTAAATTGCCCGATTCGTCAGTCATGATAATCGGATTCGTTCTGCCGTCTGCGTTAAAACGGTACGGAATCAGAAACGAATTCCGGAGCAGATCGAATAATGTATTTTGACAGATTGCCATAAGAAAAGCTGACAGATCTCTGTTGTGATAAGCATTAAAAAGTGCCTGGGAAAATTCAGCGGGAGATAATGGAAAATTGTTATCCTCGTTGCAAAACAGGGAATTGCAGAAAGTCCCCTGGAGTTTTTCACATGCCCATGGATCATTTAATATTTTGTTGAATAAAACATCTGCTTTTTCTTCGCGTGGAAAAATTGTTTTTTCTGCCATAAATGAATCGCTTCCTTTTCTTTTTTCGCTAAAATTATACTATTGAAATAGAAATATGTGAAAGCTATAATTGATATAGCAGAAATAATAATTTGATATGATTGAGGGCGAGCTATGGATGTGAATTTTGAGTATTATAAAATTTTTTATTACGTTGCGAAATACAATAATTTTACGAGGGCTGCAAGGGTGTTGGGAAACAGCCAGCCGAATGTGACAAGGGCAATGAACTGTCTGGAACAGCAGCTTCATTGTACACTTCTGGTGCGGACGAACCGTGGAGTTTTTCTGACTACGGAAGGGGAAAAGCTGTATACACATGTAGCAGCGGCCATGGAACAGCTTTTTACGGCAGAGGAGGAACTGGCAGAATGTGTGGGACTGTCCCATGGGAGTATTGCAATCGGAGCCAGTGAGACCGCGTTAAATTTGTTCCTTCTGGATAAGTTAAAAGAGTTTCACAATACATACCCGGGAATCCGGCTGAAGATCTACAATCATTCCACACCGCAGGCGGTGGAAGCGGTGAGAAGGGGAACGGTTGATTTTGCAGTCGTTTCCACACCTGTAAAAGCGGATGCACCGCTCCACATGACAATGCTTCATCCATATCAGGAAATACTGATCGGTGGAACAGAGTTCGGGCATCTGGCAGGAAGGCAAACAACATTTGAGGAGATTATGCAATATCCGCTCATCTGTCTTGGAAAGGAGACGGTGACCTTTCAGTTTTACAGGCAGTTATTTGCTTCTTATGGTCTGGACTTTGAGCCGGATACAGAGACTGCAACGGCGGATCAGATCCTTCCACTGGTAAGAAGCGGACTGGGGCTGGCTTTTATACCAAAACCGATGGCAAAGGATGCGATTGACAGGGGAGAGGTGTCAGAGATACCCCTGTGTGAGAAGATACCGTCCCGGAATATCTGTCTGATCTATGACAGCAAACACCCATTTAAGGAGGCTGCCACACAATTGAAAAAGATGATCGCTGCGAATAGTTTTGCCAGTGTTGAATAGGTTTTTGGAAAACGATTGATATTTTTTAAAGCATATGTTATAGTTCAAACGAACTTGATAATGAAACAAACAGGTGTCAGATAGGCAGGGTGACCTCACTCTGCCGGATCTGGTGAAAAGGGAAACAGGTGCGAATCCTGTACGAACTCGTCACTGTATTTAGGGAGTGCATGCCAAAAACTCACTGGGCAGCCGGGAAGAGGGCAATGCATGATGATCTGTAAGTCAGGAGACCTGCCTGATTGTTGTACGGGAAACAAAAATGTTTCCACGCCACGAGTAACTGGCTGTACGGATGAGAAAATTTGAACTGTTTTTCGAGCATTTTTGTAAGATAGGACAGGAAAAATTTTATATTGTGATTTGAGTGCAGCGTTTCTTTTGTGAAAAAGAGACGCTTTTTTCATATTCAGGCAGAAGGACTCCATAGAACATCATCTGGAACAGACCGTCGAACAGGAAAGAGAGAAAAACAGAATGCAAAGCAACGGAAACGGAACCGAAGTATGGGAAAAAGGAATACAGGTTGATCTCCCGGATGGGGAATATGAGATTGAAGTGCAGCTGACAGGGGGAAGCGGCAGGGCGTCTGTCACATCACCGGCAATTTTGCAGGTGCAGGATGAGAAAGCTGTCATTGAGATTGAGTGGAGCAGTCCAAATTATGATTATATGACGCTGGACGGAGAGACTTATCTTCCGGTCAATACAGAGGGTAATTCGGTTTTTGAACTGCCTGTGACGGCGTTTGACAAAGAAGTGCCGGTAACGGCAGATACGACAGCCATGAGCGTGCCGCATGAGATTGAATATACGATTCTGCTCGACAGTGCTTCCATTGCAAACGCCGGGAAAAAACCGATGGAAGTGATCGCAGTTGTCTATGTCGCAGCAGTGATTGCAGTAAGTATCACAGCGTGGCAGATACATCGGAAGAGAAAAGGAAAAAAAGAATGAAGCAGATAAAAAAAATCGGTATGTGGTGTATATTGCTTTTTGCCTGCATCCAGATATCGGGCTGTGGAGACGGCCAGACCTCCTGGAAGAGTGAGGATCATGAGATCAGCAGTGAGCTGACTTATGAAAAGAGCATGGATTTAGATTATGCCACAGAGTTTGCAGTGGATTATTATGAGAACGGTTTTACACTGATTTCCATATCGGATGGAAGCAGATTTTTGCTGAATACCGAAGGGGAACAGGTACCGGAGGATTTAGAGAATGGGATCACAGTCTTAAATGCCCCGGTGTCCGATATTTATCTGGTTGCCTCTGCGGCTATGGATATGTTTTGCAGTATCGGTGCACTGGATCACATCTGCCTGTCCGGACTGCCTGAAGAAAAATGGGAGATCCCGGAGGCAAAGGCGGCAATGGAGAGCGGACAGATCGTATATGCCGGAAAGTATAATGCACCTGATTATGAACTGATCTGTTCGAAAGAGTGCGGGCTTGCCATTGAGTCAACGATGATCGGACATTCACCGGAGGTAAAGGAGAATCTGGAATCGTTTGGCATTCCGGTTTTAGTCGATCATTCCAGCTATGAGTCTGATCCGCTTGGCAGGACCGAGTGGGTAAAGCTTTATGGAGTGCTGACCGGAAATGAGGATGCGGCGGTGAGAGCATTTGAGGAACAGAAACAGTATGTGAAAGAGCTTTCTGATGTGAAAGCTACCGGAAAGACAGTCGCATTTTTTTATGTTACAACAGCAGGAACGGTCAGTGTGCGAAAGAGCAATGACTATGTTCCGAAAATGATAGACATTGCCGGTGGGGAGTATGTGTTCCGGAATTTAAAGGGCGAGGATAACGCAGCTTCCAGTGTCAATATGCAGATGGAAGAATTCTATGCGCAGGCGAAAGACGCAGATTATCTCGTCTATAACAGCACGATTGACGGCAATCTGACAACGGTTGATGATTTACTGGCAAAAAACAGTCTTTTTGCAGATTTTAAGGCAGTCAAAGACGGAAACGTATGGTGTATCGGGAAAAACCTTTATCAGGATACAATGGATACCGGAAGCATTATCCATGATTTTCATGAGATGCTGAACTCGGAGGATACGGATGAACTTACCTACATGTATAAGCTCAAATAGAAAAATAAGATATACGGTCTGTTTTGTCATTCTGATCACATTATCAATACTCTTTTTTATCATCAGTGTATGTGCCGGAAGTGTGCAGATTCCGCTCTCAGATATCTGGAGACAGTTCAGAGGGGAACAGGATGAACTTTATGCAGCCATTCTCTTTCAGATCCGTATCCCCAGAACATTTGCGGCAATCCTGCTCGGCGGTGCGCTGGCGTTGTCTGGGTATCTGCTGCAGACTTTTTTTCATAATCCGATCGCGGGACCGTTTGTCCTTGGTATTTCTTCCGGGGCAAAATTATTTGTGGCGGTCGTGATGATCGTGTTCTTAAAATATTCCAGAACATTATCTTCTGTGGATCTGATCGTGGCGGCGTTCGCAGGATCTATGCTGTCGATGTTTTGTGTGCTTCTGATGTCACCGAGAGTTCAGAATATGTCATTTTTAGTGCTGATCGGAGTGATGATCGGCTATATCTGTTCCGCAGTCACAGATTTTCTTGTGACGTTTGCAGAGGATTCCGACATTGTGAATCTTCATAACTGGTCGATGGGAAGCTTTTCCGGTATCACATGGGAGAATGTGAAAACAATCGTGTTTGTTGTAGCCGTTACCGGCATTTTGACATTCTTTTTGTCAAAACCGATGGAAGCGTACCAGTTAGGAGAGACTTATGCAAAAAATATGGGTGTCAATATCAAAATGTTCCGCGTACTGCTCGTGATCTTATCGAGCATCTTATCCGCAGTGGTAACAGCGTTTGCGGGACCTGTGTCGTTTGTCGGGATCGCGGTGCCGCAGATGGTAAAGCGGTTATTCCGGACGGCAAAACCGATCATCATGATACCGGCATGTTTTATAGGTGGGGCAGTATTCTGCATGTTCTGTGATCTTCTGGCGCGGATGGTGTTTGCACCGACGGAGATGAGTATCAGTACCGTGACAGCGATTTTTGGCGCACCGGTAATGATCGCAGTTATGTTGAAGCAGCGACAGGAGCGGTACTAAGGAAGAAAAATTGAAATTGTGAGAAGCATGCATCCAGGCATTCGGTAGGTAATGAAATATCTTGACAATGGAAAATGAGGAACGGAATGGAAGAACGGGAACTTTTACACACGGACGGACTGTCCGTTGGATATCACGGAAAAGAACTGATAAAGGAGATAGGGATTTCTCTGAAAAGGGGAGAGATCGTGACATTGATCGGACCAAACGGGGCAGGAAAATCCACTATTTTAAAGACTATCGCAAAGCAGCTGCAGGAGATCTGCGGCAGTGTTTATGTGGAAAACACCAGGCTGTGTGAACTGCCGGAAAAAGAACTGGCGAAGAAAATGTCCATTGTTTTCACAGAGCGCATCACACCGGAGCTGATGACAGTGGCAGACGTTGTGGCGATGGGGAGATATCCGTATACCGGAGGACTTGGCATCCTGACACCAAAAGATGAGGCGGTGGTGGCGCAGTGCATGGAACAGATCCGCATCTCACCGTTAAAAGAACGCAATTTTATGAGTCTGAGTGATGGGCAGAAACAGCGTGTACTGCTTGCAAAGGCGCTGTGTCAGGAGCCGGAGATTCTGATCCTTGATGAGCCGACATCTTATCTGGATGTAAAGTACAAACTCGAATTTTTATCCATGCTGCAGGAGATGACACGGAAGAAAAAAATTGGTGTTCTCATGTCGCTGCATGAACTTGATCTTGCAGAGCGTGTGTCGGACAAAATTGTATGCGTCAAAGGGGAAAACATTGAGCATTACGGCACGCCGGAGGAAGTCTTTACCGATGGATTTGTCGATCAGCTTTATGAGATCACGGACGGAACGTTTCAGGAGAAAAGCGGTTGCGTGGAACTGAAAAAATGCGGGGGCATACCGGAGGTATTTGTGATCGCCGGAAATGGTACGGGAAGTTTCCTGTTCCGGCAGCTTCAGAGAAATGGGATTCCATTTGCAGTGGGGATCTTAGGAAAAAATGATATTGATTATCCGGCGGCAGAAGCGCTTGCGGTGCAGGTGATCGCTGCGGAGGCGTATCAGGACTTTGAGAGGCAACATTATGAGGCGGCAAAACAGGTGATGTGCGCATGCAGAAAGGTGATCTGCTGCCAGACGGTATTTGGATCACAGAACGTGCTTAACAGACAGCTTTTTCGGGAGGCAGAAGACTGTGGAATGGAGATAGAATTATGGCAAAAGTGATCATGGTGCAGGGCACGATGTCAAACGCAGGAAAGAGCCTGATCGTGGCAGGACTCTGCAGGATTTTCAGACAGGACGGATACCGGGTGGCACCTTTTAAATCCCAGAATATGGCACTGAATTCTTTTATCACAAAGGAAGGGCTTGAGATGGGACGCGCACAGGTGATGCAGGCGGAGGCAGCAGGGGTGGAGCCGGTAGCTGCAATGAATCCGATCCTGTTAAAACCGACCACACATGTCGGCTCACAGGTGATCGTGAATGGTGAAGTGCTTGGGAATATGAGCGCCAGAGATTATTTTGTGTATAAAAAACAGTTGATCCCGGAAATCAAAAAGGCATTCCGGGAGTTAGAAAGAGATAACGACATTATCGTGATCGAAGGCGCAGGAAGTCCGGCAGAGATCAATCTGAGGGAGAATGACATTGTCAATATGGGATTGGCAGAGCTTCTGGATGCACCGGTGCTTCTTGTGGGAGACATTGACAGGGGCGGCGTGTTTGCACAGCTTCTCGGAACGCTGATGCTGCTCGAGGAACCGGAAAAGGAACGTGTAAAAGGGCTCATCATCAATAAATTCCGCGGGGATAAAACTATATTAGATCCGGGCGTTGTGATGCTGGAGGAGCGGGGACATGTGCCGGTCGTGGGCGTTGTGCCTTATATGGAGCTGTCCATTGATGACGAGGACAGCTTAAGCAGCAGATTTGACCGCAGGGAGGAAGGCCTGATCGATATTGCAGTCATCCGTTATCCAAGAATTTCCAATTTTACGGATCTGTCTGTCTTAGAGCAGATCGGGCAGGTTTCCGTGCGCTATGTGGACAGTGTGAGAGACTTACACCACCCGGACATGATCGTGCTTCCGGGCAGCAAAAATACAATGGCCGATCTGAAATGGATGCGGGAAAATGGTCTGGAGGCGCTGATCAAAAAGAAAGCGCAGGATACCATTGTTTTTGGAATCTGTGGCGGATACCAGATGCTGGGTGAGACGATCAGCGATCCATATCAGGTGGAAAACGGTGGAAGCATGAAGGGCATGGGACTGCTTCCGGCTGCGACGGAGCTGAAACAGGAAAAAACAAGAACACAGGTAACGGGAACTTTTGGAGAAATTTCCGGAGCACTCTCCGGACTTTCCGGAAAGAGCGTGCGCGGATACGAGATCCACATGGGCAGTACCGGAGACAGTCGAAGTAACGCGGATAATAGAAGCACCGCAGACGGTGGAAGCATCGTAGACAGTGAGTGTGTCATAGATCCGGAAAGCAGAGGTAATGAGAAGCGTTACATGTGCAGAATACAAAACGAAGCAGATGGCAGTGTAAAATACGATGGAATCTTTTCCGGTAACGTATACGGAACATATGTTCACGGCATTTTTGACGAGGGAACGCTGGCAGAGACACTGGTTGGTATCCTGGCTGATCGGAAGGGTGTGGCGCTGGATACCGGGCAGATGATAAGTTACGGGCAGTTTAAGCAGATGCAGTATGATAAACTTGCAGACGGTCTGCGGGAGTCCATGGATATGGAAGCTGTGTATGCGATGCTGCGGGAAGCTGCGATTTAAAACAGGTACTGTAAATCAAAGCTGTGAGCAAGCTTTTGTATATTTTGAAAATACGTTACTGTTGTTACTGGAACGAGGTACGAGTGAACAGTAACGAAAAAAATCTTAATATTTGCTTAAAATCCCTTATAAACTATATTCAGATGGAAAATTGTGCTACAATACCAATGATAGGCGGTTTGTGCAAAGAATCGCCTGAAAGAGAAAAATAAGAGGATGGGAGGCAAAATGTTATGATAAAAAAGAGACTGGAATGGTTAAAGCGCGGTCTGTGTATCACATTGGCGGGTACTATGATCATCTGTTCCGATACCATGGCATTTGCAGCAGAAGCGGCAAACGGACAGGTCGTAGAACAGACGGATGCCACAGAAAACGAGACTGGGGTTTTGACGGATGCTCAGTCAGACCAGACCGGAGAAAATGGTGAACAGGAGTATCCGTCCGGGGTAACAGGACAGACTGAAGCCGGCGAGGCAGCCGAAGCCGGCGAAACGACAGAAACAACGGAAGTAACCGAAAATACCGAGAATACCGAGGTGACGGAAACTACCGAAGTGACGGAAACTACCGAAGAGACGGAAACTACCGAAGTGACGGAAACTACCGAAGTGACAGATCCTACGGAAACCACTGAGGTTACCGAAGAGACGGAAACAACGGAAGATACCGAGATTAAGGAAGCGACTGCAAATGGAGTCATCATAAGCAAAAAAGATAAATATGCAGTTGTCAGCGCGGGAGAAACAGTGACGCTTCCGGGATATTCGTTTGAGACAACGGGAGATGATGAGCCGGAGGTTGAGTGGCTGATCGATGATAACAGTATCGCAGCACTTACTACGTCAAAAGTAGATGGAAAGCTTACAGGAGAGGTAAAGACATTAGCAGCAGGTGTTGCTGTCCTTACACTTCAGGTAAAAGATACACCGGCTGATAAAGATAATTATTATATTGTCGTAAAACCGAAAAATGCGCCGTCAAGCTGTACGGCGGATACGACATATAATACAGTAAGTTTAGGCTGGTCAAAAACAGCAGATGCAGACGGCTACACCATCACACGAAAAGTGGAAGGCTCAGATACAGAGCAGACGATCGCACATGTGGATGGTACTGATACGGTGTCGTATAAAGATACGGCAGCACAGACCGGAATCAGCTATATTTATCATGTATATGCCTATACAAAATATACGAACAACGGACAGACGGATTATGCCAATACGGATACCTATGCATCCGTAAAAGCAACACCACAGCTTGGAAAAGCAGCAATGACATCTGTTACAGCGGAAGGTTACAGCAGCCTGACACTAAAATGGGAAAAAGTGGATGGTGCAACCGGATATATCGTATATCGTTCCACAGATAAATCAAAAGTGGACACACAGCTCACGGATATCACGAACGGTGCAGTAAGTTATGTGGATGCCGCACTGACAGCCGGAACGACCTACTATTATAAAGTACAGCCATATCGTGTGGTAAACGGCAAAAAGGTTTTTGGTGATGCGTCGGGCATTCTCTCCGGCAAACCGCTTCCGTCAGCGACAAGATTGAACGCAGAATCAGCCGGATATAAAGAAGTAAAACTGGCATGGAGTGCCGTGGATGGTGTGACGGGTTATGAGGTTTACAGAAAAACATCATCATCCTCTTATAAAAAGATTGCAACTGTAACAAATGGAAAGACAAGTTACAGCGATACAAAAGTGACAGCAGGTACAGCCTATACCTATAAAGTAAGAGCCTATAAAACGGTAAATGGAAGTCAGGTATATGGAGATTATTCCAACGAGGCATCGGCAACCCCTGCTTTAGAGGCACCACAGATTACAGTTAGAAATGCGTCTTACAACAGTGTGACGATCACATGGAATCAGATCAGCGGTGCACATGGCTATAAAGTATATCGTTCTACGAAAAAGGACAGCGGCTATAGAGCTGTTAAGACAGTCAATGATAAAACGACGATTACCTGTACAGATAAAAAATTGTCGGTAGGAACGAAGTATTATTATAAAGTCTGTGCATTCCGTACAGTCGGGGATAAGAATGTAGCAGGGAACTATTCGGATGTGCAGTCGATCAAGGCGGCACCGGAAGCAGTAACATTAAAATCAGAAGCAGCAGGTGCAACGGCGATCAAACTGACATGGAATAAAGTGAACATGCCATCCACAGGTGGCGGATATGCAGTATATCAGGTTGTAAACGGAGCAGATCAGCTGGTAAAAAGATGCAGTACAAAGAGTACTTCTTATACAGTGACAGGACTTACACCTGGTCAGAAATATACATTTAAAATCGTATCTTTTGCAAAAGATAAAAATGGCAAAAGAGCATATGGTGGAACTTCCAATGAACTTACTGCAACACCGAAACTTCTTCCGGTAACGATCGACACGATCAAATCCGGCAAATACAACAGCGTCGTATTGAGCTGGAATGTTACTTCCGCAGGGGATGAGGACGGATATATTGTTTACCGTGCAGCTTCTAAAAAAGGAAGTTATAAGCAGATCGGAACCGTAAAAAGAAAGAGCGGAGCCATGACCGGATCTTATACAGATAAAAACGTTAAGATCGGAAAGAAGTATTATTATAAAGTAGTAACTTACAAAAACATTTCGGGCGGTAAAATGCTCCGTTCCGCTTATTCAGGTGTAAAAGGCATTACAGCCGCACCGAGTATCACAACGGTTAAAGTGAAATCGGCAGGAAATGAAAGCCTGAAAGTTACATGGAAAAAGGTAAAAGCATCCAAAAACCGTTATGTAAAGGGATATGCGATCTACCGCAGCACTTCTGAAAATGGAAAATACAGAAAAATTAAGACGATCAATAAGGGAACAACAACTTCGTATGTGGATAAGGGACTTGTAACCGGTAATACCTATTATTATAAAGTTCGTACTTTCTGTACATCCGGTGGAAAGAAAATCTACAGTGATTATTCCGATCCGGCATCCATGCAGGTACTTCCGGGAAAACCTTCCATCCAGGTAGTTGCAGCAAATTATAACACCATTACGGTCTCCTGGAAGAAAGTAGAAGGGTGTGATGGATATCGTGTATATCGTGCAACAGAGAAAGATGGAAAATATAAACCAGTCAAAACCTGTTCTTCCGTTAATACGCTTTCTTATAAGAACAGTAAGTTAAAGACAGGAAAGACCTATTATTATAAAGTAAGAGCTTATGTGAACAAAAATGGCAAAAAACTTTATGGTGACTATTCCGCAGTGAAACAGGCAACGCCGGTTCTTTCAAAACCAACCGGATTATATGCAGCCTCAATTGCTGAAAACCAGATCAAGCTGACATGGAATGCGGTGGATGGTGCAGAAACTTATACCGTATTGAGAAGTAACTCTGAGAACGGAAAATATAAGATTGCAACGGAACTTTGTACAACAAATTCTTTTATTGATTATACCGCTGTGACAGGAAAAACCTATTATTATAAGATTTATGCGGTTCGTGGAGAGTACGTCAGTGCAACAACGGATTGTGTAAGTGTTATATCGTCAGCACTTGAAGTGAGCACAACGAGTGTACTGATCAAGACAGGAACGAGTGTAAAAGTAACAGCAACTGCAAAACCATACGGTGTGGTATACTGGTCTTCTGCTAACTCTACGATCGCCGTTGTTTCCTCAGATGGAACAATCTATGGTCTGAAGGCTGGAACAACGACCGTAAAGGCATCTGCAAACGGAATCACGAAAGAAATCACGGTAACGGTAAAAGACAAACTTGAGACAGAGAATAAGATCATAGATATTTCAAGTGATAACGGTACGGTAGATTTTAATGCGATCAAGGCAGCCGGATACGAATGTGTAATGCTTCGTATTTCCAAAGGAACAACAGCGGATGCGAAGTTCCAGACAAATTATAAGAATGCGAAAGCAGCAGGCCTTAAGGTTGGTGTATACTGCTACTCCCTGGCGCAGAACGCAGCGCAGGCAAAAGCTGAGGGTGATAAAGTATTAAATATTCTGAATGCACAGAAGTTAGACTATCCGGTTGTATATGTACTTGATGATATCTCATTATTGTACAATAATGTAACAGCAACACAGAGAATTGATTTTATCAATGCATTCAGGACAGAAATCATTGATGGTGGAAAACAGTATAAGTTTGCACTTGGTCTGAACCAGAAACTTTTACAGCAGTATCCGGGCAAATATGTGGATACAAGCAAGCTCACAGGAACAGATCTGTGGATTATCAATTATCGTGCAGAGAGTCTTGGAAGCGGTTACCAGGGTAAAGGTAATGTGGTAATGTGGAGATACACGAACCAGGGTACAGTAAATGGTGTAAATGGCAAGGTAAATATCAGTATCCGGTATAAGACTTATTAATGAGAGTACAGGATACAGACAGTAATCCGCAGGAATGAGGACAGCTATGAAAAGTTATGCAAAAAAAATCATGACAAGACTGGCAGCAGGGGCGATGGCGCTCCTGCTTGCTGTCGGTACGGCTGCAACAGATATGTCTGTGTATGCAGCAGAAACGAAAACACAGGAAGGCACGACGGAAAAGAAAAAGATCACAGGATTTGCAGATCTTTCGGACAACCCGAAAGAGATTCGTATGACAGGTAAAATCAGCCTGAACCGCCTGCTTGCCAAGATGCCGCAGAGCATTGATGTTTATCTGGATGGCGGCAAAGAGACAACGAGTATTCCGGTAACCTGGAGCTGTGTCGGAGACTATGACACGACGAATTATTTTGTCTATGAATTTGACCCGAAATGGGATACCGATCAGTATTCACTTGGAGCAGGACAAAAGGACAAAATTCCATACATCAATGTGGTGATCTCAGGGACAAGTCTCTATAAAGGTGCAGCCATTTCTCAGGATGAGAAAAAATCCAACGAAAAAAAAGTATATAAATTTGCGAAAAGAAAGCTCAAATTAAATACAGCAGCGGCCTGTGGTGTGCTTGCCAATATTGAGAGTGAATCTTCTTTTAACCCAACCATAAGCGTCATTGATACCAACGGCAAGATCAGTTATGGTATCTGTCAGTGGAATGCTTCGAGATTTGATGACCTGAGAAACTACTGCAGCAGCAATGGTTATGATTATACTTCCATCGACGGGCAGCTTAAGTTTTTAAAATACGAACTGGAACATTCCGAGAAATATGCATTTTCCAAAGTGAAAAATGTCGAAAACACTGCAGACGGAGCCTATACAGCCGGGTATAACTGGGCAAAATATTTTGAGCGCTGTAACAGTGTATATTTTGAAGGACGTGCGAAACGCGCAAGAGATGTCTACTGGGCAAAATATAACGGTGACAGTCCGGATGATCCGGATAACCCGGATAACCCGGACGATCCGGTAACAAAGAAATATACCATCAAATATGTACTCTATGATGGGGAAAATAGCGATGCCAATCCATCGTCTTATAAGATCACAACAGAAACGATCACATTGAAAAAAGCAAAGAAAAAAGGTTATACATTTGAAGGATGGTATAAGGAGAGCAGCTTTAAAAACAGGATCACAACGATCCCGAAAGGATCAAAAGGCAACCTTACCATTTATGCAAAATGGAAAGCAAATAAATATACCGTTCGCTTTCATGGAAACAAGGCAACCAGCGGCAGTATGCAGGAGATGAAAAATCTCGAATATGATATGGATTATATCCTTAGAAAAAATAAATTTAAACGCAAGGGATATAAATTTGTCCGCTGGAACACAAAGGCAGATGGAAGTGGAAAGAAATACGGCAACAAGGAAGAAATCGAGAACCTTTCTGCAAAAAACGGTGCAGTTGTTGATCTGTATGCACAGTGGTCAAGGGATACTTACAAGATCACTTACAAAACGAACGGCGGAGAACTTGCGGATGGTACTGCAAAGAAATACAACGTAGATACCAGAACGTTCAAATTAAAAACACCGGTCAGATATGGCTATACATTTAAAGGCTGGTATAAAGACAAAAAATGTACCAGACGTGTCACACAGGTCAAAAAAGGTACAATTGGAAATCTGACCTTTTATGCAAAGTGGCAGATCAATAAATATAAAATCAAATACGATGGAAACGGCGCAACCAGCGGTTCCATGAAAGGTGTCTCTGTCTGCCAATATGGCAAGACCTATACGCTTACAAAAAATAAATTCAAGCGCACGGGTTATGTGTTTGAGGGCTGGAATACAAAGAAAAACGGCAAAGGTGATTTTTATGAAGACGGAGAGGATATCCGTAATATCACAGCGAAAAACGGTAAGACAGTCACACTGTATGCGCAGTGGAGCAAAAAGCAGTACATGATAAAATATGTACTTGACGGAGGAACCATTTCGTCTGAAAATCCGACCGGCTACTATTACGACACACCTACGATCCAGCTTGCAGCAGCTACCAAAGAAGGATATACCTTTAAAGGATGGTATACGGATTCTGCATTTAAAAACAAGATCACGAAGATCAAAAAGGGAACCCGTAAAAATTACAAACTGTATGCAAAATGGAAGATCAATACTTACAATATCGTGTTTGACGGAAATGGAGCAACCAGTGGTTTGATGAAATCGATCAGTTCCTGCAAATACAATACAAGCTATAAACTCTCTGCAAATACATTCCAGAGAAATGGATATAAGTTTATCGGATGGAGTACCAAAGCGGATGGCAGCGATACTTTTTATGGAGATGGTGCAACAGTATCAAATCTTTCCCTTACAAATGGAGCAACAGTAAAACTATATGCACAGTGGGAAGCTTTGTAGGATGACAAAAATGAAATTTTATTTAGCACCGATGGAGGGACTTACCGGTTTTGTGTTCCGAAATGCATATCAGAAACATTTTGGAAATATAGATACCTATTTTACACCATTCATCAATAATAAAAAGATGAATTATAAAGAGATCAAAGACATTCTGCCGGAACATAATGAAGGGATGCATGTGGTTCCACAGATTCTGACGAATCGTGCAGAAGATTTTCTGGCAATCGCAAAAGAGTTAGGAAACTATGGTTACGAGAGCGTCAATTTAAATCTTGGGTGCCCGTCCGGGACGGTCGTGGCAAAGCACCGCGGCGCAGGATTTCTTGCGGTGCCGGAGGAACTGGATCACTTTTTAGAAGAGATCTTTGCGGAATGTCCGCTCCGGATCTCCGTCAAAACACGTGTCGGTGTCAATGATGCCGGGGAGTGGGAGCATCTTCTTTCCATCTATGAAAAATTTCCGATGGAGGAACTGATCATTCATCCGCGTGTACAGAAGGACTTTTATAACAATACTCCGGATATGGAAGCGTTTTTATATGCGGTAGAAAACAGCAGACATACGCTATGTTACAACGGTGACATCTGCTCCGTGGAGGATTACCGGACATGGAGACAGCAGATGGAAGAAAAAAGGAAATGTGCTTTTATGCAGGAATCCGGGCAGCAGACGGATCCGGAGGACACTGGCAGCCTGGTGTCCCATCTCATGCTTGGAAGAGGAGTTTTAAAAAATCCGGGTCTGATCGGAAAACTCACAGGACATGCGCCGATCACAAAGGATCAGTTTCATGCGTTTCATGATGACATATTAAAAGGATATCTGGATGTAATGTCAGGGGAGCGCAACACGCTGTTTCGTATGAAAGAGCTGTGGTTTTATTTTGCAAAATATTTTACAGAACCCGAAAAATATGTAAAGCAGATCAATAAGACACAGCATGTGGCGGAGTACCGTGTGATTGTTGATAATCTGTTCCGCGAGCAGGAATGGGAACAAAAATAAAAAGTAAAATATTTTATAAAAAAGTAAAATAAATAATTGTAAAATAAAAATGATTTTGCTATTGTAGAGTTAGATATCATACAGAAATGGAGGAGCCGTATGAGAAAACAAAGCAAAATCATTTTTTATGCAGGAATTGTATTGGGGGTTGCTGCAGTGCTTACGGGGGTGGCACTGTCGGGGGGGGAGAAGATCCCGAAGGATTTTACAGTGAGTTATGATGGAATCAAAACGGCGGATATTA
>OGRG01001405.1_pt1 | contig 16879 bp, 12 predicted proteins | sample 1553501 | NCBI WGS metagenome assembly OGRG01 (sample SAMEA2580018, study PRJEB22360) | human gut metagenome | biome: human gut; feature: human-associated habitat; material: faeces | place: Denmark | collected 2008/2010 | reverse complement strand
AAAGTCACAAATATAGGGTATTGTCTCTCTTTGGGGGCGTCTTCTTGCCTGCGGCAAATCAGGATTTCCTCAATTGACTGTAGTTGTATTATTTGTTAAAATTATAATATATAATACTATTTTGTGGATTGGAGAGAGAGAGATGGCTAAAAAAATCAGTACAAGGAAAACAACAGCTAAAAGTAGTTCAACAGCAAAAAAGACTTCTGTTAAAAATGCAGAAGCTGAAGTAAAGGCTTCAGTTAAGGAGGCAACAGTTGAGCCGAAGACTGTAGCGAAGGAAGAAGCAGTTAAGCCAAAGGCTGCGGTAAAGAAGACGGCTAAGGCAAAAACTCCAGAGAAGAAAGAAACGGTTGAAGCAAAGCCTGAGGCAAAGAAGGAAGAAGCGGTTAAGCCAAAGTCAGCAGCAAAGAAGAAGACAGCTAAGGCAAAAACTTCAGAGAAAAAAGCGGCAGTTAAAGCAAAGCCTGTGGTTAAGAAAGAGGAAGCAGCAGAGCCGAAGACTGAGGTAAAGGAGAAGACAGTTAAGGCAAAGCCAGCAGCAAAGAAAGCAGAAGTTGAAGTAAAGGAGCCAGTTAAGAAAGTAGAAATCGAGACAAAGGTGCCAGCTAAAAAAGTGGCAGTTAAGGCAGAGGCTCCGTCTAAGAAAGAAGTAGCTGAACCACAGATTGCTGTTAAGCAGGATATCCCGATGGAGCAGCCAGATTTGGGTCCGAGAAGAAGTGTTGCGTTTATTGGTTCAGAGTGTTATCCATTTGTTAAGACTGGTGGACTTGGTGATGTAATGTATGCTCTTCCTAAGGCTTTGGCAAAGTTAAATCTGGATGTTAAGGTAATTTTGCCAAGATATAAATGTATTCCTCAGAAGTATCAGGAAAAGATGGAATACAGGGGCTCTTTCTATATGGATCTTTGTGCTGATGGAAAACAGTATTATGTGGGAATTATGGAATATCAGGAAGATGGTGTTGTCTATGATTTTATAGATAATGATGAGTTTTTCTCCTGGGGAGACCCATATACGAACCTTATAGATGATATTCCAAAGTTCTGTTATTTTGGTAAGGCTGCTCTTGCTGCACTTAATTATTTAGATTGGACTCCAGACATAGTACATTGTCATGACTGGCAGGCAGCGTTAGTGCCGCTTTACTTAAGAACCTGTTTTAGTGATACAAATGTGGGACGTGCAATTGCAGTACTCACAATACATAATTTAAGATTCCAGGGTGTTTATGACAGAAAAACGATTCAGTATTGGTCAGGGCTTCCTGATTATGTATTTAATAAAGACTGTATGATTCAGAACTGGCTGGATGCGAATATGCTAAAGGGTGGTATTACTTATTCTAATAAAGTGACAACGGTAAGTAACACTTACGCCTGGGAGATTCAGACAGAAGAATATGGTGAGGGACTTGAAGAACATTTAAGATATCACAATAATAAGGTTTTAGGAATTGTAAATGGTATTGATACAGATATCTGGAATCCGGCAACAGATAAGCTGTTAGCCTCTAAGTATGATGCAGAATCAGCGATAAAGAATAAAAAGGCAAATAAAAAAGCTCTTCAGGAATCTTTAGGATTAGATGTGGACGACAATAAAATGGTAATTGGTCTTATTTCCCGTCTTACAAATCAAAAAGGACTTGACCTTGTAAATGACGTAATTCCAGGTATCATGGATGGAAATACGCAGGTAGTTGTTCTTGGTACAGGTGATGCCCAGTATGAGGACACCTTCCGTTATTATGAAGATAAATATAAAGGCAGCTTCTGTGCCTATATTGCCTACAATGAAAATGTGGCTCATAATATTTATGCAGGGTGTGATGCGCTTTTAGTTCCATCAAGATTTGAACCATGCGGACTTACACAGCTCATATCCATGAGATACGGTGCCGTTCCAATTGTCAGAGAAACAGGAGGCTTGAAAGATACTGTTCAGCCTTATAATGCATTTGAAAACACAGGCAATGGTTTTACATTTGACAGATATGAAAGTGGACTCCTTTACGATGCAATCAATAGAGCAAAAACACTCTATTTTGAAAACAGAGTGTACTGGGATGACATGGTAGTTCGTGATATGAACAAAGACGTTTCCTGGGAACAGAGTGCAAAACAGTATAAAGATATGTATGTAGAATTAACACCAAGATATTAAGCTCTGATTTGCTGCAGGCATGGGAGACGAACTCAGGGAGATAAATAAAGCATATTTGAAACTTTAGCCGCGGCGGTTTGAATGCTCGCTTTACGCGCTTGCATCCAAACCTCGCTCCGAGGCCACGAATATGCTTTATTTATCTCCCTGAGTTCTGCTCGTTGGCAGTTGCAGTTTAGAAAATCAGCTGGAGAGATTTGGAAAAGAGGACAGGAGATGTAGAAGTTCTGGGAGATGAAAGCTTATGGGATAGATTCTCTCTGGACGTGTCAATTTCCCTTGACAAAATAAAAATTTCTGGCTATAATACTTTAGTGTAGTGCATTGATAAAACTATGCAGAGATTATAAGGGAAAGAAAAAGGAGAATACTATGAAAAAGATAATTGCAATGCTCTTAGTTCTCGTAATGAGCGTGACAGGATTAGTCGGTTGTGGTTCATCAAAAGGTAATGAAGCAGGTTCAACAAGTGCAAGTTCCGATTCTGACTGGGCTTACATTCAGGATAAGGGAAAACTCACTGTTGGTATCACATTATTTGCACCAATGAACTATTACAATGAGAAAAACAAACTTGTTGGTTTTGATACAGAGATGGCCGAGGCAGTTACAAAGAAGCTTGGCATTGATGTAGAGTTTACTGAGATTAACTGGGACTCTAAAGAAGTAGAGTTAAGTTCTAAGAATATTGACTGTATCTGGAATGGTATGTGTATCACAGAAGAGAGAAAGCAGAATATGAGTATTTCTGACCCATATCTTTATAATACACAGGCTATGGTAATGAAAAAATCCAGAGAAAAAGAAATCATGAAGAGTGTAAAAGGTCTCACTGTTACAGCAGAACAGGGTTCTACAGGTGAGGGAAAGATTGATGGTTCTATCGCAGATGATGATACTGTAAAGGTTTCTGCACAGGATTATTTCAAAGATGCGAACTATGTTGCTTCTGATTCTATGGCAAAGGCTCTTATGGAAGTAAAATCCGGTACAGCAGATGTTGCTTTAGTTGATAGTGTTTGTGCACTAGGAATGGTTGGTGAAGGAACAGATTATTCTGATTTAGTAATCAATATGGATAACAATTTTGGTCAGCAGGAATATGGTATTGCATTCCGTAAGGGAAGCGATGTAACAGAAAAAGTAAATGAAGCAATCAAAGAACTTTACGAAGATGGAACAGTAGATACGATTGCAAAGAAATATGGTTTACAGGAGATGTTGATTAAATAGTTATTTCTATGGTATGATAGAGAAACTATATAGGCTTCGTGAGAATACATAGAAAGGAATCCGGGATTTCGGTGTCTTTTACAAGAAGAAAGAGACGGAAAGACCGGATTCTTGTTGTGGTTTCAGGCGAAGATATATCAAATATTTTTACAAAGAAAGAAGGATAAGATTATGATGGCTACCAGCCCAGTAGAATCCTTAAGTTCAGGATTCATTCTTAACATCGAGCTGTTCTTTATCACTTTGCTTCTGGCACTGCCACTTGGATTAGTGATAACATTTTGTTCTATGTCAAAGTTTAAGCCGTTAAAATGGCTGAGCAGAACTTTTGTCTGGATTATCAGAGGAACACCTCTGATGCTTCAGCTTTTTGTTGTATTGTATGTGCCGGGACTTTTATTTGCGATGCCGATAAGTTCTCGTTTTACAGCGGCGGTTATCGCGTTTGTTATTAACTATGCAGCATATTTTTCAGAGATTTACCGTGGTGGAATTGAGAGTGTATCAAGGGGACAGTATGAGGCAGGTCAGGTACTTGGTATGACAAAGACACAGATTTTCTTTAAGATTATTCTGTTACAGGTTATAAAGAGAATTATTCCGCCAATGAGTAATGAAGTTATTACGCTTACAAAAGATACTTCTCTTGCACGAGTTATCGCTCTTGCAGAGATTATCATGTGTGCGGAGCGTTATACAAAACAGGGTCTTATCTGGCCACTGTTTGCTACAGCATTATATTTCCTTGTTTTCAATGGCATCCTTACAATTTTATTTGGATGGATTGAAAAGAAAATGGATTACTTTAGAGTATAAGGAGGGGTTTTGATGTCTATTCTTGAAGTGAAGAATTTAAAAAAGAATTTTGGAAGTCTTGAAGTGTTAAAGGGCATTGATTTTTCTCTGGAAAAGGGAGAAGCCCTCGCGATGATCGGAGCATCAGGAAGTGGAAAGACAACACTTTTGCGCTGCCTGAACTTTTTAGAGCGCCCGACACATGGACAGATTATTGTAAATGATAAAGTGATCTTTGATGCCGATGATAACAAATCTCTGGGAGATGCACAGATAAGAAAGAACCGTTTACATTTTGGAATGGTATTTCAGTCCTTTAATCTTTTCCCACAATATACAGCGTTACGCAACTGTACATTAGCCAGAGAATTAATGGCAAAGGAACGCCCGGATTTTAAAGAGAATAAGAAGAAAATCATGGATGAAATCACAGCAGAGGGAGAAGCACTCCTTGAGAGTGTTGGCTTAAAAGAAAAAATGAATTACTATCCACATCAGCTTTCTGGCGGGCAGCAGCAGAGAGTTGCAATTGCAAGAGCATTAATGCTTCAGCCTGACATTTTATGTTTTGATGAGCCAACTTCTGCACTTGACCCGGAACTTACCGGAGAGGTATTAAAAGTTATCCGCGGACTTGCCGATCGCCATACAACAATGGTTATCGTTACGCACGAGATGAAGTTTGCCCGTGATGTATCTGATAAAGTTCTTTTCTTAGATCAGGGTACGATTGCAGAGTACGGTACTCCAGAGCAGGTATTTGAACATCCGAAGGAAGAAAGAACAAGACAGTTCTTAGAAAGATATTTTGAGGATTAATTTGTAATTGCTCACAGATGGTAAAGTTGTGTAATATGTATCAAAAGAAAATAAGGATAGTTCTTGAATTATAAAATGATACAGTAATAATTGATAAATAGTTAAAATATAAGAAAGAACACTGAAAAATGTAATTTTTTAAGGGGGGGGGTAAAAATAGAAGTTCTCCCCTCTTTTTTTATAAATTTCGTTGCTTTTTGTCATATTAATGATATACTTAACGTGTGTTGCTATGTCCAGTTATAGCATGGCGTGAGAAGCGGGGTGAGAGAAAATGATAGATGTCAGAGAGAGCACAGATAAACTGAAAATATTGATTGTAGATGATTCTGAGCTGAACCGTGAACTTCTCGCAGGTATGCTGGGGGATGAATATGAGATTTATCAAGTTGAAAATGGTAAGAAAGCAATAGATATTTTAGAGGAGAACAGAGAACAGTTTAAACTTGTTTTACTCGACATAAATATGCCGGTTATGGATGGCTATGAAGTACTTTCCATTATGAAGCGAAGAAAGTGGCTTGATAAACTTCCAGTAATTGTTATTTCAGCAGAAATCAGCGGGGAAAGTGTAAAGAAAGCATACGAGCTTGGAGCGAGTGATTATTTTGTACGTCCGTTTAATGTAGCTATCGTACTTAGAAGAGTTAGAAATATGATTACTCTTTATGATAATATTTCAAGTAATTTAAAAGATGCAGTTACTATGCTGTCTACGATTTTCTATCGTATATTAAAGATTGATTTAGAGGCAGATTCTTATGAGATTATAGAGCAGGGGAATAGTGATCCTTTAAGAGAACTGTATCAAAAGGAAAGTATATCCGCATGTCTGAAAGATGTTGCAGAAAAGGGGTATATTCATGAAGAAGACTACAAAGAATATACAGAGTTTTGTTCATTAGAACATTTGAAAAAAATCTTTTTAGATGGAAGTCAATATGCCAGCCTGCAGTATCGGAGAGTTCTTGAGGGGCAGTATCGATGGGTTTCCATGGAAATTGTGCGAAGCACCGAATATCGAGAAGATAATCAGCAGGTTGTAATGTATATTCGTGATATTAATGATGACTACTTGAAACTTTTACAGATAGCAATGTGTCACACATTGGATTCTGTGGGAATTGTGTCAGCTAATATTTCTCAGGGTATTTGTCTTTCCTTTGCTGGCAGGAGAGATGAATTAGAATGTCAGAGTGAGGAAAGTATCGATACATATATACAAAGAGTCAGTGAAATGATTCCAATGCCTGAATCAAGGGAACATTTTTGCCAGGTGTTCTCTCAGCAAAATATGTTGAAGCGGTTTACAGAGGGTACGGCGGCTTTATCTATGGAAGCAGCATTTTTTTATTCGGAAGAACAACAGCCATGTGTTCTTCGTATTAATGTAGACATGGCATGCAATTCTTTTTCAAGAGAGATTGAAGGCGTGTTACATTTTACAGATGTTACAGTAGCGTATCTTATTGAGAATGTGCCGCAGAAGATTTATCAGAAGGATTATGAGAATATTATAATTATTGATGCGAAGAGAGAGAAGATGATAAAGACAGATGTCTTGTCTTCTGTTATATCTGATTATCTGAAGAAAGAAGAGGCATATGAAGGCTACCGTTCTTATAGTTCACACAGAGCCGTTGTAGAAAGTGAACGTGAGAGGTTTAAAAAATGTGTGGAACTTTCCACAATAAAAGAGGGGCTTTGTAAAGACAAGCAATATTTTTTTACAATTCATGAAACAGATAAAACAGGGGAAGTAAGATTAAAAAGATACTCTTATATTTATATTGATGAGAGAGTTGATATAATTGTTGGAGCGAGAGAAGATATTACAGAATTTTCAGAAAAAGACGTTCTGACAGGCGGATATAATCGTCGGGGATTTATTCGAATTACAGAACGTCTTTTGAATGAGGTTCCAGATAGAACTAAATATGCCGTTCTATTTTTTAATGTGAAGAATTTTAAGGCGGTAAATGAATTGTTTGGCGTGGAGAGTGGCGATGTGGTTCTTCAGAATATATTTAGAACGCTGACACATTCAAAGTTATCGCCAGTTATTACTGCAAGAGTAGAGTCAGATCATTTTGTATGTCTGGTAGAGAATAAGAATCTTGATTTTGAAGAACTTACCTCAGTTTGTGATAATAAGTTCGTAAAAGACGGCAAGTGTATGAATTTGATTATTCGCTGTGGTATTTTTTATGTGGAAGAGAAGCCGATGAAGATTTCGGGAGTGATTGACAGAGCAAAACTTGCGAAGCGCTATATTACCGATGAGTATGTGCAGCCATACATGGTATATGATCATTCCATGCAGGTTGCATATATAGATAAGGCTAAGCTCGCCGGAGAATTACAGGAAGGCATTGCGAAGGAACAGTTTAAGGTATATTACCAGCCGGTAATTGATACAAAGACAGGAAAGATTGCATCGGCAGAAGCATTAATCCGTTGGATTCATCCGGATAAAGGATTTATTTCCCCAGCTTTGTTTATACCTGCATTAGAGGAGAATGGCCATATTTCAGAACTTGATTTCTATGTTCTTAAAAAGGTATGGCAGTTTATCAATGATCGATGTGAGAATAATAAATTTGTTGTTCCAATCTCCGTAAATTTATCCTGGATGGATTTCTACGATGAAATTATGATGGAAAAGATTCTAAAAGAAATGGATCGCTTCAGGGAAAATGGCAGAGAACATATGGCACGTTTTGAAATTACGGAAACATCCTACGCTGCTATCAGAGAAAATAGAAGCGGTATTCTTGAAAGCCTTAGAATTAAGAATGCAAAGATTCTCCTAGATGACTTTGGAAGTGGCTTTTCATCCTTTGGAATGCTGCAGGATTATGACTTTGATATCTTAAAGATTGATATGAGCTTTATCCGTAAAATTGGCGAGAATCCAAAGACAAAAAGTATCGTCCATAGTATTATTGGAATGGCACATGAGATAGGTATAAAGACTGTTGCAGAAGGAGTAGAAACGGAAGAACAGGTAAGCTTCTTAAGACAGAGCGGCTGTGATTACATTCAGGGATATTACTATTCCAAACCATTACCAGAAGAAGAGTTTGTGGAGTTTCTGGAAAAAGCAGATGCAGAATAGCAGGTCTGAAAAAGTGTACAGTAGGCGAAGGAGACGCCCTCTTTTGATAAATAAAGCATATTTGTGACTTTAGTCGCGGCAGGTTGAATGCTCGCTTACAGCGCTCGCATCCAACCTTTGCTCCGAGGCCACAAATATGCTTTATTTATCAAAAGAGGGCTGTCTTTGGCTATTGTGGTTTTGATCTGACTTTGGTTATTGGCTGAGACTGGGGACTTTTCAGCAATGGGGTCGTCTGTTTTATAGTAGATTATAAATATTCCTCCGCTAGTTCCTGAAATATTGGAAGTGCCTTCTCCACCCTCTCCGTTGGTACACAGTACGCGATACGGAAGTGTCCCGGGCAGCCGAAAATGTCCCCCGGAACGAGCATTAAATCTTTTTCCATTGCTTTCTTACAAAATGCCTGTGAATCCGATTCTAAAGAACGTGGGAACATATAGAAAGTTCCGCCTGGCTCTACACAATGATAGCCATACTCTTTGAGTGCTTCAAAGAGTATTTTTTTATTTGTTTCATAAACGCTTAAATCCGAAGTATGATCGCAGACATCCGCTACGGTTCTCTGCATGAGGGAAGCGGCACCGTTTTGTCCGATGGTACGGGAAATCTGTGGACAGATTTCGATGATCTTGTCAGCTTCTATGCAATCTGGATGCACGGCGAGATAGCCGATACGTTCCCCCGGAAGGGAGATAGATTTACTAAAGGAATAGCAGGTGAGGGTATTTTTGTAGTAGTTTGCCACATAAGGGGCATCCACTCCCTCAAAAATAATGTCTCGGTATGGCTCATCGGAGATAAGATAGATTGGATGACCAAATTCTTTTGATTTTTCTGTTAAAATGTCTGCTAATTTTTTGATGGTTTCTGTGGAATAAACAATTCCTGATGGGTTGTTTGGGGAATTGATTAAGACAGCAGTAGTATTTTCATTTAATTGTGCTTCAAATGCTGCGAAGTTAATCTGGAAGGTGTCGATATCCGCCGGGATAATGGTGAGTTTTAAGCCTGCTCCAGCAGTATATGGTTTATATTCAGAAAAACAAGGGGCAAATGTGATGATTTCATCTCCAGGGTTTGTTACTGCACGAAAAGCATGAGCTAACGCTCCGGCAGCACCGATTGCCATAAAAATATTAGAAGCTTTGTAAGAAGAACCGTATTTTTTATTTAAGAAAGCGGCGATTTTCTCGCGGGTTTCCATGATTCCAAAGCTAGGGCTGTATCCGTGAAGTGCTAATGGGTCTAAGGTGTTCACTTTTTGGACAATAGTTTCATTTACAATAGAAGGTGCAGGTACGGAAGGATTTCCAAGACTGAAATCATAAATGTTCTCTGCTCCGACAACTTTTGCTCGTTCGGTGGCATATTGGAATATTTCAAAAATAACGTCTTTTTCCTGTAACATGGATGTATATTGTTTGTTTAGCATAGGTAGAAACACTCCTTTTTATTTTATGTATTCTTAAAAGCCCTATCTATCTGACTTGGTGGCAATTTATCACACAAAATCAGGTATAAAAGTTTTTAGATGTACATAACTGTGTATGAATAGATTAATAGTCCCTATGAGTGTATCATACAAGGTGAGAAAGAACAAGAATGCCAATCGCATATTGACGGCTAAGTATTACTTTACTATAATAAAACGGACAGAAAGGAGCACGTTATGGAGAATTATTCAGTGCAGGTTCCACCGTATACGGTAGGACCGGAAGCATATAGACAGATTGAAAAACAGTGCCATATTTATGGAAAGAAGGCAGTTGTTGTTGGCGGTAAAAAAGCGATGGCAGCCGCAAAGGATAAACTGCTTGCCGCGGTGAAAGATACAGGAATAGAGATTCTTGATTTTGTATGGTTCGGAGGCGAATGTACTTTTAACAATGCGAAAAAGTTAGAACAGTTAGAAGCAGTACGGCAGGCAGATATGATATTTGCTGTTGGTGGAGGAAAGGCGATTGATACTTGTAAGCTTGTAAGTATTGATTTTGAAAAGCCATATTTTTCATTTCCTACGATAGCATCGAACTGTGCACCGACTTCCGCTGTTTCTATTGTATATAATGAAGACGGGACATTTTGCAAGTTTGTGCATTTCTTAGAGCCGGCAAAGCATGTATTTATCAATACAGAAATTATTGCCAATGCACCAAAAGAGTATCTTTGGGCAGGAATTGGAGATACTTATGCCAAGTATTATGAAGTCAGTATTTCTGCAAGAGGCGAGAAGTTAGAACATTTTAAAGCGATGGGTGTCCAGCTTAGCCGCATGTGTATGGAAGCGATGGTTGAGCATGGGGCACAGGCGTTAAAAGATAATGAACAGGGAGTGGCATCTTATGCGTTAGAGCAGGTTGCTCTTGATATTATCATTACTGCAGGCTGGGTTTCCTTGCTTGTGGCAAGAGAACATACGATGGATTATAACGGTGGGGTTGCACACGCTTTCTTCTACGGCCTTTGTAATCTGCCAGGATTCGATGAAGACCATTTGCATGGCGTTGTTGTCGGTTTTGGTGTATTGCTATTACTTATGATTGATGGAAAAGAGGAAGAATGCCAGAAGCTTATCGCATTTAATAAGACAGTGGGCCTTCCAGCAAAGCTTTCTGAAGTGGGTGTGACAGTAGAAGAAGTAGCAAAATGTGCGCCATTTATGGTGAAAGATGAAGATTTAGAGCATTATCCATATGTTGTAACAGAAGAAATGATTGTAGAAGCAGCAAAGAAACTGGATTACTAAAATAAGTTGGTGGAACGGTAATCTTAAGAGGATAATGAAAAGAAGCATATTTTATTATTTTTGTTAAAAAGATGCTATATTATACTGGAATGTATTTTTAGGAGGATATTATAATGAAGTTCGAAAAAATTGATGTAACAAAAGCAAATGTAAATCCTTTTCAGAGAATTGGTCAGGACTGGATGCTCATTTCTGCAAAGAAAGAAGGCAAAGTAAATACAATGACAGCTTCCTGGGGAATGATGGGCGTTTTCTGGGGAAAAAATGTAGTGACAGTTGGTATTCGTCCACAGCGTTTTACAAAGGAATTTGTGGATGCAGGAGATACCTTTACACTGACATTTTTTGATGGTGAGCGCAAACAGGAGATGGGTTATCTTGGAAAGGTATCTGGAAGAGATGAAGATAAGATCAGCAAGGTAAATTTTCATGTAGTAGAGACAGAAGAGGGAGAGCCTACTTTTGAGGAAGGAACCATGGTATTTGTCTGCAAGAAGCTTATGGAAACACAGTTAAATCCAGAAGAATTCATTGATCCAGAAGTAGATGGAAGATGGTATCCGGAAAAGGATTATCATCATATGTATACAGCAGAAGTGGTTGCTGCATACCGTATTGAGAAATAAGTAAATTGGAGGTGTAGTCTATGTATTATGGCGGATATTACGGGATGTACTGGGACCCGACATATATTTTAGTTATAATCGGTATGGTGATTTGCCTGCTTGCGTCAGCAAGAGTAAAGTCCACTTATGCAAAGTTTAACAGAGTGAGGAGTCATTCGGGAATTACTGCGGCAGAAGCGGCAGAGAAAATCCTTCATGGAGCAGGAATTTATGATGTGGAGATTCGACATATTTCCGGTGATTTAACGGATAATTATGACCCGTCAAACAGGGTGCTGAATTTATCTGATGCAACATTTCGTTCCAGTTCTGTAGCCGCAATTGGTGTAGCGGCACATGAATGCGGACATGCGATTCAGGATGCAGAAAGTTATGCACCACTTAAAATCCGTGGTGCGATTGTGCCAGTTGTAAACTTTGGTGCGACAATCTCCTGGCCGCTTATTTTAATCGGAATCGTGCTTGGAGGAAGCCGTACATTGATTATGCTTGGTGTGCTGTTATTTTCTCTTACAGTAATATTCCAGCTTGTCACATTACCAGTAGAGTTTAATGCTTCTTCAAGAGCATTAAAGATTCTTGGTAATTCGCATATTCTTTATGATGATGAGATTTCCGGAGCAAGAAAGGTTCTTACGGCAGCGGCACTTACTTATGTTGCAGCAGCGGCTTCTTCTATTTTACAGCTTCTGCGTCTCCTTTTATTGTTTGGCGACCGCAGGGATGATTAAGAGGTATGACAGGAATTAAAATAGTCTGTGTCGGCAGAGTAAAAGAAGATTTCTTTAGAGATGGTATTGCTGCTTATGTAAAAGAAATCCGAAAAAAATATTCGATGGATATCATGGAGTGTCCCGATGAACCGACGCCTGATCAGTGTCCTGCTTCTGTGGAAAGGCAGATTCGGGAGATGGAAGGCGAGCGTATTTTAAGCAAGATAAAAGACGATGATTACGTTATTGCACTTTGTATTGACGGAAAGCACTACAGTACGTCAGCGTGGAAAAAACGGATGGAGAGAGTATTTTCTACTGTATCTTCAGATGTTGTTTTTGTAATTGGCGGTTCATTAGGCCTTGCAGATAAAGTAGTACGACGGGCAAATGAAAAGCTGAGTTTTTCAGCATTGACCTTTCCTCATCAGATGATGCGTCTTATTTTATGCGAGCAGATTGCCCGAATTGTGTAAACACGTTCCCACAAATTGCAGCAAACATCTTGCAGAAAGTATTTTTTAAACACTTTCTCGAAAAATCTGACACAAAGTAAAAAAAAGAAAATAAAGAAAGCCACTTATTACTAAAATATAAAAAGAAGAAAGTGGCAGTGCGGCGGAGGCAATTCCCCAGAATTTTTTGGAGAGAATGCCTCCGCCGATTGCTGTTAGAACGGGGAAAAGCAAAGTCTTTTCTGCAGAAAAATAAAAAGGTACAATCTGATAAATGCAGAATAAGTTCAAAAGAAGCTGAAGACTATAGCCTGCAAGAAGTCCGATGAGATAACCGGGGATTCCTTTAGATGGAATAAGAAGCAGGATAAAGAAAATTCGGATGCCTACCCCTAAAAGGTTATGGTAAAGAGTTTGCTTCGTCTTTCCAAATCCATTTAAAATACTCGAAGTTGTCTGTGCGGCATACATAAATGGACATAGAACGGAAAATAAATAGACATACTGTCCAGCTTCTTTACTGTGGAAAATAGTCTCCCCAAGTACCGTTCCGTAAATAAGAAAGGCAAAGGTGCTGAAAATGCCGATAAGAAGGCAAAAATGAAGGCTGGCAGAGATTGTGTTTTCCATCTGCCGGTGTTGTTTTTGGTCGTAGGCCGAAGAAATTGCAGGCATGAGCATCACAGAGAGGGAATTTACAATGGTAGCAGGAAAGAAAAGAAATGGCAATGCCATACCGGTTAACGTGCCATAGGTTTCTAACGCCTGCGAGTGACTGTGAAAAAATATTTCAAGCATAAAAGGAATGAGCATGGTTTCTAAACTACTGATAATCGTGAGGCAGAAATGATTCACGGAAATAGGAATACTAAAAGAAAAAAAGTGCTCTAAAAGTTCCCTTGTGGAAAGGGTGAAAGAATCTGCCTGCCGGGAGAATGTTCTTTTATCAGCATATTTTTTGTTATAATTTTTTGAAATTTTATCAGAATTATTTTTATTTAAAATCCTTTTATTTTGATTTTTTTTATTTGAAATTTTCTTGTTTTGCTTATTTTTATTTGAATTGTTTTTCTGCAAATTTTTTTGGAAAAAGATACTATTTTCGAAAAACAGTCTACGAAAGTAGGCAAGGATAGTGTATATCGTGGAAACTGCTTCACCAAGAACCATTCCCCAGGCAGCAATTCTTGCATCAGCGCCCATAATAAAAACAGAGATTGACAGAAGATAAATCCCACCCACACGGGTAATTTGTTCTACAATCTGGCTGACTGCTGGAACACTGGAATGATTTAAGCCAATATAGTAACCATGAAGACAGGCTTTTATGGAAACAAAAGGCAGAGAAAGAGCTGCAATTTTCAGGGAAGGAGCGGCGGAGGCTTCTTTTAAAATGAATGTGCTTAAATAATCAGCACCTTCAAAAAGGGCAAACATCAGTAGAATAGAGAGGCAAAAAGAAAGAAGGCAGCCAAGTCGGACGAGATGGTGTGCGTTCTTTTTTTGTCCCTTTGCAAAAAAACGCGAGGTGAGATTAGAAATGCCAGTCTCAAATCCATGGCAGCACAAAGAAAAGCAGAGCATGTAGATTGGAAAAATAAGCTGATAAATTCCTAATTCTTTTGCACCAATTAAGTTCGAGAGGAATATTCTGTTATAGAATCCGAGTATTCTTGCCAGAAAACCAGAGAGAGTTAAGATTAATGTTCCAGTAAAAATCATTTTTTTGTATGACATAGTGACACCGCAGGCAAAGGGTTATTTGATTGTATGCGAAAATGAAGGCAACTATTCAGAAGTTGCTCATAAAAAATAGCTATCAATAAATCATGGAAAAGAGGAAAGTCTATGAAGCAGGTTTATCTCGACAATGCAGCTACGACACCGGTACGCCTGGAAGTAGAAGTGGCAATGCGACCATATTTTTGTGAAAAATATGGGAATCCTTCTGGAGTCTATCAAATGTCCTCAGAGAATCGCGGCATGATAGAAAATGTCCGTGAACAGATTGCCAAAACTTTGAATGCGTCAGCAGAAGAAATTTATTTTACATCAGGCGGAACAGAGTCTAACAATATGGCAATAATAGGAACTGCTATGGCTAATAAGAGAAAAGGCAATCACGTTATTGTGTCATCGGTAGAACATTCATCTGTAAAAGAGCCTTTTAACTTTCTTAGTGAGAATGGTTTCAGGGTAACATATCTTAAAGTTGACAGAAATGGAATTGTGGACCTTAATGACCTTAAGGAAGCGTTAGATGATGAAACAATTCTTGTATCAGTAATGTATGTCAATAATGAGATTGGTGCAGTTGAACCTATTGAAGAAATCGGACATATAATTAAAGATTATAATCCTGATATTGTATATCATGTTGATGCGATTCAGGCTTATGGCAAATATAAGATATATCCTAAGAAGCTTGGAATTGATCTGTTATCAGTCAGTGGACATAAGATTCACGGACCTAAGGGGAGCGGATTCTTATTCATTAATGATAAGACAAGAATCAAGCCTATTATATATGGTGGAGGACAGCAGAAGGGCATGCGTTCAGGAACTGAAAATGTTCCGGCTATAGCAGGACTTGCAACTGCCGTAAAGCTTATATATAATAATGACTTTGAAAGCAAGATAGCACATTTGTATGAGTTAAAGGATTACTTCATAGATGAGCTTGAAAAGCTTCCTGATGTGCAGGTAAACAGCAAGAAGGGTACGGATTCAGCACCACAGATTGTAAGTGCAAGCTTTAAGGGAGTAAGGGCAGAAGTGCTTCTTCATTCACTTGAAGATAAAGGAATCTATGTATCATCAGGTTCAGCATGCTCATCTAACAAGCCGGGACTGAGCAATACACTTGTTGCAATCGGACTTGATAAGGAGCTGCTTGATTCTACACTTCGGTTCAGCTTCTGCTATGAGACAACAAAGGAAGAACTTGAATACACAATAGAAACACTTAAACAGCTGCTTCCAATGCTTAGGAAGTACACAAGACGATAATTGTGTGAAAATAGATTTTCACACACAAGATTTGTGCTTTGCACAAATCTTGATATGCAAAGGAAAGGCGGAAAACGATGTATAAAGCATTTTTGATAAAGTATGGAGAAATAGGCGTTAAAGGAAAGAACAGATTCATCTTTGAGGATGCCCTTGTAAGACAGATTAAGTTCTCACTTAAAGATGTTGAGGGAGAATTTGATGTAAGAAGAGCAGATGGAAGAATCTATGTTAATGCACTTTCGGACTATGATTATGATGAGGTAATTGAGAGCCTTACAAGAGTATTTGGTATAGTTGGAATCTGTCCTGTAGTTCAGATTGAAGATAACGGTTTTGATGACCTTGCTAATCAGGTTATCAATTATCTTGATAAGGCATATAAGAATAAGAATCTTACATTCAAGGTTAATGCAAGAAGAACAAGAAAGAATTATCCAATGAACTCAATGGAACTTAACGCAGAATTAGGTGGAAAAATCTTAGAGGCTTTTGAAGGCTTGAAAGTAGATGTTCATAATCCTGACATTGAAATTAATGTAGAAATCAGAAATCATATTAACATTTATTCAATGATTATTCCAGGACCAGGTGGTATGCCTGTAGGAACAGCAGGAAAGGCAATGCTTCTTTTATCAGGTGGAATTGACAGTCCTGTTGCAGGTTGGATGACTGCAAAACGTGGTGTTGTAGTTGATGCAGTATATTTCCATGCACCACCATACACATCAGAAAGAGCAAAGCAGAAGGTTGTGGATTTGGCAAAATTAGTTTCAAAATATTCAGGCCCAATGAATTTATACGTTGTTAATTTTACAGATATTCAGATGTATATTTACGATAAATGTCCCCACGATGAGCTTACTATTATTATGAGAAGATATATGATGCGAATTGCAGAATATTTCGCAAACAAAGAAAATGCTCAGGGACTTATTACAGGTGAATCAATTGGTCAGGGGGCAAGCCAGACAATGCAAAGTCTTGCTGCAACAAATGATGTTTGTACAATGCCTGTATTCAGACCGGTTATCGCTTTTGACAAGCAGGAAATTATTGATATTTCATTGAATATTGGCACATATGAAACATCAATTCTTCCATACGAAGATTGTTGTACAACTTTCGTTGCAAAACATCCTGTAACTAAACCTAACATTAACGTTATCAGAAATTCAGAAAAGAAGTTAGC